>OGMN01001651.1_pt1 | contig 15466 bp, 13 predicted proteins | sample 1573211 | NCBI WGS metagenome assembly OGMN01 (sample SAMEA2581876, study PRJEB24529) | metagenome | biome: Human gut stool | place: China | collected 2011
AAGCCTTGAAATGCAGCGGTAAAATCTATTCGGAGCAGCACAGACGGAACTTTGATATAAAGGATGATATTTTAAGGGTGGAGAATGACCCTGACGATGAAAACAGGCTGAACCTGACAATAAACAGAAAGCCGATTGCCGACTGGTTCAGGGAACAATGGCACAAGCTTAGATATGGAACAAGAGTGCCGCAACAAGAAGAAAGGAAAGGCAAAGGTCTTAAACTATAATCAATAAGCAGACAACATTTACTAGAGTTGTCTGCTTATTTCGCAAATTCGGAAATAATTTTTTCACTTAAATCGGATAACGATTTTATATTTCCAAGGCTACTATATTCAAAATTATTTGTATAACTATTCCATTGCATAAAGCCTAAAATATGCTCACAAGATTTTCCCTTTACGGTAGTTTGTATATGAGACATGTGTTGTTCGCTATGCAAAGTTTGAGTTAAACGTGGACTACTACCATTATCTATATTAATAAGTAAGCCATATTTTGCCCCAGAAACAAGACAATAGCCAACAAGTTGAGACCACTCTTTTAAGCCTGCGCTTTTTACAAGTTTAATTTCTAGAATCAGTAACTCAAATTTTATTCCATCTGTAATTATAGCAAAGATGTCAAGACTTAAAGGTGGCACTCGCTTAGCAAATTCTAATGCACAGGAACATTCTTTAGGATGTTCATCTATAATTTGTAGTAGATTCTTTTTTAACTCCCCAATTCCCCAATATACAAATATCCCCATTTGATTACTTGCACGAAAATTACTTTTCAATTGCATTTCTATGAAACTTTGTATTTCTGGGTAATACGAAACTTCATTCCTCATTTTTCAAATCTTTCTCAGTTATTGGTCTTACACATAATTTATATGCATTATCAGAATCAATTGAAACTAATTTCTTATATACTTGGGGATTGTGAGCACCAATCAATACTCCACGACCATTTGACTCTAGAATTAACGGAGTTAATAAATCGGGAATACGTAATACAATTGATAAATCCGGATTCTTTGCAAGGTGCTTTTGCACTAACTCTTTATATCCGCCTCTAGGACGTTTTCCACTGAGTTCATTATTATCTGCTATTATATATGCAATTCCTTGCATGACCTCCGTTAATGGATAGCCAGAATCTTTACCATTACCGTACAGTAAAACTGCAGCATTGCTATTTACATACTTGTCATATATAGACTGTACAGATATTTTGGTTATTGTATAATTTCTATTTTTCAGTAATGAATCACTTGCAATAATACTTTCAATATTCTCCAATGAGTCTTTACATAAAATAGGAAATGGGTTTATCAAATTACCCACATTGGGAAATAATTTCTTGATTTCATCGTATGGTGCATTCTCGCAACCTAATACCGCACACACATGGCGATTATGCAAATAATGTCCCCCTCTTATTTCTTTCGGTAATTGTCTATTATTTTCCGCTGGATGAACACAAGACATTGTCGCACGAACTTCTCTTGCTTGGCACGGAATCGCTTCGTGTGATTGATGCTGTAATTTGCGATTTTCCTTTATTGATATTGCTTTCGTCTTAAATGCTACAGCACCAAACTCCTCATATTGATCAATCTGAACACGAAGTTTAAACCCTTTATTCCATTGATGGTAATATGGATCATTGGTACAATGAAAATTAGGATGATTCCATAAGATTTGGTCAGGAAGGCAATTAATACTGTATAATAGCCTGCAAAGCTCACAAACAAAAGTAAAATTAAATCCCTTTAATTCAAAAGATAGAATTTGTACTTCATTTGTAAAACGTCTATGATTGGGATTTGTACTAGCGATAGTATCAGCTAATCCTGCAACAAAACGCCGCTTAAGATTATCATCCAACAAGGCATTTACTATTTTCTTTAAAGTTGCATTTTTACGTAGCTCTCCCTCACAGCGTATATCGTATTTCTCTAAATCAGAAATTAAATCAGTCAAGTCCCCTTCACATAAAATGTACCAAACACCACTTTCGCTAGTTTCAAAGCTAACATTAATATTGTAAATGTTTTTAAATAAAGGACTGACCAGTCCCATAATGTCTCTCGATATATCAGAAGCACGCTGTGGATTTTGTATATAAGACCCCCATTGCCTATATGGCAGTCTAATTCTAAATACATCCTCAGCATTACCCCATATACCACCTCCAATTATTAATCCAAACAGATATGCTTTATCAGTATTCATACATATACTATTTAAAGACTTGCTCCATAATAGCTGTTGCAATATTTTGCGCTAAAGCAACAGGAACAGCGTTTCCAATGACCTTATACATTGCTGTTATATTTTTAGGAGAGTTATCAATGAATAAAAAATCGTCAGGAAAAGATTGTATTCGAGCAACTTCACGGATAGTATAACGGCGATTTTTAATAGGATGAATAATACCACAATTTTCAGGCTGTGCTGACGCAGTTATTGTACCGTTAATTTCATCACGAGAAAATCGTCTATAAAAATTAGGAGAACGATACTTCTTCATATCATCTCTAATTTTTTGAAAACGTGGTGCTAATCTTTCATAAGGAACATCTTTCCATGAACCACCTTCAGGTATATATTTAATCATCTCAAGAGCTTGAGGTGATAATACCCAATCAACTTGATTTGGGACATCATTAGGTATATCTAAAATATGCCTAAGAGTTAAATTTTCCTTACTATGCTTATTGGGAAATTTAAAAATAATTTCCAAGTCTTTTCTGACCCCAACAAAGAAAACACGTTGTCTATTTTGTGGAACGCCATAATCAGAAGCATTTAACAACTTATAAACAACATTATATCCTATATTATTCATTGTTGATAAATCTTCAATGATTACATCCACTAAATTACGCCCATCTATATACTTTGTCGACAAAAGCCCCTTCACATTTTCAAAAACAATGACTTTCGGCATCTTTCTTTTAATAATTCGGAGACATTCCTTATATAGCATTCCTCTTGAATCATGGACGCCTTTTCGATTACCTGCATTTGAAAAAGGTTGACACGGAAATCCAGCTGTCAAAATATCACCATCAGGAATTTCATCTTCGCCGATAGTCAAAATATCTCTACCATCAATCTCACCTATATTTAATGCATGAACAGCCTGCGCATCAGAATCAAAATCATTAGCCCAAACCAAATCAAACCCTGCATTTTTAAATCCAAGGTCTAATCCCCCACATCCAGAGAATAATGATATGAGTTTAGGTTTATTTTTTGTCTTTAACATGCTGCTTAACATTTAGGCAATTTATTTAGTAAAACTTATATTACAAAAGATTTTGCTCTGCAAATATACAATTTTATTTTGCTCTTGAGAAATAATATTCCCATTTTCCGCAATAGACGACACTTTATGAACAGTCTGCTTCTTTAAATAAAAATATGATGTATGGGAACATTTTGGGAACATTTACCCAAAAAGAAAAAGCCTAAACATCTAATATATAGACATTTAGGCTTTTTTCTTGTACCCAGACCCGGGGTCGAACCGGGATGGATGTTACTCCACTGGTGTTTGAGACCAGCGCGTCTACCGATTCCGCCATCTGGGCATCATTTTCGATTGCGAGTGCAAAGGTACACATATTTTTCAATAGTGCAAGGAATACGAACAAAAAAGTTGAAAAAAAGTTTTCTAACACTATTTAGAATCCTTTTCGAGCGTTTCTTGCAAAATAAGCCCTATCTTAGCATCAAACTTTAATGCCAGTATCAACCATGAACAGTAAAAATTTTTATTGCATCATCATGGCCGGAGGAACCGGGCGTCGGTTCTGGCCATACAGCCGGAAAGCCTTACCCAAACAATTTCTAGACTTTTTTGGAACTGGCCAGACACTCTTGCAGCAAACTTACGAAAGATATAAGCAGATTCTTCCTGCAGAGAATATTTTCATTACGACCAACCAACATTACAGGGAACTGGTACTGAACTCGCTTCCCGGTTTCAGCGAATCTAACCTGATTGTGGAAGAGGAACACCGGAATACGGCACCTGCCATTGCATACGCATCGTATGTCATTCAAAAAATCAATCCGGATGCTAGCATCGTGGTAGCTCCTTCCGATCACCTGATTCTAAAAATGGATGAGTTCAAACGGGATATTCTGAAATCGCTGGAATTTGCATCCCATTCAGACAAACTCCTGACATTGGGTATTAAACCCAGCTATCCGGAAACGGGCTATGGATATATCCAAGTTTCGGAAGAAAAAGAAGAAGATTTTTACAAAGTCAAGACATTCATTGAGAAGCCGTTACGGGAGTTTGCCGAGGTATTTGTGCAAAGTAATGAGTTCTATTGGAATTCCGGTATCTTTGTATGGCACGTCAAAACAATAATGAAGGCATTCCATGAAATGATGGCGGAGGTATGTCCGCAAGTGGAATGTGACATGCCGAAATTCAGTACTTGCCCCAACAGTTCCATCGATTATAGCATCATGGAAAAGGCTGACAATGTATATGTACTGCTTTGTGATTTCGGGTGGGCAGACATAGGCACATGGAACGCATTGTACGATGCTTCTCCCAAAGATGAAAATCAGAATGTGACGACGCACAGTAATGCGTTGCTATATAACTGCAAGGACAATATCATCATGACTCCCAAAGATAAATTAGTGGTTGTACAAGACTTGAAAGGATATCTGGTGGCAGAACAGGGGAATGCCCTGCTTATCTGCAAAAAGGATGATCAGAATGCCATCCGGAAGTTTGTCAACGATGCAGAAATGAAGTTTGGTGAGTTGTATTCATGAGTCACAATAAACCTTCTCACACATAAAAGAATGGCTTGTCTCTCTGGTGGAAAGACAAGCCATTCTTTTTATAGCAACCCAACTTAATACTCAAAGGTAATTCCTAACGTAGGGAGTAACGTGCCACTCTCCTGCCGGATGGATTTCATGACATATCGCTGCTCGCTCAGCGGTGCAGAAGGATTCTCAATCTGTCCCGTACTCATCAGGGCATCGGGCTGACGCAGCTTGCTGGCTGTAATGTTCTGGATGTCGAGATAAAATCCTAACATACATTTTTTCAGATAGAAGGTTTTATCTACCCGTACATCCAGTTGTCCGAAAACCGGCAAACGCTCCTGATTATAGCGGCTATAATCATAGTAAGCACGTCCCTGCACATTCCAAGCTTCCACCAGCGAAGATTTTTCCACATCGTAAGGCGTATAAGGAGAGCCACCTATGCAACTGACTTTAGCTCCTAAACTCCAATGTTTGAGAAAGTTATAGGTTCCGCTCATATTCAGAATAAAACGGTTATCCCAGGCGGAAGGTACGTAGCTTCCTTGCTCGCCATCCTTAAATTCACTCTTGAAAATGGTCAGTGAGGAAGAGAGATTCAGCTTTTGGGTCAACAGCCACTTGAACATCAGTTCCACCCCGTACGAGCGACCTTTTGCTTCAGAAGATAGTGCTTCATTACCAATGGTTCCATAATCATTTCCTTTGCAGTAGAGTGGTATCTGGTCGGACAAGGAGAAAGGCATGTGCCCGTATAATTTATAGAAGCCTTCCGCTGACAGCTCCATATTTTCATTGGGTGTCCATGACAATCCCAGACTTTCCTGTGACACAGAAATGTAATCCAAGTGACGGTTAACATACTCCCCTTCTTCACCTTTGAAGCCTAAGGCGGTATAAGAAGGAAGCTGATAATACAGTCCCACATGACCGCTCAGAGTAAGCCCCTCAATCAACTGGTAAGATACTGACAAACGGGGGGAAAGCTGACGCCACAATTCCTTCATTTTATCGCTATAGTTATTTCCGTCGGTACGTACGCCCATGGAAGCTGTAAAACTTTTGTCGGGAGCAGCATAGTCGACTGAGGCAAACATTCCCCAACGCCAGAGAGATAAATCGGTATGGTAATCATATTCCCGCAAGGCATTGGCAAAGACCTTGCGATATTCATTGCTTTTGTAACGAGAGTAATTCAGGTCGAACCCGGCTTTTACTTTCCACACGCTCCATGAAGAGGTGTTTTCCATACGCAATTTGGTTTCCTGCTCAATAGAGCCCAGCCGCAGCGTCAGATTTTCTTCACTGCTTTCGTCATTGTCGCGATATTTTACATTCCGGTTGTTCAGATAGCTTTGACTTAATACGATTGACTGCACATGCCGCTGGGAATAATGACGATACACACCTCCTACGGTATAGGTTTCCTGATTGATTTCGGGAAGGTAACTGAGCATATATTCGGCATCTTCTCCTTCAATCCCCAAATTGAGTTTCATGCGGTCAATTCCTCCAAGACCAAGCAAAGTCAGTTCGTTGTGGCTGTCAAAACGAGTTTTAATTTTAAAGGAAGCATCGGTATAAGCCGGAAGGAAAGGCAGGCCCAAGATTTTAAACAATGCCTGCAAATAAGACTGGCGTACCGACACCAAATAAGAAGTCTTGTTGCCAATATGTCCATTGGAACTGAGTGAAACCTCTGAGGCACCTAAAGTTGCTTTCAGGGAATTGCGCTCCATGTCTCCATCGCGCAGACTGAAGTCGAGTACACTACTCAACGCATTACCTTTGTCGGCAGGAAATGCCCCGCTGTAAAACTTCACACTACGAATCAAATCGGCATCAATCAGTCCGACAGGACCTCCGGAAGCTCCTTGTGTACTGAAGTGATTGATATTCGGAATTTCTACCCCATCCAGGTAGAAACGGTTTTCGGAAGGACCACCTCCCCGCACAATCAGGTCATTGCGATAGCCTATAGGAGAAAAGGCTACCCCCGGATAGTTCTGTACAACTTTTGAAATATCCCGGTTGGCACCCGGAGCTTTTTCAATCTCCTGCAAACCAATCACCCGAAGGCTGACAGGACTCTCCGGTACTTTCTGAAAAGGAGAAGCTGCCACAACCACCTCATTCAACGACGCATTTTCTTCCTCCAGTTCAATCTGTACATAAGGTGTCACGTGGTTCACCCGATATTCCGGAGTCAGTTCCGTTTTATACCCAAGGAAAGAAGCTTGCAGACGGTAAATACCCGGTGGCACCTGAGTGATGAGAAAATTTCCGTTGGCATCGGTAGAAGCCCCGATACCCAGTCCCACTACAAGCACATTCACAAACTCCAACGGCTGGCGGGTGGACTTGTCAATCACCACTCCTTTTATCTGATATTCAGCTGCAAAAATATCCCAGCACAGACAACAAAGAAGAATAAAGAAAGAAATTCGTCTAATACGCATAGGCTACAATTCTAAAAGAAAACAGGCATGGCTTTCATGGAATCTGTCCAACTGAAAACCACGCCTGAAAATACGAGGAATCCTTTATATCAAAGGTATTTTTGAGAAGAAAATTATTTGCTTTCAGCTTTCCAAGCAGAATTTATTGCATTGGCAATTTCAATGAATTCTTCCTGAGAAAGTTTAAGTTTTGGATTAGAGAACAACATGTCCGATTCATTCTGGATAGGAATCAGGTGAATGTGTGCATGAGGAACTTCCAGACCAATCACAGCCTCACCTACTTTCTTGCAAGGGAAAGCTTTCTGGATAGCCAGCGCCACATGCTTGGCAAACACATGCATCTGAGCCAGCTCCTCATCGCTTAAATCGTAGATATAATCTACTTCCCGTTTGGGAACTACCAGCGTATGTCCTTTCACCAAAGGATTGATGTCAAGAAACGCATAAAAATTGGCATCTTCGGCTACCTTGTAGCTCGGAATTTCGCCTGCAATGATTTTACTGAATATTGTTGCCATATTGTTAAGATATTAAATAAGGCAAGCCCGCCAAAGCGGACCTGCCTTATACATTAAAATGATATACCCATAATTTCCAAAGAGATCTTTCCCTGTGGAATAGTGATTTCTGCTACATCGCCTACCTTCTTTCCTAACAAGCCCTGCGCAATCGGTGTATTCACTGAAATCTTACCCTGCTTCAGGTTTGCTTCACTTTCTGATACGATAGTGTAAGCCATCTTCATGCCTGTTTTCACATTTTTCAGTTCCACACGGCTCAGAATCTGCACAGTGTCAGTCTTCAGTTTAGATGTATCAATAATCTTGGCATCACCGATGGTTGCCTTCAACTGGTTGATTTTCATTTCCAGCAAGCCTTGTGCCTCTTTTGCAGCATCGTATTCTGCATTCTCTGACAAATCGCCTTTATCACGTGCTTCTGCAATAGCAGCCACAATCTTCGGACGTTCCACCGATTCCAAATGTTTCAATTCAGCTACCAGTTTCTGATAGCCTTCTTCTGACATGTAAGCCATAATTTTTCTCCTTAAATATTCGTTATTAAATTATTTATTTTCAACAAAAGTAAAGGGCTGTCCAAAATAAGAACCGTTTATCACAAAAGTAAAGTCATTCTGAACGAAGAGCGAACCCTCCACAGGATGGGAAACAAACGGGTTCTTCACTTTGTTCAGAATGACAATCTGACAAATCAATTTTTATTTTGATACAGCCTCTCTTTCTCAGAGTCTTATATCTTGCGACAAAGATAAATCTTTTTACAATACCAGTCAAGTTTATCCGTACATGCTTTTCAACATGTTACAACAAATCCTTGATGGCTTCTTCCATATTTGTCTTTTCTTCCACACGCAAGCTCAACTCGTTATTACGGTTAACCAGGAATGCAGTAGGCAACTGGGTTACACCGTACAAGCTAAGATAGGTAGAATAAGGTCCTTGCGGGTCGCGGACACATATCCAAGGAAGATTATCTGCAGCTGTCTTCCAGAAATGTTCGTCTGCATCCAAAGAAATCTGATAAATCACCAGTCCCTGAGAAGCATATTTATTATACAGTTCACGCAAAGCTAAGTTACGCGCTCCCGAAGCGGCAGAAGAATAAGCTGTAAAATCAATCAAGACAACTTTACCTTTCAGGTCTGTCAAGCGATGTGTCTTTCCATTCAAGTCCTTCAGCTCAATATCAATGATAGAAGCTTCCTGAATCTTATCAGCTGGAAGTGTCACATCTTTTACCTGAGGCGTACGGGTATTCTTCATTCCCTTTATTACCATATTGTAAAGGTTACGTGAACGATCGGCATGAGGATACAGATTATTCAGGCTAGTAGCCACCGCCGCAAAGCATTTCACATCTTCCTTACTCGTCAGCGGATCAAAAATCATATAACCATTCAACTGCTGGAACAAAGCAAAATAAGCGTATGCCTTGTTAGGAGCTGCAAAAATATAATTGCGCTTCACCTGATCTTTATATGCATTCACCAATGAGAACAGACTGTCTTGAGCTACTCCGGCAGGAAGTCCGGACTGTCCTAATTTATTCACCTGCTCCTGCAAGTTTGCCTGAAGCAGTACCAGTTCCTTTATCTTCTGGTTATTTTCTGAGCCCTCCACCTGATAAGCGGTAGCAAAACCGGAATTATCGGCTTTCACCGTCACAGTTTCAGTAGAGTCAACAGAGAAATTAATCACCTGATTATCCAGTCGAAGCCGATAAAAATCAGGAGAATCCGGACGAGCACCTGAAAAGTGAAACGTTCCACTCTCATCCAACTTGACAGAATCGACTTTTACTATACCTTCCAGGCTGGTATGCTCCAGATACAGCATCTTGTCAGCTGCACCCGATACCGTTCCCTCTACCTTGAAAGCAGGCTCATTGTGACATGCCATCAGTCCGGCCGACAGCAATGCCGTTAACAGATAAGTATTTCTTCTCATACCTGATTTTCTTTAATCTCACATTCTTATGTAAATTCAAGGTGCAAAGATACGGCTTTTCATGACGTCACAAAGTTTTTAAAAGATAAATCCACCATCAAACCGACGAAAACCGTTGTTTTTACGACAAATTATTGTATAAAAAGCACTTCATACTGAAACTTTTACATAAATACCCGCTTTTATCCATAATAAAACATTATCTTTGTACGCTTTTTTAGATGAAATAATATTAAATCAATTTTTATGATCAATCCTATTGTTAAGACGATCGAGCTGAATGATGGAAGAACCATCACACTCGAAACGGGAAAGCTGGCAAAACAGGCAGATGGTGCTGTTATGCTACGCATGGGTAACACCATGTTGCTGGCTACTGTTTGTGCAGCAAAAGATGCAGTTCCCGGTACAGATTTTATGCCTCTCCAGGTAGAGTACAGAGAAAAATACTCCGCATTCGGACGTTTCCCCGGTGGCTTTACCAAACGTGAAGGAAAGGCTTCAGATTACGAAATCCTCACTTGCCGTCTGGTAGACCGCGCATTGCGCCCTCTGTTCCCAGACAATTACCATGCTGAAGTTTACGTAAATATCATACTTTATTCTGCAGATGGCGTAGATATGCCGGATGCATTGGCTGGTCTGGCTGCTTCTGCCGCACTGGCTGTTTCTGACATTCCGTTCGGAGGTCCGATTTCTGAAGTACGTGTAGCACGTATCGACGGTCAGTTCGTCATCAACCCGACATTCGAAGCACTGGAACGTGCTGACATGGACATCATGGTTGCCGCTACCTATGAAAACATCATGATGGTGGAAGGTGAAATGAAGGAAGTTTCTGAACAAGACTTGCTGGAAGCCATGAAGTTTGCTCACGAAGCAATCAAGGTTCACTGCAAGGCTCAGATGGAGCTGATGGAAGAAGTCGGCAAGACTGTAAAACGTGAATACTGTCACGAAGAAAATGACGAAGACCTGCGCAAAGCCGTACACGATGCTTGCTACGAAAAGGCATATGCGGTTGCAAAATCAGGCAACAAAAACAAACACGAAAGAGGAGATGCTTTCGATGCAATTTGCGAAGAATTCAAGGCTCAGTTCTCTGAAGAAGAACTGGAAGAAAAGGGTCCGATGATTGACCGCTACTATCACGACGTAGAAAAAGAAGCAATGCGTCGTTGTATCCTTGATGAAGGCAAACGTCTGGACGGCCGTGCTACTACAGAAATCCGTCCTATCTGGTGCGAAACCAGTCCGCTGCCAGGTCCTCACGGTTCTTCTATCTTTACTCGTGGTGAAACTCAGTCTTTGAGTACTGTTACACTGGGTACAAAGATGGACGAAAAAATTGTAGACGATGTACTCGACCAGCACAAAGAACGCTTCCTGCTTCATTACAACTTCCCTCCTTTCTCTACAGGAGAAGCAAAAGCACAGCGTGGCGTAGGGCGTCGTGAAATTGGTCACGGTCACCTGGCATGGCGTGCATTGAAAGGACAGATTCCGGCAGATTATCCTTACTGCGTACGCGTAGTTTCTGATATTCTGGAATCTAACGGTTCTTCTTCTATGGCTACAGTTTGTGCCGGAACATTGGCTTTGATGGATGCAGGTGTACCTATCAAGAAGCCGGTTTCAGGTATTGCGATGGGATTGATCAAAAATGCCGGCGAAGATAAATACGCTGTATTGTCAGATATTTTGGGAGACGAAGACCACTTGGGTGACATGGACTTCAAGGTTACAGGTACACGCGACGGTATCACAGCTACTCAGATGGATATCAAGTGTGACGGTCTGACTTACGATATTCTGGAAAAAGCATTGATGCAGGCTAAACAAGGACGTGAATACATCCTCGGCAAACTGACTGAATGCACTGCAGAACCTCGTGCAGAACTCAAACCTCATGCTCCACGTATTGAAACTCTGACTATTCCGAAAGAATTCATCGGAGCTGTAATCGGCCCGGGCGGAAAGATTATCCAGGGTATGCAGGAAGAAACCGGTGCTACTATCACTATTGAAGAAGTAGACGGTACAGGCCGCATCGAAATTGCAGGAACAAACAAGAAATGTATCGACGACGCAATGCGTATGATCAAGGCTATTGTAGCTGTTCCTGAAGTAGGTGAAGTATACACTGGTAAGATTCGCTCTATCATGCCTTACGGTGCATTCGTAGAATTCCTGCCAGGAAAAGACGGATTGTTACATATCTCTGAAATCGACTGGAAACGCTTTGAAACAATCGAAGAAACCGGATTGAAAGAAGGTGATAAAATTGAAGTGAAACTGCTGGACATCGACCCGAAAACTGGTAAGTTCAAGCTGTCACACAAGGTATTGCTTCCAAAACCGGAAGGAATGGCTGAAAATCATCCGAAGCGCGAACGTCGTCCGCAGAACAACCACAAGGATAAAGAATAATCTACTTATAGATCCTTTAACCCCAAAGGCTGCCCTTACCGGCAGCCTTTTTTATTTGATACCACCACGCACAAAAAGACATTTTTAACATCCCTCCTGAACCATTCTGTTTTTATTTTCGTATTTTTGGATAAATGAACTTTAAATAGCTATATTATGAACGCAAATCCTGTATTCAGTTTGCACATCCCGACCAAAATTTTGTTCGGATGCGGAGAGTTAAGAAAGTTGGCGACAGAAAAGTTACCCGGCAAGAAAGCCCTGATTGTCATCTCGTCAGGAACCTCCATGAAGAAATACGGCTACCTCGACAAAGTCGTTGAACTGTTGCAAGAAAACAATACGGAATCTGTTGTCTTTGACAAGATTCTGCCCAACCCGATTAAATCTCACGTAATGGAAGCAGCTTCTGCCTGTCGTGAACAGAAATGTGATTTCATCGTCGGACTTGGCGGAGGAAGTAGTATTGACTCTGCGAAAGCCATTGCCGTCATGGCCTGCAACGACGGAGATTACTGGGATTACATCCCGGCAGGCAGCGGAAAAGGACGTCCTGTAACCAAGGCACTGCCCGTGATTGCCATTCCTACCACTGCAGGAACGGGTACGGAAGCTGACCCATGGAGCGTGATTACCAATGAAGAAGCAAAAGAGAAAATCGGCTTCGGAAGCACACTGACCTTCCCTGTACTTTCTATTATTGATCCGGAACTGATGGTTTCCATTCCTCCGCATCTTACTGCTTATCAGGGATTTGATGCCTTCTTCCATGCTACCGAAGGGTTCTTAGCAAACTGCGCCACTCCTATCAGCGACTTGTATGCCCTTGAAGCCATTCGTTTATTGTACAAATACCTTCCAGTAGCCGTAAAAGACGGACGTAACCTCAAGGCACGCGCGAAAGTAGCATGGGCCAGCACATTGGCCGGACTGGTAGAATCCACTTCCTGCTGCATTTCCGAACACTCTATGGAGCACGCTATGAGTGCCTTCCATCCGGAACTGCCGCACGGCGCCGGACTGATTGCCATCAGCGAAGCATATTTCGAAACATTCCGTAACGACTGCATGAAACGTTACATGAAAATGGCTGAAATCATGACTCAGCAAAAGAGTAACCGTCCCAGCGATTTTATCGATGCACTGGTACGCATGCAGAAAGAATGCAACGTATACCAATTGAAACTGAGCGACTGGGGAGTGAAAGAAGAAGAACTTCCTCTCATGGTACAAAACGCACGCGATACCATGGGGGCATTGTTTACTCTCGACCCGCGTCCGCTGACCGATGAAGAAGTGCTACAAATTTACCAGAAATCTTTCCGATAAAAGCCGGAGAGAGATACAAAAAAAGGAGGAATGTTTGTTCCTCCTTTTTTGTATCTCAGTTTTAAAACTTTTAAACCTGTGCCATAGCCTGTTCCAGGTCGGCAATAATATCGTTGACATTTTCAATGCCGACAGACAAGCGAATCAAATCAGGAGCCACACCCGCTTCAATCAGCTGTTCATCTGTTAACTGACGATGTGTATGGCTGGCCGGATGCAACACACAAGTACGTGCATCTGCCACGTGAGTCACAATACAAGCCAGCTTCAGGCTATCCATAAATTTGATAGCCTCTTCACGAGTTCCTTCCAAGCCGAAAGCAATCACGCCACAAGAACCGTTAGGCATATATTTCTGAGCCAGTTCATAATACTTGTTGCTCTTCAATCCGCAATAGTTTACCCATTTCACTTTCGGATTTGCTTCCAGCCATTCCGCTATTTTCTGCGCATTTTCACAGTGACGCGGCACACGCAAATGCAATGTTTCCAGTCCAAGATTCAACAGGAACGCATTCTCCGGTGACTGTATAGAACCCAAATCACGCATCAGTTGCGCAGTAGCCTTGGTCATATAAGCCATCTTTCCGAAAGCCTTTGTATAAGTAAGTCCATGATAAGACTCATCTGGCTGTGTCAATCCCGGGAATTTGTCAGCATGCGCATCCCAGTCAAAATTACCGCTATCTACAATAGCACCTCCCACACAAGTGGCATGTCCATCCATGTATTTCGTAGTAGAATGTGTCACGATGTCTGCTCCCCATTCAAAAGGACGGCAGTTAATCGGAGTAGCAAAAGTATTATCCACAATCAAAGGCACTCCGTGCTTATGGGCAATACGGGCAAATTTCTCAATATCAAGCACATTGATACCTGGATTAGAAATCGTTTCTCCGAACAAACATTTAGTATTCGGACGGAAAGCCTTTTCTATTTCTTCTTCCGGAGCATCCGCATCAATAAAGGTACACTCAATACCCAGTTTCTTCATCGTTACAGCGAACAGATTGAATGTACCTCCATAAATGGTAGATGAGCAGACAAAATGGTCGCCTGCCTCGCAAATATTAAATACAGCATAGAAGTTGGCTGCCTGACCCGATGAAGTCAACATAGCTCCTACTCCTCCTTCCAATGCTGCAATCTTGGCAGCTACGGCATCATTCGTTGGGTTCTGCAAGCGAGTATAAAAATAACCGCTGTCTTCCAAATCGAAAAGACGAGCCATCTGTTCACTGGTATCATACTTAAACGTTGTACTTTGATAAATAGGCAATACACGAGGTTCTCCTTTTTTCGGAGTCCATCCAGCCTGTACACAAAGTGTCTCTTTGTTGAATTTCTGTTCCATCTTATATAATATTATTTATCTACAAATCATTCTGACGGACAAAAGTAAGAAATATTCCACCATTGATAGCAGATTTATGAAAAAAAGATGTACATTTGGTGAAAACTTAAAAGCATTACTATGAACGCAGAATTCCAATTCAAGCACGAAATCCCAGTACAAATCCGTTTCAGCGATGTAGACCAGTACGGTCACATGAATAATTCCGTGTATTTTTCGTTGTACGACCTGGCTAAAACATCCTATTTCCGCGATGTGTTTGGGGAAGAAGAACGCGACAAATTCAATGTGGTAGTAGTCAATATCAATGCAGACTTTTTAGCACCTGTATTCTTTTCTGACGAACTCATGATTGAAACGACTGTGATCCACCTCGGGCATAAGAGTTTAACCATGCTACAACGAGCCTTCAATAAGGCCAGCGGTGTATTGAAGTGCCAGTGCCGTACCGTATTAGTGGGATATGATATACTGACCAAAGAACCCATGGAAATTCCGATGGCATATAAACAAGCTATCTGTGATTATGAAGGAAAAACATTAAGCGAACTATCCCAGCCTATTCAATAAAAAAAGAGGATGTGTCAAAATGATGCATCCTCTTTTTCGTTATAGAACCATCGG
>OGMN01001653.1_pt1 | contig 15449 bp, 11 predicted proteins | sample 1573211 | NCBI WGS metagenome assembly OGMN01 (sample SAMEA2581876, study PRJEB24529) | metagenome | biome: Human gut stool | place: China | collected 2011
TGTGGGCTGTGATCCAGACGATGTTCGGCATCGGGATATTCTGGGGGATACGGGAGATAGCCGGGGCGCGGGCTCCGCACGGCATGTCCGTTTTGATGTTCCTGCTTGCGGGGTTTGGCCTCTGGGCCACATTCAGCGAAACGCTTACCAAATGTATGAGTGCGGTCAGCGGCAACAAGGCGCTTTTAACCTTTCCGCAGGTAACGCCGCTTGATTTGATGCTCTCCCGGACCGTTGTCGTGTGGGGGACGCAGCTTTCTTCCGGATGCGTGATTACAGGCATTGCGGCCTTTTGTGGCACATCCCTTTATGTCTCCGACTGGACGGGGCTTTTCGCCGCATTCCTTCTGACGCCTTTGCTCGGGCTCGGCTGCGGGATGCTGTGCGCTTCATTGGCGGTCTTTTGGCCGACGTTGGAGAAAATCGTGCCCATGATACTGCGCATCTTGTTCTTTGCATCGGGCATTTTCTTTTCCGTTTCGATGTTTCCAAAGAACATTGCGGACATCCTGCTGCTCAACCCGGTCATGCAGCTCATTGAATTGCTGCGTCAGAGCTTATCGCGCGGATACGTGGCTCCCACTTACGATTACCTCTACATTGTGGCGTTCTGCGTGGTTTCGTTGTGCCTTGGCGGATTGTTGGAGCGTTATGCGCGCAAGAGGGCCGAGCAATGATTGCGTTGCATAATATTGCCAAGTCCTATCCCCTCCCCCGAGGGAAAAAGGTTGTGCTCGATGATGTGAACATAACCTTCCGCCCCGGTGAGAACATGGGGATTCTCGGCCTCAATGGGGCTGGGAAGTCGACGCTCATGCGGATCATCGGCGGCGCGGAACTCCCCGACAGCGGAAAGGTCGTCCGCAAAAGCCGGGTGTCGTGGCCCATCGGCTTTGCGGGAGGTTTCCACGGGAGCCTCACGGGTCGGGAGAATTTGCGCTTCACTTCCCGCATCTATGGTTCCGATATCCGGAAAGTAACTGAGTTCGTGGAAGATTTTTCGGAGCTGGGCCCATATATGGATATGCCGGTGCGCACGTACTCGTCAGGTATGAAATCCAAGCTGGCGTTCGGCCTCAGCATGGCCATCGGTTTCGATTTTTATCTCATCGACGAAGCCTATTCCGTGGGCGACGCGGCCTTTCAAGCCAAAGGCGAGCGCGTTTTTCAGGAACGCAAAGCCAGTTCAACACTCATCGTCGTTTCACATAGCGTTTCAACAATACGTAAAAACTGCGATAACGCTGCGGTTCTCTTTGGGGGCAAGCTGATGTGCTTTGCCAATCTGGAGGACGCGCTTACCCGCTATCAGGAAATTTGTGATGCTCAAAAGCGATAATCCGCCGCCTCTCACCCTGGCTGTACAGTCAGGCCGTCGATCGTTTTCCAGTGCGCGTGCCTGCTGGGGCAGGCTGCCGCGAAAAGGGAAGATTTTTGCGTGTGTTGTACTGCTGCCCACAGTAGCGGTGTTCCTTTATTACCTGCTGTGGGCTTCGCCCATGTACGTTTCCCAGACGCGTTTCGCTATTCGCAGCGCTGATTCGTCTGGAGGCGGGTTGGATATCGCCTCCGCACTGCTCCGCTCCTCGTCTTCGACGGGGGCGGACGCGCATATCGTAGTTGAGTACATTCAATCGCTAGATATCATTCATGATATTGATAAAGAACTCGGCGTTGATCTGCATTTTTCCGACAAGGGCCACGACGTCTTTTCACGCCTGACGAATAATCCGACTCAGGATGAGCAGCTCCGGTATTGGAAATGGGCGGTCATTCCCGCCCTCGATCAGGATACGGGCATCATTACCTTGGAAACGAAAGCCTACTCCCCTGAAATGGCGCAGAAGATCGCCGCCGCCGTACTGGCCCGCAGCGAAGCCCTTGTGAATACCATGAACCTCCGTGCCCGGGAGGACGCCGTTTCACTGGCGCAATCGGAAGTCCAGAGGGCGGAGGCGCGCGTCAGGAAGGCACAGGAAGCTATGCGTAACTTCCGGGATGCGCATACCCTCCTCGACCCCAGGGTGACGGCCGCTGGTCTGCAGGGGGTGGTGACGGAACTGGAAGGTGAAGCCGTCAAACTGCGTGCGCAGCTGGCGGAAGCCCAGTCGTTCATGCGTTCCAGCGCTCCGGCGACAAAAGCGCTGCAAACGCGGTTGAAAGCTGTGGAGAGCCAGCTTGATCAGGAAAAGCAGCGATTGGCGGGCCTCCGCTCGCAGGAGGGCAATCTCAACGCTGTGGTAGGCGAGTATGAGGATCTCACCATCGAAGCCGAGTTCGCCCAGAAACAGCTTGTAACAGCCATGTCCGCGCTTGAGTCCGCAAGAGTCCACGAAGTGGCCAAATCCCGATATGTCGTCGCGTTCCAGCAGCCTACGTTGCCGGAGGAGTCCCTCTATCCGCGTCCTTTCCTTTTCACGGCCTATGTCTTTGTCGGCGCCCTGCTTCTTCTCGGGCTGGGTTCGCTCATCACCGCTTCTATCCGAGAACACGCAGGGTTTTAACCGATGAACCATATGATGCACTGGAAAACATATCTGGCTTTTGCGACCGGAAGCCTTCTTTTGCTAAGCCTTCCGCCGTATGCGGCGGGGGCGCAGAATACCGTCCAGCAAACAGGCGGAAGTGCTTATGGACAGCCGCTCGGTCGATCTTCCAATCCCGTTCCGGCGAGTTCGGGAGGTATTCCCGGCGTTCCTTCTTCCATGCCCGCGCAGCAAGCTCCGGGGACATACCGCCTCCCTTCGCAGGGCTCCGTATGGGGCAGCCGCGAAAGTTCGCCGGTCCCTACCGTCCTCGATGCCCCGCCAGCCTGGGCGCAATCGCCTCTGCGAGGTCCGGCTTCGGCGACGCTGCCTCCCTTCGGCGCCAATTTGTTTCAGGGGAATTTTGCCTCCACCTATTCGGAAAGTGTGAACGCCGATTACGTCATCCTTCCGGGAGACCGCATTGTGGTCCGTATTTGGGGAGCCAAGACGTATGACGATGTCCTGATGGTCGATCAGCAGGGGAATGTCTTTTTACCGGAAGTAGGCCCGATCCGGGTGGCCGGGCTGAAGCAGGGGCAGCTTCTGGGAGCCGTCCGGTCAAGCCTTGCCTCCGTCTTCACCGACAACGTCAATATTTACGTCAATCTTCAAAGCTCTCAACCCGTAGCCGTTTACGTGGCGGGCTTCGTGAACCATCCCGGAAGATACGCGGGTGGGCCGATGGATTCCGTCATGTCGTATCTGGACAGGGCGGGCGGCATCACGCCCGAGCGGGGAAGTTATCGGCACATCAAGGTGATGCGGGGAAAATCCCTTATCGGGACGGTCGATTTGTATGATTTCGCCCTGCGCGGGGAAATGCCTTCCATCCGGCTCAAGGATGGGGACGTGATTTTGGTGGATGAACGTGGGAGCAGTGTCGCCGCTCTCGGTCTGCTTCGCCAACAGGCCCGTTATGAATTCATGGGCACGGCGACCGGGGCGCACCTTCTCGATCTCGCTACGCCGTTGAACAGCGCTTCGCACGTCAGCATCAGCGGGATACGCAACCGTGCGCCGTTCAACGTATACATCCCCATTGCCGAATTCGCGCAGTTTCAGCTTGCGGACGGGGACACTGTCGATTTCGTGGCCGATAAGCGTGGGCGCACCATCATGGCCGCAGTTACAGGGGCCATTCAGGGGGCTTCCCGGTTCCCCGTCCGCAAAGACACGACCCTCAAATCGTTGTTGCAATACGTGGAAATTGAGCCGGCCATTGCTGATACGTCCGCGATCTATATCCGCCGCCAAAGTGTAGCCGCACAGCAAAAGGCGATTATTGCCGATTCGCTGCGCAGGCTTGAACAGAGCGCGCTCACGTCAACGTCTTCGTCCGTGGATGAAGCCAACATCCGGGTTCGGGAAGCGGAGCTGATTCAGGATTTTGTGCGTCGTGCCGCAACGCTGGAGCCTGACGGCGTAGTCGTCGTTTCGCGCGGGGGCACAGTCAAGGATCTCCTGCTTGAGGACAACGACGTCATTGTTATCCCGCAGAAAACGGATGTCGTCCATGTATCGGGGGAAGTCTTGATACCCAAGGCCATCACCTATGAAAAGGGTATGTCCCTCCACGAATACCTCGAGAGCGCGGGCGGCCTTTCGGATCGTGCGGACAAGGACAATATCCTTGTCGCCAAGCAGAATGGTGAAGTGGGCAAAGTCCAAAATATGGGCATAGCGCCGGGCGACCGTATCTTGGTCATGCCCCGGTTTGATTCCAAGAATATGCAGCTGGCTAAGGATTTCACCCAGATTTTGTACCAGATTGCCGTGGCGACGAAGGTTGCTGTGGGATTATAGCATGAAGATTCCTGCCATCAGTGTGATCATTCCTCTGTATAATTGTGCTCCTTGGCTTCGGGAATGTCTGAACAGTGTCGTTCTACAGACCTTGAAAGATATAGAGATTCTCATCGTGGATGATAAATCTACAGATAACTCTGTCAGTATAGCTGAAGAATACGCGGCACAGGATAGGCGCATCCGGATATTCCGCAGTACAGAGAATCTCGGTCCTGGACCCAGCCGGAATACAGCTATAGCACAGGCTTGTGGGGAATATATTGCCTTTATGGATGGGGACGATTTTTATCCTTCTTTAGATGTGCTGGAAGTTTTATATCACAATGCCTTGGAACATCAGGCAAAAGTGTGTGGAGGTTCCCTACGCTACGTGAACGCCGATGGTAGTACGCGAGAGAAACAGTTATCGGAATATGTGTTTACAGAAGAGAGATTCTATACCTTCCGTGAATATCAGCATGAGGGGGGATATTATCGTTTTTTGTATAATAACGAATTATTACAAATAAACAGATTGGAGTTTCCGCCACTACGGCGTTTTCAAGATGCGCTTTTTTGTGTGAAGACCATGCTCGCCACAGAAGTTTTCTACGCTATGCCCATGATAAGCTATGCGTACAGAAAAGGACATAAACAAGTAAAATGGACAGAACAAAGTATAAACGATTATTTTATAGGAATATTAGAATTGTTGAATATATCAAAACTGTATAAATTAGATGTTTTGCATTATTGTATGGCAAAAAATTTATACGATCATATTTATTTGTTCATGAAAATAAGAAAATATAACATTTTAAAAATTTTATGTAATATAGATTACAGTCTGATAAAATATCAGAATACTGTATGCAAGGTTAAAATATCAAGATTGAAATTTATATTAAAATTGATACAATACAAATATTTTTTGAGGATATCCGTAGCTTAATAAATTTGCCTCCGTGTTCATGATTTTTTTATGCTTATAAATATAAATTAACATATATGGAGAAGGTATGAAGCTTTACCAAAAAATTATAGAAGGATCTAAGACACATGTATATATTTTAGGATTTCCTGTATATTATGAAAACATAAAAGATAATGAAACTAGAAAACGTTTTTTATGGATGCATTCTGTAAAAAAAAGGGAAGTTGGTATTGTTCAAAATGGAGATAAAAAATCCATTTTTAGTAAAATAATCAATACCATAGAATCAGATGTTAAAAATAATACATCTTACAGTATGAATTTGACATCACGCAAAAGTGTGGAGGAAATGTTTGAAATAGTGAAAAATTTTGATGTCATATCGTTTGACATATTCGATACGGCATTATTGCGAAAAGTAGAGTTTCCGAGTGATATATTTGATATCATGGCTCTTGAAATGCACTGGCCGGATTTTACCTCGGCCAGAAAAAGAGCTGAGGATTATGCTCGCGTTCAAAAAGAAAAAACTGAGGGGCACAGGGAAGTCACCATCGACGAAATTTACGGTGTTCTGCGCGAGCGCTATAATATTGAGATGATATGGATGCAGCGTGAAATAGAGCTCGAAAAGCAAAGTTCCATACAGAATTCCTATATATTTGCATTATATGAACGTCTTATTCATGCTGGCAAAACCGTGGTGTTCACCACAGATATGTATCTACCCAAAGACACCCTAAAGGAAATGTTGGAATCCAGCGGCTACCATGATTTTTGCGATATATATGTCTCGAACGTCTATCAATTACGAAAAGGGGATGGGTCGCTCCAGAAAAAGCTTATAGAGAAGTATCCTCTGAAAAAAATTATCCATATTGGTGACAACAAGACCGCCGATGTGGATAAGTCAGAAAAAAGCGGCATGGCCGCGCTGTGGTATCCTGACTGTCGTTTACAGAAGCGCGAAGTCTTCCTCAATAATCTTTCGGGCAGTATATATAGGGCTATTGTTAACAATACGCTTAACACCGGATTGTGGGAGCACGGACTGCATTACACACACGGTTTCCGGGTGGGGGGTATTCTTACCGCCGGATACTGTGAACATATCAACGAAGTGGCGCAACAAAAGGGGGCCGAAAAAATCCTATTTTGTGCAAGGGACTGCTATATTATACAAAAAGTATATAATGCATTTTATCGCAAGGTTGACAACTCGTATATAGAAATATCCCGCTATGCGGTGATGAATCTATCTCCTGAACGGTATGCCAACGATATTTTAGATAGATTCATTTTTCGATACTGGGACGAAAATAAGAATGCCAAGACGTTGGAGCAGTTGTTACACGATACGGGCTATAATTTTCTTGTACCATATCTAGAAGATAATGATCTGGACCGATTTATATATTGTAGTAGTGCTAGCAAGGAATTATTCGCAGAGTTTTTCCTTTCACATATTGATGTATTGAAGGAGAACAGTAAAGTATCCAGAGAAGCGGCAACGGCCTACTTTGGTGGACTTATAGGTACGGCCAAATCCATACTTATTGTCGATGTGGGATGGAGCGGAACGTGTATAAGCGCACTAGAATATTTCATACACGATGCTATTTCTCCAGACATCCACGTATCCGGTACTCTGGTATGTTCCAGCAATACCAAAAATATGTGTAATCAGATCTTGGGAAAATACATTGTACCCTATGTGTGTGGTCCGTGCCGCAACAACGATTTTAATAATTTTATGATGCCTTCAGGAAAGAAGAGTGTACGCGAAATAGATATGCTACATATGCCATTGGAGTATATGTTTACGGCTGACACGGCTTCACTTGTGGAATATTTTAAGGATAATGATGCTACAGTTAATTTTGTGCGGGATGTGAATACACCAAAAAATATCAATGAAATACGTGAAATGCAGAACGGTATATACGCATTTAATGAAAAATACGTAGAATATACAAAACACTTACTCATTGATGTTACTGTATCTCCATATGTTGCATTTATAGCGTTGAAAGAAAGCATAACTGATAAAAATTATAGTTATAGTATATATAAAAATTTTTTGTATGATGCGTGCACAGCTCCGGGTAATGCACAGCGCCGAGGGGTACCGTTTTCCTCTTTTTTTCCTGATAAGATTACTCCAGCGATAATTTCTCCAGGTAAGGGTAAAAGAATTCTCTTCGTTTCTCCTGAATTAATATACACAGGGGCACCACGCTCTCTACTGCGTGTTTGTCGCCTAGCCAGAGAACTTGGTTATGAACCCATAGTTTGGTCGGCCAAAGATGGCCCTTTCCGGGAGGAATTCCTTAAGGAAAATATTGCCCTTCAAATAGTACAGGCGCAGGATATTTCTCAAAATCAATATATGGATATAGTTTCTTCCTGCGAATTAGCCTATTGTAACACAATAGTAACCGATGATTATGTACGGATACTAAGTCGATATCTACCAACGGTATGGTTCATAAGAGAGGCTACAAATATACCCGATTTCTGCCGCAATAAGCCGGAGCGTCTTGCTCTGCTACAAAGCTATGACAAAATTTTCTGTGTGAGTGAGTATGCGGCAACAGCGCTCAGTCAGTATACCAATCAGCAGATCCATATTATTCATAACTGTGTGGAGGATGAAAGTCAGTGGGCCGAAAACTATAGACCAGGCAGTGGGCCGACAGTCAAGTTTGTACAATTCGGTACTATGGAGTACCGTAAGGGTTATGATATATTGATTGCAGCATACAAGTCTATGCCTATTGAATATCAGCGTCTCTGTGAAATGTATTTTGCAGGAGGCTTTATTAACTCAGGAACTCCATATTGTGATTATCTGTTTTCTGAAATGGATAATGTACCATCTCTACATTATCTTGGTATTATAGAGGGAGCTGAAAACAAGATAAGGACACTCTCCCAAATGGATGTTGTGGTTGTGGCTTCTCGTGACGAATCGTGTTCATTAGTGGCACTGGAAGGGGCTATGCTTTCTAAACCCCTTATTCTCACTGAGTCTGTAGGTGCAAAATACATAGTTGATAGTGAAAACGGTCTGATTGTCACCTCTGGCGATGTGGAAGCCATGAAGAAGGCGCTTATGCAGATGATTGACAATAAGAATGCATTGCATGTTATGGGCATTGCCTCCAGAAAAATATATGAGTCCCGAGCGGGTATGTCCATACACAAGGCCGCTTTTGAAAGATTGTTTAATGAATTGTCCGCAAAAGGAAAGGATGGGGCAAAGCTGGCTGTCATTTCGGATTTTGACGAAACTGAGGTGGTCATTTCTCTGACCTCGCATCCCGGCAGAATGGCGTGCATCCATACCTGTCTAGAAAGCCTTATAAAGCAGGACTATCGTAACCGTAAAATTATACTTTGGCTATCTTTGGAGCAGTTTGTGCATAAGGAGAAGGATCTTCCCGCTGCACTGCTCAACCTTAACGGGCAAAACGCTTTTGAGATTCGCTGGGTTGCGGACGATATCAAGCCCCATAAAAAATATTATTATGCCTACCAAGAGTTTAGAAAAACACCTATCATCGTGGTGGACGACGATGTTGTATACGATCCCAGCATGGTGAGGGCACTTGTGGCCTCGTATAAAAAGCATCCTCACTGCATATCCTGTCACAGGGCAAATTTGATGCTCCTTCGTGCGGATAAGACGTTCCGTGCCTACCAGACTTGGCCTATGGGGTACACACTTCTCTCCGATACGCCGTCGTACCAGCTACTTCCCACCGGCGTTGGTGGGGTATTGTACCCACCGAATTCCTTGCCCGAATATACATTTAACACCGATGTGATCAAAAGGTATTGCCTATTATGCGATGATCTTTGGCTGAAAATGATGACTGTCTTGAATGAATACCCTACGGTGGTCGTAAAAAACCATCGCCCCTACAAGCTGATAGACGGTAGCCAAGATGTGGCTCTGTGGAAGGAGAACGTTAAAGGATCGAACAACGACATTACACTTCATGCCATTTGTGAATATATATATAAATCTATTCCGCAAGGGAGTGTATGTATGGAAAGAATACGGAAGGACAGATTTTGCTAAAAAGGAGTCGATACTGTGGAATACTTCGATTTTTCAAGAACGCTTGAGGCTATACCAAATGATCATTGCCGTCAGACAACATTCAGGGAATTCATGCTGGAAACCATACCGAGAGAAAATGAAACTAAAGGTAAAATAGTAGATCTTGGTTGTGGAACTGGTCATTTTTATGACTATGTCCATAGTCATTTTAATTCATTAGAATATATAGGGGTGGATATAGAAGGCTCTCCTGAAGCCAGACAGCGTACTCGATCCGACTTTTCTTTTATACCTTATGATGGTGTTTCACTTCCCTTTGAGGATTCGAGTGTTGAAGTTATATTTATGAATCAAGTACTTGAACATATACGTGCTCCTCATTTGCTCTTTCCAGAAATTAAAAGATGTCTTGTAGATGATGGATTACTGATTGGTTCTGTATCGCAGCTTGAGCCATATCATAGTTATAGCGTGATGAATTACACTTTTTATGGTTTATGTAGTTTTTTGGATCTGTTTGGTTTGCATGTTTTTAAACTGAGACCTGGAATAGATTCCAATACACTTATATCTAGAACATTTAATAAATTTTTATTAGAAAGGGAAGTAGATTTTGAACAATGTTTTTTTACAGAAGAGTCCATTCTTAATTATGCGATCGAAACATATTTTCGTAAAAAAAAGTTTACTATACAGCAAATAAATCTTCAAAAATTAAAAATTGCAGGACAATTCTCATTTGCAGTAAAAAATAGATAATACATAAATTAATAGTAAAGCGTTATAATTATAAATAGATAATATTTATTTGTTCTCAATGTTGCTTGAAAATGGATCTAATTTTTATTAGTTGGGGAACACTAATGAATATCGCCGTTGCCGGAACCGACTATGTTGGTCTGAGTCTTGCTGTTCTGCTCGCTCAGCATAACAGCGTGTTCCTGCCAAAGTAGAACTGATTAATTGAAGGAAATTCCCCATTATAGACAGAGAGATAGAGGAGTATCTGGCTGAAAAGCCACTCGACTTAGTTGCTTCCACGGATGGGGAGGCGGTCTATCGGGATGCTGAGTTCATCATTATAGCCACTCCCATTAATTACGATGTGGAGCGGAATTACTTTGATACATCGTCTATTGATGCTGTACTGAAACTGGTGGAAAAGGTGAATCCAGAGGCTACTATCGTCATCAAATCTACCGTGCCCGTGGGCTATCTGGAAGCTCAGCGAGGTGCTTATCCAACACTACCTAACATGTTGTTTTCACCAAAATTTTTACGTGGGGTCAAAGCTCTTTATGATAACCTGTATCCATCGCGCATCGTCGTAGGTGTGCCGGATTGCTGCCAACCAGCTCTGCGGGCCCGTGCAGAGCAGTTTGCCGCCTTGCTTCAGGAAGGTGCGCTAGAGGACGAAACGCCTACACTCATCGTCCATTCCACGGAAGCGGAATGCATTAAGCTTTTTGCCAATACTTATCTTGCCATGCGTGTGGCATACTTTAACGAGCTTGATACTTATGCCGAGTTGCATGGGGCTGGACTCTGCACAGATTATTAAGGGGATGGGACTCGATCCCCGCATCGGCTTTTCTACAACAATCCTTCTTTTGGGTATGGGGGCTACTGCTTGCCCAAGGATTCTTGTCAGTTTCTCGCCAATTTTGCTGGTGCAAAGCTATTGCGGAAGCCAATAATACTCATATCAATTTTATTGTTAGCCAGATCATAGCCCGCCAGCCACGTATTGTGGGCATTTACCGCCTCACCATGAAAACAGGTAGTGACAACTTTCGCGCTTCAGCCATTCAGGGTGTCATGGGCCGTCTGAGTAACAGTGGGGTCAAACTAGTCATTTACGAGCCCACATTGACACAGGATATTTTTATGGACTGGACATGAACTGGATGAATTTAAAAAGATGGTCGAGCTCATCGTAGTGAATCGCATGTCTAGAGAGCTGAGGGATTCAGTAGATAAGATCTATACTCGGGATCTTTTTGGAAGAGATTAATTTTCTAGCAACATCAAGTTGGGGAAGCTGAGAACGTAGTCCACGATGAATGAAACAAACACGATCTTTGAGCAGGAATGCATGTTTCTTGTTTTCTCCTGTACACTCTCTCGGATATCTCATCTTTCTGTTTTTCTTGGTACTCCTGTATGGCTATTACGAAAAAGAAGGGAAGGGGAGTCTTCTGCTGTCATCGGCTGGGGCCACAAGCCCACAGCTGATAAAGCCCGTGATTATGCGGCAAAACATAACCTTCCCTATATCGCGCTTGAAGACGGCTTCCTGCGCTCCCTTGATCTCGGATGCAAGGGGGCGCAGCCTCTTTCCCTTGTAGTTGACCATACCGGCATCTACTACGACGCCACTGAGCCATCCGATTTGGAGAATCTGCTGAACGGCTCCGGAGGGGATTTGGAAGGGCAGTTGCAGTCCGCCCAGCATGCCATTGAAGCTATCAAGCGTCACGATCTGAGCAAGTATAATCATGCGCCGCGTGCTGCTGAAAGATTGCTTGGTGATGCTTCGTGCCCGCGTGTTCTTATCCTTGATCAGACAAAGGGGGATACCAGCGTTACGCTTGGCCGTGCCGATGCTGAAAGTTTCACAGCTATGCTGGACGACGCGCAGATGCGGTTTCCCACCGCCCGGTTGTTCGTCAAGACGCATCCCGATGTGCTTGCGGGGAAAAAGCAGGGCTATCTGACCGAGGCGGCGAAGCGAAGAGGCATTGCGATCATCGCACAGGATGTTTCGCCGCTTTCCCTTCTTGCTCAAGCTGATGTTGTGTACACAGTCACCTCCCAGATGGGCTTTGAGGCCTTGCTGCTTGGTAAGGAAGTGCACTGTTTCGGCATGCCGTTCTATGCGGGATGGGGGGCAACGCATGATCGGCTTACTTGCCCGCGGAGGGCAAAACGCCGTACGGCGGAAGAGATCTTTGCCGCGGCGTATATGTTGTATGCGCGTTATGTGAATCCCGTGACCGCCAGGCGTTGTGACATCCATGAAGCCATTCGGATTCTGGCCGCCCAGCGTTTTCAGAATGAGCGGAATAAGGGGTTCCACGCATGTGTTGGCTTTTCCAGATGGAAACGTCCTCATGCCCGGGCCTTTTTGCAATCGACCACGGGAACCATCCGTTTTTTTTCTGATTGGTGGAAAGCCATCAAATGGGCGCAAGCAAACGGCGGCGATGTCGTGGTATGGGCGTCCAAATGCACAATAGGACTTGAGAGTTCCTGCCAGACTATGGGCGTCCGGCTGATACGCATGGAGGACGGCTTCATCCGTTCGGTTGGGTTGGGTTCCGATTTTAATTGGCCGTATTCGTTGGTGCTGGATGAGAAGGGCATCTACTATGATCCGTCCCGCCCGAGTGGGCTGGAAGACATTTTGAACACCTTGCCTGAACATCCGGAGCGGGCCGAATTGTGCAGCCGGGCTTCCGCCTTGCGTGGTTTTATCGTCGAGAAGGGAATTACCAAATACAACACGGGTGTTGACGCAGTAACCCGTGGTGATTTTTCTGCAAAGGGACGTTTGCTCCTTGTCCCCGGACAGGTGGAGGACGACGCTTCCGTGCGGCTGGGCGGATGCGGGCTGTTTTCCAATGTGGATTTGCTCAAGGCCGTGCGGGAACGCCATCCGGATGCTTTCATCATCTATAAGCCGCATCCTGACGTGGAAAGCCGGAACCGGAAAGGGCGCATACCCGATGAAGAGGCGTTACGGTACGCGGATCGTGTTGTCCGCAACGTGCGTATGGATGTCCTGCTTGGCATCGTCGACGAAGTGCACACGCTCACGTCGCTGACGGGGTTCGAGGCATTGCTGAGGGGAATAGAGGTCCACGCTTACGGGGGGCCTTTCTACGCGGGGTGGGGGCTGACCCATGATCGGATTGATTTCCCCCGCCGGAAGGCCGGGCTTTCGCTTGAGGAGCTTATCGCAGGGACGCTGATACTCTATCCTTCGTATTACGATTGGCAGACGAAGGGATTCTGCACGCCCGAGGACATCTGTTACCGGCTTACCCAGCCAAAAGGGCAAATGCGCGGCAAGTTTTTTATGCGCACCTTTGCGGCGCTCAGGGAAAAGATAAGGAACGTATTCTGATCATGCGTACCTACTTGTTTCTTCAAGGCCCGCACGGGAGTTTTTTCCGTGAGCTGGGGCTGGCGTTACAGCGGGCCGGGCATCGTGTATTGCGCGTCAATATCTGCGGCGGTGACGTGGTGGATTGGCACTCGCGAGAGGCCGTGTGGTATCAGGGGCGGACCACGGACTGGAGCGGTTGGATCGGCGATCTCATGCGGCGCGAAGGCGTTACGGATCTGCTGGCCTTTGGGGACTGGCGGCCTCTGCACCGTGAAGCCATTCTGGTGGCAAAACTGCGGAATATCCGGGTGTGGGCATTTGAGGAAGGGTATTTGCGGCCCCATTATATCACGATGGAAGAGGGCGGGGTCAACGGCAACTCGATGCTTCCCCATTCGCCGGCCCTTTTGCGGGAACTTGCGGAATCCCATCCGGCCCCGCCGTCACCGGTTGCCGTACAGAATCCTCTTTCGGCACGCGTATGGAAGGCTATTGCCTATTATGCGGGGACCATTTTTTTGCGCCCGTTTTTCCCCTGTTTCCGGACGCATCGCCCGCAGAGCGCCGTGAGCGAAGTCTGGGGATGGTTCCTTCGCGTCCTGACCCGCCGCACATGGGAAAGGCGTTCGGCGGAGAGCGTCCGGGAAATCTACCGGTCGCGTGCTCCCTATTTCCTGTTTCCTCTCCAGCTTGATTCGGATTCCCAAGTCCGCCGTTATTCGCCGTTCAGCGGGATGAAGGAAGCCATTGCGCATGTACTGACTTCTTTTGCGCACTCCGCGCCCAAGTCCATGCATTTGCTGATCCGCAACCATCCTCTTGATAACGGGCTCATCAATTACCGGAGGTACATCCGCCGGTTCAGCCATGCCTGCGGGCTGGAAGGCCGGGTTCATTTCGTGGAGTCGGGCAGGGCCGCGCTTATGATGGACCGCAGCGAAGGGATGGTGGTCCTCAACAGCACGATCGGCATTTCCGGGCTTCAGCGGGGTATACCCGTCTATTGCGTTGGCACGTCCATTTATGCGGTGCGCGGGTTGGCTTCGTCGCAGGAAGAGCAGGATCTGGACGATTTTTGGAGCAACCCGCAGAAGCCGTGCCCCGAAACCCTGCGGCATTTCGAGAAAGTTTTGAAATGCCGGACCCTCATCAACGGCAATTTTTATACGGAGGAAGGGGTGCGCCTGGCGATCCAGGGGGTCATGGAACGCATTGCCTGAGATGCCGTTGCGTTATCCCTGTTCTTTTCTATCCTCGGGGAAGCGTGGTTAGCCCGTCGGAGTCCGCGGGGGGCATGTCCTCCACAGCACAAGGACAAGGATGCGGCAGAGAGTTCTTGGCGGCTGGGGTTATCTATGCCCGCTCTCCAGCAGGTCCTGGTTTCGTTGGCCTCCGCCACGGAAGTAAACATTCCAGCAGCGCAATATAGATAGGGATTTCAGCCGCAAACCGGAAAGTACACATGGGACGGACTGGTTTCCTGCGCCACGAACGTTTTCCCGGCATCGGGATGCGTACAACCCGGCTCCGCAGGGATCGTATGGCGGAACGCAAGGGATGCCCCCCGTTATCTCAGGAGGGCACCCTTTGTTTTAACGTATTGACGGGCGATTATGTTTGTAACTCGTAGAGGCTCTCTCTGACGTTGTATTTGAATGGAAATGGAACGCTGTATATTCCTGATGGAGCATCGTCACAATAGTGAATTATATAACTCATGAGAGTTAGCTGCATTATGGTTATAGAAGAGCTTTTTCCCGTTTTTTACCGGGTGAATCATTGTTTTTTTCACATGATGCTTGACAAGATTGGTTGAAGGTTGCAATAGTGGTTCTACCAAAAGAGAAAGGGAGAACCTCGCATGACGCATTCACAAGAGACTCCAGACCAATCTCAAAAGGCTGAATCTCTTCCCGAAACACGGGAACCCCTCAAGGCATATCAAAGGCTTTCCGAGAAAATACAGGATGCTATCGAAAAGGGCGGGCTCAAGGTGGGGGATAAGCTGCCCCCCGAGCGGGC
>OGMN01001694.1_pt1 | contig 15210 bp, 12 predicted proteins | sample 1573211 | NCBI WGS metagenome assembly OGMN01 (sample SAMEA2581876, study PRJEB24529) | metagenome | biome: Human gut stool | place: China | collected 2011
TCATCAGAGGGATGGCGGATTTCCCGTCAATGCCCAGACCGCTGAGGAAGGAATCCATGAGGTACGCCACCCGCGCGAGATAGCCGGTGTCCTCCAGAAAAGAAAAAATGGCGTAGAGCGCGCTGATCATGCTCAACAGGGCGACCACCCACCCGAAGGCGGGCAGCAGCGCGTCGGCGACAAGGCTCCCCAGCGGACCGGGATAGGCCGCCTTGAGATCGGGGGCCCACGCCAGCACCGCGAACAGCACAAGGCCGCCGGTCATCATGCCAAGCGCCGCGCCGAGCACGCAGCCCGCTGGGATGACCAGAAACGCGGCCAACCGTCCCCATAGCGGATGAAGGAGAACCCGGTCCCAGCGCTCGGTCAGCCCCCGGACCGTACCGGATGTACGGACGGCCTTGCCACATGCGGCGTCGATCCATGCCTGCCGGGACGCGTACAGCTCCGGTGCGACCGAGGGGTCGCCCAGCAGCACACGGATCGCCTCCCGCTTCTCCCCGGAAAGGGTTTCCGTCCGGGCCAGCAGCCCCTCGTCGCCCTCGAACAGCTTGCACGCCGCCCAGAGCGGGGCGAACGGCAGGGCCGTCCCGATGATCTCCGCGAGCAACGACACCTTGGCGGGCACGGCGGGCATACTGGCTGGGCAAGATGCCTCCGAGAGCGCCCGGAGCAGCGCATCCACGGCGGTCCCGTCCGCCGACGTGCCCACCAGCGGGATCACGGGCAGGCCAAGAGCCGAAGACAACGCAACGGCATCCACAGCCCTGCCCTCCTGCTCCGCAACGTCGGTCATGTTGAGCGCAACGGCCACAGGCAGGCCGAGCGCCACCAGCTCGGACACGATATACAGGCTCCGTTCCACGCTCGCCGCGTTGACCACGGCGAGCACGGCGTCGGGTCCGCCGGAAAGCAGGTAGTCGCGGGCAACTTCCTCTTCAGGCGAATGCGGGGTCATCCCGTAGCAGCCGGGCAGATCCACGAAGGTAAAGGCCACGCCATTCCAAAGGGCCGCGCCTTCCTTGCGATCCACGGTCTTCCCCGTCCAGTTGCCCACACGCTGGTTCAGCCCGGTCAGCCGGTTGAACAGTGTAGACTTCCCGGTGTTGGGCTGGCCCGCCACCGCGACAGTCAAGGATTTCCCCGCCGGATGGTTCCGTAAAGCGCCCATGCTCAACCCTTCCTCGCCACAACAATGGCCGACGCGATCTCTCGCCCGAGGGCCACCCGCGTATGCCTCGCCAGCACGAGCAACGGCCCACGCTTGGCGTTACGCAGCATCCGTACGGCGACGCCCGGCAGAAAGCCGAGAGAGGCAAGGCGCCCGGCAAGGCATGGATCATCCGCCCGCTCATACAGGCAGGTTTCACCCGTCCGCACGGCGTCCAGCGTGGCGGCACGCTCCTTTTCCTTTCCGGGGCGGCGTTTCCGTCCCAGAAGGAGATGGAGCCCGGTCACGCACAACAGGATGAACAGCGGCTGAAAGGAAAGCTTGAGCCCGGCCCCCAGTTCAGGGCTGAGCCACGCCAGCCCGTTCTTTTCTTCGACCAGTTTGGCCGAATCAAAGGCCCGCTCACGCGCCTCACCAGTACGGGCGTCGTAGGTCACGGACACGTACCGCCCGGCGTCGTGGACAACCCACGAACCCTCCTTCGATAAAAAAGTCACCGTATCGGGCGTCAACGGTTCGCCGTCCACCCGTTCGTGACTGAAGCGATCCAGCACATCCTGTACGGACACCGCAGGCGTTCCCACGGAGGATACGGCGGGGGATGGGGACGCAACCTCGAACCGCGGCTCGTAGACAGCGGGCAGGAGCGCCATTTCGCCCAGCCAAAGCAGGGTGACGGCGCTCAGATAAACGCCCGCCCAACAGTGGGATTTGCGGGACCAGAACAACAAGGAGTGCTTCATGACCGTTCCAAAGACTGGTGTAAAAAATGAATTTGAATTTTATTTTCATTATAAACAGAGCTTACGCCGTCCGATGGGGCCAACTTAAGACAACTCACGCCCGCTTACTTTCATCTGCGTATCTTTTTTTTGTATTTGCGGCAGAAAAAAACGCCCGATTATAAGGCCACCCGCTTCTCCAGCCGTGCGGTTCTGTTGCTGTAACAGGCAAATTTCACTGAGAAAAATCATCCCCCTTTGTCAGTTTTTGATCCCGTTTCTGCATGTACAAAAATTTTTCGGGAAGTTTGACAGCGTTCCCCGTCCTTTATTATCAGATATTGAAATTCAAATTCAATAATGAGGTTTCCCTGTGTTCTCTCCCACCCCCCTTTCCGCAAATTCCGTGACAGCCTCGCCCCCCACGCCTCCTTGCGAGGACGGCAAACCTTCGGACGGGTTCCGGCTCCTGCTCCTTTCCGGGGACGCCGCTGCCCCGCCTGCGGATTCCGATTGCGTCCATGTCTGGAGCCGCCCCTTAACCGGCCCGACACAGTCCGGTTTCCGGGATCTGCTCTCCGAGGAGGAATGCGCGGCCGCTTCCCGCTTCCACACCCCGGAGCTGGCGGAACGGTACCGGCAGGCCCACGGCTGGATGCGCTCCGTGCTGTCCCGCTATCTGGATACCCCGCCCGAAACGCTCCGGTTCCGCTCCGGTCCGGACGGCAAACCCCGGCTTGCGCACGGTTCGCTGCACTTCAACCTGGCGCATTCGGATTCGCTGGCCCTGCTCGCCGTGCGCCAAGACGCCCCGGTAGGCGTGGACGTCGAACCCGTGCGCCCTCTGCCCGAGGCCATGCTCATCGCCTGCCGCTGGTTCTCGGCCCCCGAGATCCGTTGGATCGCCGCGTCCGACGATCGGGATCGCGCCTTCCTGCGTTGTTGGGTCTGCCGCGAAGCCTTCCTCAAGGCCACGGGCGAAGGCCTTGGGCGGCCTCTGGACAGCTTCGCGCTCCACCCATGCGGCGATACGCTCCGTCTGGACGGGGCGGCCCTCGCGGAATGCACTCCCCTTGCAGGCCACGTCGCCGCCGTGGCCTGCGAAACCCTTTTTCCTTCGTGCTGATACGAGGAGATTCCATGCAGTTCATGTTTTCACGGAAATCCGGCATCGTCCTCGCCGCCCTGCTCGGCGTCCAGCTCATCCTCCCCGCCTCGGGCTGGGCGCTCACCGGCAGGGATGTGGCGCTCAAGGCGGATCAGGTCGACACCAGCCGTACCTCCGACATGTCGATGGCGATGATCATCAAACGCGGCGATCAGCAGCTTGTCCGCTTCATGGCCATGAAGAAAAAGAAGTTCCCCGATTCGGAAAAGCAGCACATCCGCTTTCTCGAACCGGGGGACATCCGGAATACGGCCTATCTCACGTGGAGTTACAGGGATATCAACAAAGACGATGACATGTGGGTCTACATGCCCGCCGAGTCGCTGGTCCGCCGCATCAGCGGAGGCAGCAAAAAGGGCTCCTTCATGCGCAGCGACTACGCCAATGAGGACATTTCGCGGCGGGAAGTCGACAAGGACACCTATACCCTGCTGCCCGACGAGGCCCTCTCCGGCGTGGACTGCCACGTACTGGAGGCGAAAGCGGTCTTCCCAGAAAAGACGAACTATTCCAAACGGATTATCTGGATCAGAAAAGATATCTGGCTGCCCGCGAAAATCGACTTCTACGATCAGGGCGGGAACCGGTGCAAGGAGCTGGTTTTCGGCGGCTACAAGGAAATACAGGGCATCTGGACCGCCACCCGCCAGCGCATGCGCACCGTGGGATCGGACTCGGAAACGATCATGGAAATACGGGAAGTGGCCTACAACACGCCGATCGCCGAAGATATCTTTCTGCCGCAGGATCTCAAGAGGTAGGCATGAAAACCCTGTTCCGGGCCTGCGCCGTCTGCCTCTTCTGGTTCGGTTTCGCCCATGCCGCCGTGGAGGGCGATCCCTTTTCGGACGGAAAGGCCTTTTCCGATCTGCATGCGATTGAGGCTTCCGATACGTTCCTGCTCGGAGGGTTCGCGGAATCGCGCAACCAATTTTCCCTGAACGATCCAGAAACCCCGATTTCCCTGCGGCAGAAAGTGCAGGTCGAGGCGCTCTGGCGGCGCGACGTCTTGTCGCTCTTCGGCAGCCTTGAAGGCAGCTACGAAGGGGCCGCCCACACGTGGCCGGGCGACCATTCCCCGTGGAAAGCCGATCTCCGGGAATTGTATCTGACCTATGATACAGACAATATAGATATCTTTCTCGGGCGGAAGACCCACCGATGGGGGACGGGCGACGGCATCAACCCCATGGATCTCATCAATCCGCTGGATACGCGGGACCCGGTCACGACCGGGCGTGCCGACAACCGGCTCCCGGTATGGCTGTTCAGCGGCACGGTTTCGGGGAACGGGATCAGTTTCGAGGGAGTGTTCCTTCCCAAGGCCGAGGTCAACGCCCTGCCCCGCTCCGGCAACCCGTGGGAACCGCGCGCCCTGCGCGAACTCCGGCGGCAGCGGGACGACGGCCTCTTCACGATCACGGCTCCCGACGAACCGGACAGATGGTTCCGGGATGTGGAATACGGCGGGCGCCTCTCCGCCAATCTCGGGGGGTGGGATCTGGCGCTCATGGCCTTCCACGGTTTTGTCGACAACCCGATGTTCGTAAGCAGGAACAACGGCGGCGGGATGCGCTGGACCGCCGAATACCCCCGCTTCACGGCTTTCGGAACTTCCTTCGCAAAAGGCTTCGGCAGCCAGACCGTCCGGGGCGAGGTCGCCTATAAGCCGCGTTTTCCGGTACAGGGGAGCTTCGGTTTTCACCGGGCCGATCTGTGGCAGGGCGTCCTCGGCTGGGACTACGACATCGACAGCAAGTATTACCTGAACTTCCAGCTTTTCGGGGACGTTCAGGAAGGCTCGGAAGCTTCCGGCAGCCGGACATGGCACGGCGCGACCTATGAAATCAGCGGCAAATGGTTCCGGGACGCGCTCAAAACGGGGGTCCGGGGCAAACTCTACACCAGCGGGGAGGGCACGCTTACCGAGGTATTCCTCGAATACGAATTGGATGATCATTGGAAGGCATCCACGGGCGTCATGTTCTGGACAGGCGGGGAGGACACCATCCTCGGCGAATACACGGACAACGATTTCGTCTACCTGACCCTGCGCTACTCCTTCTGACGTATCCCGACCACGGCGCGGCGACGCGCCTTTCTTCGGAACATCTCCGAAACCGAGTGAGACTGATGACGCCTACAAGTATCCACTCCACCTGCACCTGCCGCTTTTTCCATCAGGGGCAGTGCTCCTGCCCCGACGTGACCCTGTTCGTCATTGATGACGACTCGCACGCCGCAGGCCCGTTCCGCCTGCAACAGGACGGGGCACGCATGACCTTCTTCTATTGCCTGAACGGACAGGCACGCATCGACGCGCAGGCCGCCGATGGGGAGGCCTTTTCCGAAGAAATCGGCAAGGGAAACAGCCTGCTTTTTTGCCTGAACGGAGGCTTTTCCATCTCACGCGCCGGGAAGCGGATTCAGGCCGTGGGGCTCCAGCTCCGTCCGGAATGCCTGCGCCTGTTTGCCTGCCAGCTCGGTTTTGTCCACGATGGGCTCAGGAAAAGCTCATCCCGGACGCTCAAAGGAGACATCCCGCTGCACCTTCGCATTCTCCTCGAGCAGATCCTCAACTGCCGGGACGACGGCCTCTTGCGAGACGTATTCCTGGCGCACAAGAAATACGAACTGCTCTATCAGCAGATCGAACTCTTGGACAGGGAAAACAGCCACAAATGCGTCAGCCCGGCGGAGTGCCGGGCCGCGCACCGAGCCTATGCCATACTGCTCCAGGATATCGGAAAGCCGCCGAGCTTGCCCGAACTGGCAGCCGCCGTGGGGGTCAACCGCACACGGCTGACGGCCTTGTTCAGGATGCTCTTCGAGGACACTGTCTTCGGCATCCTGCGCCGGGAGCGTCTGGAGTGCGCCCGAAGGCTTCTCAACGAAAAGGGGAAAAACATCACCGAAATAGCGTATCTGTGCGGATTTTCCAGTCCGAGCCATCTCACCAAGGCTTTTTCCGCCCAATTCGGGATCTCCCCAAAGCAATACCAGATTGCCAGGCGGCACGGGCACCCTGCCGCTCCCGTTTCATGCGGCGAGCAGCATACATGAGCCCACCCTGCCGATTTCTGACCTACCATACACCTTATATTGGATCTTCGTCGGCTTTCCCGCTTGCAAAGCCCCCTCCCCATCCCGTTGTTCCGCGCAAGCGGGATTTCCGAAAGAGGAAACACCGAAGCGGCCTACACGATGGTATAGCCTCCGTCAGCCATCCACAACGCTCCCGTGACGAAACTGGCTTCATCGCTGGCAAGGAAGGCGATCACCGAGGCGATTTCCTCCGGTTTGCCGAAACGCTTGAGCGGCTGCAGGGCCAGAAAGCTCGCCATACCTTTGGCCTCGTCGCCGGTATCCCTTGCGCCATCGTGCAATCCGGGGGTTTCCGTGGTCCCGGGGCCGACGGCGTTGACGCGGATATTGTGCGGCATCAGGGAAATCGCCGCCGCCCGCGTAAACGAGGCCACCCCGCCCTTGGAAGCATGGTAGGCGACGTACCCCGGAGATCCCACCACCGCGAAGGTCGAGCAGACGTTGACGATGGCCCCGCCCGTCTTCTGGGCAATGAACATATTCGCCGCCCCTTTCGTGAACAGGAACATGCTGGTCAGATTCGTATTCAGTACGGCGTTGAATTCTTCAGCCGTCGTTTCCAAAAGCGTCTTGTTGAGCTGCCATCCGGCATTGTTCACCACAATGTCCAGCTTCCCGTATGTACGGGCCGCCGTGTCCAAGGCCGCCTGCACATCGGCTTCATTCCCCACATCGCACAGGCAGAATGCAGCTTCGCCTCCCTCTTTGACAATGGCTTTTGCTACCTCATGCCCATTGGCTTCATCCTTGTCGGCCAAGACGATCCGAGCGCCTTCGGCGGCGAAACGGCGGGCGGCGGCAGCGCCGATGCCTTTGGCCGCTCCGGTGATGATGGCTGTTTTCCCTTGCAGTTTCATGGCTCTCTCATTGTTTGTTGCTGTATCCGGAAAGTTTTTTCCTTATACGCGTTCGGATATCCCTGACAAGCGCGGCTCCAAAACGAAAATCCGCAGGAAAGCCCCTACCGCTTGGCCCCCTGTCCCTTCAACCGGCGGCCGGGGCGTATCGGCCCCGGCGCTGCCGGAACATCTTCTCCAATAAAGAAAATGGATTGGCAAAGCGGGCAGCGCCCCAATGCTGTCATCGGCAATGGCATCTCGCTTTGGCCCTCCTTATCTTCCTATGGCAAAACCTCTTTTCCGATACGTTGTTGTGCAAACGTCACCCAATCGCCGGCAGAACCCCACCGCCAGCTCTTGCGCGGATCGCCCGGCTGGATTAAGCAGCAAGAGAGATTCAGCCCGGACAGACCGGGCGTTAGGAGAAAAACAATATGGGTAAGATTCTCGTCACCGGCGGAACCGGCTATCTCGGCACGCACATGCTTGTGGAGCTCGTCAAACAGGGCTACGAGCCCCTGTGCGTGGACAACCTCCACAACAGCAATCCGTCCGTCCTCCTCGCCGTGAAGGAAATTTGCGGCAAAGAAATCCCCTTCATCAAGGCCGACGCGGGCGACGTCGCCGCCATGCGCGCCTTGTTCGCCGAATACCAGATCGACGCGGTCATCCACTTCGCAGGGCACAAGGCCGTAGGCGAATCCGTGGCGCACCCGCTCATGTACTACCGCAACAACTATGACTCCGCGCTGACCATTCTTGAAATGTGCCTCAAGCACGGCAGCGCCCTCGTCTTCAGCTCGTCCGCCACGGTGTACGGCGTGCCCCACTTCCTCCCCCTCACCGAGGACCATCCCCTCAGCGCGGTCAATCCCTACGGCCGCACCAAGCTGTACATCGAAGAAACGATCCGTGACGTGGCGCTGGCGCATCCCGAGTTCAACGTCTCCATCCTGCGCTACTTCAACCCGGTCGGCGCGCACGAGTCCGGGCTCATCGGCGAAAACCCCAACGGCATCCCCAACAACCTCATGCCGTTCGTCTGCCAGACGGCGGCGGGCATCCGCAAGGAATTGCAGGTGTTCGGCGACGACTACGACACGCCGGACGGCACGGGCGTGCGCGACTACATCCATGTGACCGACCTCATCTCCGGGCACATCGCCGCACTGAAAAAGCTGGAAACAAAACCCGGCTGCATCATCCACAACCTCGGCACGGGCAACGGAACCAGCGTCCTCGAAATGGTCCACCGCTTCGAAGCCGTCAACGGTGTAAGCGTACCCTACCGCATCGTTGCCAGACGTCCCGGCGACGTGGCGAGCTGCTACGCCGATCCGTCCAAGGCGTTTGAGGAGCTGGGCTGGAAAGCCGTGAAAACCCTCGACGACATGGTCCGCGACAGCTGGATGTGGCAGTTGAAGGGCGCGAAGAACTAACCCGGACGCGATCGAACCGACGTAAGGAGGGGATTCCCATGCATTGCCACTTCCACAACCCCGTCAGCATCCATTCCGGCCCCGGTATGCGCCGCCAGATCGGGGCGCTGGCCGCGAAATACGGGAAAAAGGCGCTCATCGTCACCACCGGCAGCGCGCACTCCCGGGCACTCGCCGAAGAAGCGGGCGCTTCGCTGGAAGCCGCCGGGCTCGGCTGGGCGCACTACAACGGCATCCGTCCCAACCCGTTGGGCTCCATGACGGCCGAGGGTGCTCAGGCGGCCCGCGACAACGGGTGCGACATGGTCATCGGGATCGGCGGCGGCAGCGTCATGGACGCAAGCAAGGGCATCGCCTTCGCCTATTACAACGACGCGCCGATCTTCGAATACATCTACGGGCGCAAACAGGGCGGGCAGGCCCTGCCCATCCTGCTCATCGCCACCACGGCGGGGACGGGCAGCGAGGGCAACTGGACCGCCGTGTTCACCGACACGGACCATGTGAAGAAGGGATTCGCCCTGCCCGCCCTGTATCCCAAGGAAAGCATCGTCGATCCGGAGCTCATGACCACGCTCTCCAGCAGGGGCATCGCAGGGCCCGGCTTCGACGCGCTGGCCCACGCCATCGAGTCGTTCCTCTCCGTCCGCGCCAATCCGTTCAGCAAGCTGTATTCGCGTCAGGCAATCCTCTGGCTGAGCGAAGGCCTGCCCAAGGTACAGGCCAACCCCTCCGATCTTGAAACATGGGAACGGGTGGCGCTGGGGAGCACGTTCGCGGGCATCGCCATAGGCAACGCGGGCTGTACCGCCCCGCACGGCATCGAACATCCGATCAGCGGCCTGCTCAACGTCGCGCACGGCGAAGGGCTTGCCGCCATTTACCCGGAATACATGCGGTTCATGCGCCCCCACGCGCAAGCGGATTTTGCCGAACTGGCCCGGCTTTTGGGCGCGGAGACTTCCGGCCTTACGGAAGAGGAAGCCTCGCTGCGCGCCGTCGAGCAGGTGGACGCCCTTCTGAAAACGCTGGGGATCGCCTTCACCCTGTCCGATCTCGGCGTGCGGGAAAGCCAGCTCGACTGGCTGTCCCGAACGGCACTGGACAGTATGCCAGCCGTATTCGCCAACAATCCCGCGGCGATGACTTCCGAAGACGTCAAGACCATCCTGGAACGCCGCCTGTAAGCTTACACGGTTTCACAACCGAGCGGCCCTGAAATCCTTGGATTTCAGGGCCGCTCGGTTATCCGGCTCTTCACCGGAGGCTCCCGCCTGCCAGAACAAAGAAGGTACGGGGAACGGGCCGTCTTTGCCTCTCTCCCCCGCTTCCCGTCTTACGAAAAATCTTTCCACACCTGTACGCCGGTATAGCATTCCACGGCGACAAGAATGATCAGAAGGACATTGATGGTCCCGTGGATGAGGGGCAGGATCTTCCGCTTCTTCTTGTAGCGGTTCATGATGTACCCGGTGATCAGCCCAAGGATGGCCAGCCCGATGATCGGCCACGCCAGTTCGGCGTGCAGTCCGGTAATGTGGGTGCTGCCGAACAAATCCAGCGTCACATAAAAACCGAGCGCCCCAAGAATCCATAAAACGAGGGCCAACGTCCCGAGCTTTACGTGCTGCTTCCACGGGAAAGCGTCTTCTTGCCAAGCAGCATCGCCACCCGCTTCAGCCCCTGCCACATGGCCCATACCCCGAGAACGGCGGCGCATACCTGCATCAACGGGTGCACCCACAACAGAATATCACTCATGCCTGCTCCTCTCTGAACCGCCCTATTTGGAAAAGCGGTATTTAGTAATAATTACTGACAGCGAAGTATTAGATCATTTATTTCCGAGAAGCAAGGCTTTTCCCAACAAGGCTCATGCCAGGCAGACAGGCCGCGTATCCCTGAAAACGTCCACGGCACCCATAAAAAAGTCCTCCCGATCGACCGAACGGGAGGACGAAAAACGGATATGCGGAAGCCCTATTCGTACATGGGCAGATAGTGCAGCACGAAAAGGATATGGCACACGGCGGTAATGCAGCCGTATACAAGCAGGACATAAATGGTCAAAGAGCCGCCCGGGGCGCTATAGGCCGCCGCCGGGAACTTCTTACGGCTGGCCCGCAGCATGAGGGCCGGGACGATGACCGACCAGATGGTTGCGGCGAGGCCCGCCCATCCGATGGCGGCGAGGAAGCCGTCCGGCTTGATGAGCCCGCCGAGCAGGGGCGGCAGGAAGGTCACGAGGGTCGTTTTGGCCCTGCCCATGACGGAGTCATCGAACTTGCACAGGTCGGCCATGTAGTCGAAAAGTCCGAGCCCCGCGCCAAGGAACGAGGTCGCCACCGCGAAGAAGGAAAACGCCTCCAACATGCGGAGGATGAAGCTGCTGTCGATACCGGAACCGGCTGCACGGATGAGGTCCCCGACATTGCCGCCCGCGGCGATGACGGCCTTGAACTGCCCGGGCGAGATGATCCCGTCGGCGGCCACAATCCACGCCACATAACAGACAAGGGCAATCAGCGTACCATAGCGCAGGCACTTGTTGATGTCGGCCGGCCTTTTGCCGAAATACTTGACCAGACTGGGCACGGAGGCGTGGAAACAGAACGAGGTGAGGTAGGTGGAAAGCGCGCACCAAATGAAAATGACCGCCCCGCCGCCGGAACCGTTTTCGCCCAGGTCAAGCAGTACGGGCAAACGGATCTGCGACAGCATACCGGTCATGGACAGGATGAAGGTCAACACCATGCCGCCCATCAGGATAACCGAAAGCCGATCCACGAACCGGGTACTCCACCAGACACAGGCCATGAGGATCAATGAGAAAAACAGGCTCGAGCCCATCATCCCGGGATCGTTGCCCGTCACCGCCATGACGGTCTGCTGCACGGTGGACCCGCCGCCGCTGACATAGGCATACACCAGAATATACAGGACGAAGGCCACGGCAAGCCCGTTGATCGTGCTCCAGACTGGACCGAGCGTATCCTGAACGAGCGTGTGGAAGCTGCTGCCCGGCTCGTAATGCAGATTCACTTCCAGAATCGCCTGGCTCGCACGCAGCATCAACATCCACGTAAGGACCATCAGCAATAGGGACCAGTAAATCCACATGCCCGCCGAAATCATCGGCAGCGCCAGCATCCCGGCACCGATAGCCGTCCCGGCGATGATCATCGTGCCGCCCAAAACATTGCCTTGAGAACCCATGCCTTCTCCCGTTTGTTCCTGCATCACGGCAGGTTTTGGGGTGAAATTTCTCCGGCGGCATCGGATCTCCATGCCGCACGGACTGCTTTCCCCTGTGGGGCATCCCGGTTACAAAAACGATAGAGGGGAGCGAGTATCCTCTAAAACAGGCGATAGGTCCATATATGCAGCGGGCCCGCCGTCCGCCAAAGCTGGCGGGGATCTTCCAACCATGCGCCGCCACAAGACTTGCAGCGTCAAAAAACATTCATCCCTCCGTAGGGTATCGCCACCCCTCGCCAACGGTACATAAAAAAAGCCCGCCGCCCCCATCCGGTATCCCCGCGTACGCCTCGCTCTATACGCACAAAAAAATCAGGTTGAGCGCCGCCTTGGGCATGTAGCATCTATCGGTTTTCCCTACGCGGGAGCATCTTCGCCCATCGTATGCAGCCAATGGAGTGCGGCGCGGGTTGCCTCACGCGAAAGGGCCTTCCCCTTCTCCTCCGAACCGCGCTTCGGCTCCGGGCCATTCCTAATATTCAAGGGGAAAAGGGCGCGTTCCTCAGGCACCAGCCCCCTCCGGAAAAAGAACGGAAGCGATAAGAAGGGGCTACAGATACCTCCCGGAACAGCTTGAAGGCAACATCTTTTCTCGCTATGTAAAAGGGATACAAACGAAAGCGAGCATATTTCCGGACCATCGGACACCCACAGCGCGAACTGTGAAGACAAGGCAGCGTACGTTATGACCTTTTCCTTACACAAACTGGTTGGACTGCCTGCCATCGCGGCGGCCGCCTTTTTTATGCAGGCACTGGACGCCACCATTCTTAACACGGCACTCCCCGCCGTGGCGCGCAGCCTCGACCGTTCCCCGCTGGCCATGCAGCTCGCCGTGGTGGGCTATACCCTCACCGTCGCCATGCTCATCCCCGTGAGCGGCTGGCTGGCCGACCGGTTCGGGACACGGCGCGTCTTCATCTCCGCCGTGAACTTCTTCATTCTGGGTTCTCTGCTCTGCGCCCTGTCCACCTCGCTTCCCATGCTCGTCGCCTCGCGGGTGCTGCAGGGTATCGGGGGAGCTATGATGATGCCTGTGGCGCGCCTCGCCGTGCTCCGGGCTTACCCGCGCACCGAGCTGGTCGCCGTACTCAACTTCATCAGCATTCCCGGCCTCGTCGGCCCCGTGGTCGGCCCTCTGCTCGGCGGCTGGCTGGTGACGTATGCCACATGGCACTGGATCTTCCTGATCAACATCCCCATCGGGCTCATCGGCATCCTCTACGCCTACCACATCATGCCGGATTTCACGGCTCCGCGCCGCCCCTTCGACTGGATGGGCTTTTTCCTGTTCGGCCTGAGCCTCGTTTCCTTTTCCAGCGGCCTTGAAGTCTTCGGCGACAGGGTCGGCCCCGATTTTCTCCCTCCCGTACTGCTCATCAGCGGCATAGCCCTGCTCGGACTGTACATCCGCCATGCCCGGCGGCATCCCTCCCCGCTTATCAGGCTGTCGGTTTTCCGCACGCGCACCTTCTCCGTGGGCATCGGCGGGAATATCCTGTCCCGCCTCGGTACGGGCTGTGTACCGTTCCTCATGCCGCTCATGCTCCAGGTCGGGCTCGGGTACCCCGCTCTGGTGGCCGGGGCCATGATGGCTCCCACGGCCATAGGCTCCATCACCGCCAAAACTTTCGCCATGAAGATCCTCAACCGGTTCGGCTACCGGGTGACCCTCACGGGCGTCACCGTCTGCATCGGCCTCATGATTGCCCAGTTCGCCCTCCAGACGCCCACCCTGCCCCTGTGGATGCTCATTCTCCCCCTGTTCATGCTCGGCATGGCCATGTCCACCCAATTCACGGCCATGAACAGCATCACCCTCGGAGACCTTTCCACCGAAGACGCCAGCACCGGAAACGGCTTGCTCTCCGTAACCCAGCAGCTTTCCATCAGCTTCGGCGTGGCGAGCAGCACCGTGGTGCTTCGGTTCTACAACTCGTTCGCCTCGGGGACGCTGCTCGATCATTTCCACTATACGTTCATCACCATCGGCGGGATCACCATGATGGCCGCCTTCGTTTTCATGCTCCTCCGCAAGGACGACGGCGACAGCCTGCTTCCCGGACGCAAGAAGCCCGTCTTCGAGACGACAAGCAGTCCCACCCCGCGCAACCCCTAACCATCCAACGTTGAACGGAAAGCCGCCGGGACAAGACGCGAACCGTATTGGCGGATCAGCCCGTATCTCGCGGTGTGCAGAGGCGACGCGTTTGCCGGGGTCCGGAGCCGAACCCCGCTTATATCATCGGCCGCAAAAAGAAGGCGCCCCCGTGCGTTCACGGAGAGCGCCTTCAGCAGGGAGTGGGAGGCAATGGTTACAGTGTGTCGGCGTACAGCTCGATGGTGTGCCTGACCCGTGCGCGGTCGCCGTTCCGTGCCAGCATGTCGGACAGTTGCATCATGCACGCCGGGCACCCTGTGGCGACGACGTCGGCCCCTGTGGCAACGATGCTGTCACGCTTCTTCTGGCCGATCTGCTGCGAAATGTCGTAGTGGGTCAGCGTGAAGCTGCCGCCGCAACCGCAGCAGCGATCAGGCTCCACCATCTCCACCAGTTCGCAGTTCTTGTTCATGTTGATAAGCTCACGCGGCTGCTTGCTGACGCCGAGGGATTTCTTCAGGTGGCAGGATTCGTGGTACGTCACCTTCAGGCCACCCTTGGCGGGCCCTTCGGGGTGCACGCCCAACACGTCCACGAGGAACGCGTTGATGTCTATGGCCTTGGCGCCAAACTTCTTGGCGGTTTCCTGCACCGAAGCGGGCAAATTCCGCGACATCTCGGGCCAGTATTCCTTGATGGTCATCGTGCAGGACGAGCACGGCGTCACAATGTAGTCGAAGTGGGTCCGCGAAAGGATGCCGAGGTTATGCTCGATCATCTTTTCAACGCCCTCGCGGTCGCCGGACACCAGCGCGGGGATGCCGCAGCAGGCAAAGTTGTCGGACAGGAACACCCCGACACCGTGGTGCTCAAAAACCTTGAGGCAGGCTTCCGACACGCCGGTGTAATTGGTGTCGCCCATACAGCCTGGGAAGAACGCGACGCGCAGGCCGCTCTTTCCGGCGGGCCTGTCCACCTTCCCAACCTTGGAACGCAGAGGCTTGTCCGCCAGCAGCGGCATGTGCCGATCCCCGAACAGGCTCTTGAGCAGCGGCGCGCAGGCGGTCTTCTGGGGATTTTGCTCATCTTTCAAGAGAAGTTTCTGGAACGGCGAACCGGCGCGCAGGAGCGTATCCACCACGCGCGGGTTGGGAAGAAGCTTTCTGAAAATGGCCTTCTTGACCGGGGACAATCCCAGATAGGCCGTGACGATGGCCCGCGCTTCCATAAAGATTTCCAGCGTCGGCACGCCGGAAGGGCAGCTGAACTGGCACCCGCCGCACAGCAGGCAGCGGGACAGCTTTTCGTTCACCGCTTCCGGGTCCTGAATGATGAGATGCGCCAGATTCTCGACCAGCGCGATTTTGCCGCGGGTCACGTCCCCTTCCTTCCCGGTGGTGTCGAAAA
>OGMN01001728.1_pt1 | contig 14975 bp, 13 predicted proteins | sample 1573211 | NCBI WGS metagenome assembly OGMN01 (sample SAMEA2581876, study PRJEB24529) | metagenome | biome: Human gut stool | place: China | collected 2011
ACACAGGGCTGGAGTTATGATTCAGCTCTTTTTTTGTTCTTCTTTATTAATTCTAATACTTTTCTAATTGCTAACAATGTTAGAATTGTATTAGAATATATCAAGATTTTAGGAGAAACTATGAAATTACAGGAATAAACAACTGTTGGGGTAAAAAAAATATACCAGAGATAAAAAAAGAGGTAGCAGCTTTTGTTAATACTAATGAAGGACTTTTAAGAAAAGATGAAAGAGATTATCCAGTAGAAGCTATCAGAGAATCTCTTTTAAATGCAGTAGTTCATAATAGTAAAAAATAGAGAAGGAAGAAGTTTTATTTATAAAAAAATAAGAGACCAAGATATAGAGCTTAATAAAAAGTATAAATAACAACAAAAACAGAAGGTAGAAATTAATCAGCCTTCTGTTTTTTATTTTTCAAAATAAGAATGATAACCCCAAAATTAAAATATACCTCTTAAGAATTATTTTCTAGCTATAATTTTTATTTTTTTAGTAAAAAATTATAAAACGTTATATGAAAGAAAAAAATAAAAAACAAGAGTTCTCGTTTGTGTATAAATGCGAACAGTTAAAGAATCTGAAAACATCTAAAATAATCTTTATTCCTATTAACTATATATACCACGAAAAAATAAAATAATCAATTTTTATTTTCTTAAAAAATTTCAATTTTAAAAAAAACATATTTCAAAACTTGAATTTAAGATAATTTTTGACAAAAATAAAAAAATAAAAAAGTTCGCATTTATACACAAATGCGAACAGTTTTTTGAGGTGGCTATTTCAAAGGAAAAGAGGATATTATGATAGAGGCTAAATTTCTTGAACTGTATAAAAAGAAGAGAAAATTGAAAAATATAAAAGAAGCAAAAAAGAAGTTGGAACTATTTTGGGATGTAATTTTTACAGGAATTGCTCTTGAAAAAAAAGTAATAGTAAAAAATTTTGGAACATTCGAAGCAAAGAAACTCAAACCAAGAAAGATATATGATATTCATAAAAATAGTTTGTATATAACCAAAGAAAGAACAGCAGTGAGATTCAGAGTAAAAAATAATTTTACAGAAAAAGTAAATAACTGTAACTTATCAGATGAAACTGGGATGAAGTAAAGTAGTCTGACAAAAAGTGCAGTTAAAATAAAACTAATGGGAGGAATATAGTTATGATTAGCAATTTTAATGAGGTAGAGAAATCTCTAAAGAGATGTCTAAAAGAAAAGGTATCAATAACCACAGCCACTGTGGTAGGATTTTTGATAGCAGGAACAGTGGCATTTGGAACAGAGGCTACAGTAACTAAAGAATACACTAATGAGAACTTTTCAACTGCAATAACTGAAGAGGTAATGAATAATCAATATGGATTAATGTTAAAAGATAATACAAAATTTAAAGGGGTTATATATGAATTTAAATTTGGTGAAGAAAAGCCTTCAGCCATTGAACGTCTTATAACAGTTAGTAAAGGAAAAACAACACTGGATAAAGATACAAATCTTTCAACAAGTGAAGGAATGACTTTATTAAATATAGTTGGAGAAGATAAAACTGGTATTACAGAGGTAATTAGTGAAGCAACTTTAATAAATAATAACTCTTCTTTAGAAGAAGAAAATGATCGTTTTTGGAGACCAACAGTTATTGTAAATGGTTTTCAAGGTAATACTTCTTTTACAAATTCTGGAACAATAACTAAAACAGGACATCCAACATATAATTGTGCAGTTGATTTATCTGCTGGTAAAGATTATACAACAACTTTCACAAACAGTGGAATAATTAATGGACTTATAAAGTCAGATGCTGATGACAGACAATTAGGTAATATTGTTATAAACCTAAAAGATAATTCAAAAATAAATGGAGAGTTCTCTTTTGCTGGTGGTGGAACAAGAACAATAAATATTGACAATAACACAGATGATTTAACAATAAATAATACATCTGATAATGAAACTTATATAAGAACTAATAATAGTAATGTTACATTAAAAGGAACAATACACTCAAAAGGAACAACAGTTGAATTAAATAATAAAGATGGAAATAGCTGGGATGAAAAGATTGATGCTGGAAGTAATAGTTTAACAAATGAAGGGCATATATTTGGAAAAATAGGAATAGGGGTAGAAAATGACATTCAAGATGTAGGTAGTGGTACTGGTTATAATGTTAGAGAAATAATAATAATAAATAATGGAAAAATCACAGCTTCATTTCAAGGAATATATAATGGAGATGTAGCAAAATATAATAAAACACATATAGAAAACAATGGGGATATTTTAGTAAATGATTTTGAGAGAACTACTAGTGGGGGTAAGCCTTACTGGTATAATACAGGAATATATTCAGCATCAATACCACACACTGAAATCCCTGGAGAAGTAATTAATAATGGAAAAGTAACTATTGATTTAACAGAACACCAGACAGAATTAAAAGAAAAATACCAAAGTATAAATGGAGAGATGTATATTAATATACACGGATTAAGACTTAATGAACATACATGGGGATATAACTATGGAACAATTCTTGTAAATTCTTTTGGTGGTGTAGGAGTTGTCCTTTCTAATGGACAATCAGGAGCAAATAATTTTAAAGGTAAATATGGATATTTTGAAAATAATGGAACTATTGAAGTAAATGGGGATAAAGGAATAGGATTACAACTTATCACTAGTGGAGAAATAAATGCTGCAAAAGAAGCAATAAATACAAAAGAAGGAAACATTATAGTATTTGGAGAGAGTGTTACAGGTGTAAAAGTAGATGGAACAACAACAACTTTCACAAATGATGGAACAATCACATTAAAAGAAGGAACAACTAAAGGAACAGGAATCTCTGTTGTTAGAGGAACTGCTACAAATAATGGAACAATTGCACTAGGGTTAGGAACAGAGAATACCTCTGGAAATATTGCTATAAAAAATGCAAATGGTACAGCTAAAAATACTGGTAAAATAAAAATAACAGATAAAACAGCTGAAGAATTAAAAGGATTTGATATTTCAACTCTATTTACTGGAAACTATATTAACTCTGGAATGCTTGTAGATAAAAATGGAATAGCAATAGAAAAAGAAAATGATGCTCAAATTAGTGGTGATGTAAATACAGGTGATATAAATGAAGCTGGGAACCCAGAAAGCAGTATAGTTATTAAAGATAATACTACAATTAGTGGTTCTGATACAGCTATCGAAGTAGGATCTTTAAATGTTACAGGAACTGCCATTATTGCAAATGGAGAGAACTCTGCACCTGTAGAAATAAAAGGAACTACAACTAACCTGGATACTAATGGAAGTCTAGCAATAGGTGGAGAGGCTAAGGCTGAGTTAAAAATTACTAATGGAACAGTAAATGGAGAAGCTGGTAAAACAGCAGTAACATTTGAGAATACAGAATCAATTTTAACATTAGCAGGAACAAGTTTTAATGGAAATATAGGCGATGGAACTACTAATGGAACATTAAAAACAGCAGGAACAGATGCAACAGTAATAACAGGAGACATCAAAGCTAAATCATTAGAACTAGCTGGGACGACAGCAATAACAGGAGATATTGAAACTACATCAATGGCTGTAACAGCTGGAGAGACTAAAATAGCTGGAAAAATAGCTGGAGCTACAACAATTAATATAGGAACTACTCCTGTTCCAGTGGCAAGGATGGCTTTCTCTTTAGCAAATAATATAGCAACAGCCTCTGATAATGGAGCAAAAAATGCAGCAGTTACATATTCAGCAGATTCAGCAATAATAGGAAAACAATCAGAAGAAGAAGTAGCTGCTATTGATTGTACAATTGGTACAACAGGAACAACAGTAACTATTGCTGATAATGGAGTACTTAAAGCTGAAGTAGATAATGATGGAAAAAATCTATTTGGAAATTCTGAAAATGTAAATGTAAGTGGAGCTGGAACAATTCAATTCCTTGCTTCAAATTTAAGTGCAGAGAATGTAAAATTAAAATTTGGAGATAATGTAAATATTGGTAATATATCTAATATTATAACAAATAGTAATTTCTATTTGTATAATAAAGATAATAATACTTTAACTTATATATTAGATAACGCAAAAAATGAAAGATTAAACGATATTTATAACAAAGCTTATATAGTAAATGATGTACTTAGTCAAAATGATGATGAGAGAGAAGCTCAATTAGACTATATTTATTCAAATAATGTATATTCAGAAACAGTAAAAATGGCTATGGATACTTTGAGAATGAATGAAGATGCAGTATTATCATTAGGTGGAAAACCAGAAGAAGGAAAATGGACAGCTCAAGGTAAAATGTTGTTCAGCAGAACTGAGTATGACAGAACTGGAGTAATAAGAGACTTTGGTGTAGAAACAAAAACAACAGGTCTTTTAGGAGCATTGGAATATGGAGTTTCTGAAAAATCATCAATAGGATTTGCTTTCTCTGGAACTAAACAAGATCTTGATATGAAAAAAGCAAGCGCAGATGGAGATGCATTCTACTTTGGAGTATATGGAAAACAAGATGTAAATAATTTCAAATTAACAGCAGGATTAGGATATCAATTAGATAAAATAGATGCTGATAATAATGTAATGGTTTCTACAGGAGATAAATATGATTCAAAAGCATTCAGTGGATATGCTCAAGGAAAATATGTAATAAATGCTGGAAATGATGTAACAGTAGAACCAAAATTAAAATTAGCATTAACAAGATTGACTCAAGAATCTGCAAAAGACAAACACTTTGAAATGGAAAAAGTAGAAGCAACAACATTTGATACAGAAGTAGGAGTAGACCTAGTAAAAACTGTAAAACTAGAAAGCGGAAAAATGAATCTATTAGCAGGAATCAGCTATACAAGAAGTATGGGAGATACTGATAATAAATTTAAAGGAAACTTTGTTGGAACAGATGGAACTAAGGGAGAAAGATTTGATGTACTAGGAGCAAACTTAGGAGAAAATACTCTAAAAATTAATATAGGAGCTGAAGTAGAAAAAGATAACGGATTCTTCTATAATGGTGGACTAAACTATAAATTTGATAATGAAGACAGAGAAACATTTGGAGCAACAATAGGTGCAGGATACAAATTCTAATTATAAAAGTAAAGATTTATCATAACTAAATCCCAGCAACGAGGATGACCATATGAGTCATCCTTGTTGTACTTTACAGAATAAAAGGAGAACTGAATGAAAAAAGTAATAGTACTAATAGCAGCTCTATTGATGATAAGCTGTGGAAATAATTCAAAAGAAATAGATCTTTCATTATTAGAGAATAAAAGTGGAGTTTTCTATGAAAAGGGAATAGAAAAACCATTTACAGGGAAAGTAACAGCTAAATATCCAGATGGACAGAAAATGCTGGAAAGTTACTGGAAAGATGGAAAGCAGGAAGGGAAGCAAACTCAATACTATGAATCTGGAAAACCTAAAATAGAAGGAATATTCAAAGATGGAAAGGCAAATGGCCTTATAAAAGTATATGATGAAACAGGAAAAATAATAGTAGAAGAAGAGTGGAGAGACGGAGTAAAAGTAAAAAAATAAGTGTAGAGGAAAATAATGAATAGTAAGGAATTTTTACACTATTACAGAAAAATGAGTATCTTAAAAAATCAGGAAGTAAGCTTGAAAGAAGCTGAAGAAGATATAAAAATGATGGTAGAAAGCATAGCAGAAGCTATTGCAATAGAAAATGAATTAAAACTAAAGAATAAAGGTAAATTTATTCTTGAAGACAGAAAAAGAAAAACAGTGCAAAATATTCACACAGGAGAGAAAACTAAACTTCCTCCTAAGAAGATATTCAAATATATTCAACCTAAGAATCTAAATATATCAGAAGAAAAATAAAAAATTAAATTTTTTAAAATTATCACACAGGGCTGGAGTTATGATTCAGCTCTTTTTTAATTTAATTAAGTTGATTGATGTTCAAAAAAATGTTACAATAATCTATAATGAGATTTTAAACTTTTTTAAAATTTCACTTAAAGAATTGATGATTTCTACAATAGAATATATTTTAGTATTCAAAATTTTTTTAAAGAAAACAAATGTCGACTTTCTACAAACAACAAAATAATAAGATTATAATATACAAGGACGGAGAGGAATATGGGGACTTTTAAACCAATATCAAATACAAATTTATATGTTGAAGTAATAAATTCTATTATTACAGCTATTGCCACAGGAGAGCTCAAGTCAGGAGAAAAAATAATTGAACAGACTATTGCCACTGAAATGAACATCAGCAGAGCTCCAATAAGAGAAGCTATAAGAGAACTGGCAGCTCAGGGAATTGTTGAGTATATTCCTAAAAAAGGAGCAACTGTTGCTACCCTGAATAAAAAAAGTATAGAGGAGACTTACTCACTTCGTGCTCTTTTAGAAGGAATGGCAGTGAGCCTTGCTATAGATAATTTTACACCAGAGGATATAAAAAATATGATAGCTCTTTCTAAAACTATGACAGAAAGCTTAAAAAAACAAGATGTAGAAAATTTTATTAATTGTGATGTAGCTTTCCACAGTCTTATTTGTCAGAGATCAAATCATACAAAGCTTCAAAAATTAATAGAAAACTTTGTTCTTCAAACAAAGCTTTACATGAGAATGTCAAAATACAATATGCTGATAAATTCAAGTCTTTCTATTGAATATGGTGTACATGACAAACTTATAGAACTAATCAAAGAAAAAGATAAAGAAAAAGCAGAAAAAGAAATGAAAGATCATATAATGAACTCAGGAGAAGTTCTTATTAATTATCTTTTAAAGAGTGAAGAAATTTAATCGTTATACTATCAAGGACTAAATCTTGTATTTTACATGGTTTAGTCTTTTTTATATTTTCATCTTTTGTTTTTTTATATTCGATTTCAAATACAAACATACTGATAAAAAACCTTTTTGTGATTTTTCAGAATATTTTTTTAAAATTTTCTATTGACAAATTAAAAATTTGGGGGTATCATTCAAGTAGAAAGTTGATTGTCGACATTTAACAAAAAGTATTTTCTTTGAAAGTTACAAGGGGGAAAAATGAAATCATACAATATGAATATCCCTTCTAATGTCTATGGAGGGTTTGGGAGTATAGAGCATATTGAAACAATTTTAAATAAGGAAAAAGTTTCTAATGTTATAGTATTTACCGATAAAGGTGTTAGAGGAAGCAGTTTCTTTTCTGCAATAATTGAAAAAGTTGAAAACACAAAAGTAAATTACAACATAATAGATGATCTAGCTACTGAGCCAAGCTACCATGATGTAGAAAAGGATATGGAAGAACTGGACAAATATAAAAGCGATTTTATCATAGCAGTAGGTGGAGGAAGTGTAATGGACATTGCAAAATTATGTTCTATTTTAAAAGATGCTTCTTACTCAGTAAAAGATCTTTTAAAAAATCCATCACAAGGAAGCAAACAGATAAAATCATTAATGATACCTACAACTTGCGGAACTGGTTCAGAAGCAACATGCAATTCAATAGTTGCTGTTCCTGAAGAGGGACTTAAAGTGGGAATTGTTAATAACAGCCTCATTCCTGATTATGTGATACTGGATCCTGCAATGATAGAAAAACTTCCTAAGAAGCTTATAGCTTCTACTGGAGTAGATGCTCTTGCTCACTGTGTAGAATGTCTTACTTCTAAGAAAGCTAATCCTTTCAGTGACTTATATGCACTGGCTGGGGGAGAACTTATATTCAATAATATAAGGAGAGCTTATCTGAATCCAGATGATATGGAAGCAAAAACTAATATGCTTATGGGAGCCTTTTATGGAGGAATAGCAATAACTTCATCAGGAACTACAGCAGTCCATGCACTTTCTTATCCACTAGGAGGAAAATATCATATCCCTCATGGAATCTCTAATGCAATAATGATGAGTCCAGTAATGGAGTTCAATAAAGATGCTTGCTTAGAGCAATTTTCAAGAATGTGCGACCGTTTAAGACCAGATATGAGCAAAAATACTTCTGAAGAAAAAGCTCAATATATTATAGATGAAATAAAAAATATTGTTGAAGTTACAGAAATACCTGTTAACTTAAAAGAATTTGGAGTAACTATGAATGATCTTGATTTCTTAGTTGATGCAGGAAGCAAAGTAACTAGACTGCTTTCAAATAATTTAAAAGAACTTAGCCTAGATGATATTAAAAATATTTATTTAAAAGTTTTAAATTAGGAAGGTGAAAAAATTGAACAAACTACCTATAATAGGAATCACTATGGGAGATCCAGCAAGTATAGGTCCTGAAATATCTCTTAAAGCTTTAAACAACAAAGACATCTATGACAGATGCAGACCTGTTATCATAGGAGATGCTTCAGTGATGAAGAAAGCTATTGAGTACACAGGATTAACTAATCTAAAGATTCATTCTATCAAAAATATATCAGAGGCTCTATTCCAACATGGAACTGTAGATGTCTATGATATGGGAATTGTAAATCCTGAAGACTTTGAAATTGGAAAAGTTTCAAAGGCAGCTGGAAATGCAGCTTTCCAATATGTAAAAAAAGTAATAGAACTGGCACAAAACAATGAAATAGATGCTACTATTACAAATGCTCTTAATAAGGAATCTATAAACCTTGCTGGGCATCACTACTCAGGACATACTGAAATCTATGCTGAATTCACAAAAACAAAAAAATATACAATGATGCTTGCTCATGAAAATTTAAGAGTTGTTCATGTAAGTACTCATGTATCTTTAAGAGAAGCTTGTGACAGATGTAAGAAAGAAAGAGTGTATGATGTTATAAAAATAGCTGATGATGCTTGTAAAAAACTTGGAATAAAAAATCCTAAAATTGGAGTGGCAGGACTTAATCCTCACTGTGGTGAAAACGGCCTTTTCGGTACAGAAGAAGTAGACGAAATAATTCCTGCAATAGAAAAAGCTCAGCAGGAAGGTATCAACGTTATAGGTCCTATTCCTCCTGATACTATCTTTTCTAAAGCTCGTGGAGGATGGTATGACATTGTTGTAGCTATGTATCATGACCAAGGACATATTCCTCTGAAAGTTATAGGATTTGTATATAATCAAAAAGATCAGAAGTGGGAAGCAGTTGCTGGTGTAAATATAACTTTAGGTCTTCCTATAATAAGAAGTTCTGTAGATCACGGTACAGCCTTTGATCAATCAGGAACTGGAACAGCAAATGAGCTAAGCCTTATAAATGCAATAGATTATGGAATCAAGTTAGCAGAAAACAACATAAAATAAAATATAAAAATTGGGGGTAAATCATGAAAAAATTGTTATTAATGTTATGTTTATGTGGAACATTCGTAGCTTGTGGTGAGAAAAAATCTGAAGATGCAGCGACGTCAGCAGCAGCTGGTAAAAAAGTACATTTAACATTTGCTACTCAAGAAGTAGGAACAGGAGCATATCAATATGCATCTGCTATATCTAATATATTCTTAAAAGGACTTCCTGAAGGTTCAAACATTGATCTTACTACTGAGTCTCCTGGTGGAGTTGGAGCTCCAATAGTTTTGGAAAATGAACAATGCGACATTATAATGAGTAATGCTGGTCCAGCAAAATGGTCTGAAGAATCTGGAATATTAGGAAAAGAGCCTACAAAATCTACAACAGCTATTGCTGGTGGATTAGGACATGACTTCTTAAACGTTTTATTTACAAAAGAGTTTGTTGATAAAACTGGAATTACAACAGTAGAAGAATTAGTAGAAAAAAAATATCCAGTAAGAATAGCTATCAAAAAAATAGGTACTCTTGGAAATCTAGCTGGAGTTAAACTTTTTGAAACTTTTGGTGTCACATTTGATGATATAAGATCTTGGGGTGGAAGTGTTGATTTACTAGGTGGAGATGCTATAAAGATTTATCTTCAAGATGGTAAAGCTGATATGACTATTGACCACGTTGCAGCTGGTCAGGCAAATACTACTGAACTTTGTATGACTAAAGCTATGTATTTCCCTCAATTAAGTCAAGATACTTTGAACAAACTTGCAAATGCAGGATTTGACTATATTGATATCGACGCTAATACATGGAATGGACAAACAAATGTTATTAAATCTGTTGGTTCTCAACAAGTTATTCTTGTTCATAAAAATATGGATAATGATACAGCTTACAGTTTAGCTAAATCTCTTTGTGAAGGAAAAGATGAACTTGCTTCTCAACTTGCAGCTCTATCTTACTTTAATCCTGCAACAGCAGGAACTCCTGCACAAACTGGAGTTAAATTACATCCAGGTGCAGAGAGATACTACAAAGAAAAAGGATACTTAAAATAAAATTAACTTTAACTGAATGTGATAATACTAAGGGTGATCTTTGATCACCCTTATATAAAAAGGAGATAAAATGGAAAAAAGTTCTAATAGTATACGAAATTATATTCTAAATACAATTGTTGTCATTTTCATTGGATTCCAATTATATTTAGCTTTGATAAAACCATTGGACCCTATGCTTCAAAATCCAATGCACTTGATTTTGGCCCTTTTAGTTATTTTTATAGTGAATCCTGCTGACAAAAATTCTGGAAAAAAATGGATGAAATTGTTGGATATCCCATTTTTTGCTGGTATCATCTTTCTTCTTTACTATACAATAGTTGAGTTTCCTCGTCTTAGTATCAGAGTACAATATGTAGATATCGTTACTGCTCTGGACAAAGCAGCAACTGTTATCTGTATAATAATCCTGCTGGAAGCTGTTCGTAGAACTCTTGGAAAAATTCTTTTCATATTTATACTTCTATTTATAATATATGACTGGCTTGGAATGTACTGCCCAGGAATATTGTATTTCAAAGGTACAAATATGAGAAGCTTTACTGAAACAATGATGCTTGGTTCTGGAGGAATATTTGGAACACCTCTATATACTTCAGCAACAAGCTTATTCTACTTTATTCTATTTGGAGCATTCTTCTCTCAATGTGGTGGAGGTCAGCTGCTTATAGATTTCGGTATGAAATTCTCTAATAAAAGTGCTGGTGGACCAGCAAAAGCTGCCATCATCTCTTCTGGACTTATGGGAATGATATCTGGAAGTGCTGTTGCCAATGTATCAACTACTGGAGTTATGACTATCCCTATGATGAAAAAAGTAGGATATGAACCTCATCAGGCTGGAGCTATTGAAGCTGTTGCTTCTACAGGTGGACAGATTATGCCTCCAATCATGGGAGTAGGAGCTTTCATCATGGCAGAAATGCTTGGAGTTCCATATAAAACAGTAGCTTTTGCAGCAATTATTCCAGCTCTTGCATATTATGGGTCAGTATTCTTCCTTGTTACATTCATGGCTAAAAAAGAAGCTATTGATTCTGATAAAGAAGCTGTGACTATTGAAATAAAAGATCCTCTTCTTGAGAGAGTCTATATGATAATTCCTGCTATTGTTCTTGTTATATACATCATCTCAGGAAAATCATTGATGAGAAGTGGAATGGTTGGTATATTTGCAGTTCTGCTTTGTAACTTATTCAGTAAATTCTACAAAGGGGGAAAATATTATCAGACTCTTGCTGCAACAGCCAATACTGCTGTAGATGGTGTAAAGCAAGCTTCTAATATTGCTATTCCTACTGCTGCTTGTGGAATAATCATTGGTGTTGTTATACAATCAGGACTTGCTACAAGATTCTCTAATATAATTGCTAAAATAGGTACTTCTCATTTAAGTATAGCTCTTATAATAGCAATGTTTGGATGTATGCTTCTTGGTATGGCTCTTCCTACAGTTGCTGCTTACCTTGTATCAAACATACTTTTTGTACCTGTATTAATAAAACTTAATGTAAATCCATTATCTGCAAATATGTTCGTATTCTACTTTGGAATAATGGCTCAAATTACTCCTCCAGTATGTCTTGCTTCATATACAGCAGCAGGAATAGCTGGTGCCGATTCTTTGAAAACAGGATTCACAGGATTTATGTATGCACTGGTTGCTTTCTTAGTACCATTTGTATTTGTTTACAATCCTGAACTTCTGTTAATGGGAACTCCAGCAGAAATTGCTAAAGCTACAGCTATCTTGTTCTTTGGAACATATCTTCTTGCAGGAGCAATTTCAGGATATATGGTAGCACCACTGAGCAAGTTCAACAGAGGAATCCTCTTTATCGGTGCTCTCTGCATGATAGCCCCAGAAACTATAACAGATATAATTGGATTAGTTATTGGAGTATACATCATTACAACTGGTCTTCTTAAAAAGAAAAAAGTTCCAGTAGAAGCATAAGGAGTAATTAAATGATAATAGATAAAATAGAAAATATATCATTTTATGAAGGAATGGTAAAAAATCTTTCTGCGGCAGTTAAAACATTAGGAGAATTTAAAACTTTTGAAACTGGAAGATATGAATATGACTGGGGATTCTTCATGGTTCAAGAGGGCGTTACTAAAGGAATTGCAGAAGGAAATTTCGAAACTCATGACAAATATATAGACATTCAGATTCTTTTAGAAGGGTCTGAAGTCCTTGCATGGGCTGAGCATAAAGAATTATTTGATCCAGAACCATATAATGAAACAAAAGATGCTACTTATTACAAGAATGGCAGTCTTGAAAACAGAATGAAAATAACTCCGGGAATGTTCTATATCTGCTTCCCACATGATGGGCATAAAGCAGTAAGACATACAGAGTTCTCAACAAGATATAAAAAGCTTGTTTTAAAATTACCAAAATAATAAAAAAGGGGATATAAATATGGAATATACACATCATGAAGTTGTTATTGCTGGGATGGGGTTAGCGGCTCTGGCATCAGCAGCAAGAATGTATGAACTTGGTATAAGAGATATTGCAATTTATACTAAGGGATATGGAGGAAGTCCAGTTATTGCTGCAATAAATTTTGTTTTACCTGATAATCCTTATGGAGATACTATAGAAAAATATGCAGATGACATGTTCAATGCAGGTTATAGAGTAGCCAATAGAAAGCTTGTAAATGAAATGGCTGAAAATACAATGAACGGATATGACCTCCTTACTAGATGGGGAATAGAATTTGCTAAGAATCCTGATGGAACTACAAAACTTAGACATGTATCTGGACACACATTCCCAAGATCACTATGTTCTACTAAAGAGTTAATAGGAGTAGAAATTGTTGATAAATTAATAGCTTCTTTAAAAGAAAAAGGAGTTAAATTCTATGAAGGATATGAATGTGTAAAAGTTCTAAGTGAGAAAAATAAGGTCTATGGAATCACAGTTAAAGATAAAAACGGAAATTTAGAAAATGTTTATTCTGAAACTGTCATAGCTGCATGGGGTGGTGTAGGAAATCTATTTGGTTCTTCTACTTATCCAATGGATATCAAAGGAAATACTCTGTCAATAGCTAAAGAAGCTGGAGCAGATTTAATAGATGTAGAGTTCTTAGAATATGAGCCTATGGTTGTAGCATATCCTCCTGGAGCAGTTGGAGAACCTTGCCCTACTGCTATGCTTGGGGAGGGAGCTCATCTGCTAAATTCAAAAGGGGATAGATTCCTTCTTAAAGTAAGACCACAGGGAGAAGCTGGTTCACCTAAGACGTTGCTGAATAAACAGATATGGAAGGAAGTTAATCTAGGAAATGGAACTGAGCATGGAGGAGTTTATGTTGATTTAAGACATATAGATAGAGAAGTGCTGAAAGCTTATCCATGGTTCTTTGATCGTTTGATGGAAAATGGAGTAGACCTTAATGAACAATTACTAGAAGTAAGCCCTATGGCTCACAGTTTCTCTGGTGGAATCAAAGTGGATAGTAATTATGAATCTACAGTTAAGGGATTCTATGCTATCGGTGAAGCTTGTGGAGGACTTCATGGAGCTTGTCGTTGTGCTGGAAATGCAGCCAGTCAGGCAGTTCTTTCAGGGTTGCTTTGTGGGCAGGCAGTTGTTAAAGCTGCTGCAAACAAAACAGAAGTAAAGAAAGAATTTCCTATTGAATACAACACAGACAAAGAGATATATAACAAGTATGTTCCTCAAATAAAAGAAATAGCTGTTAAAGCTTTGGGAATATACAGAGATGGAAAAATATTGGAAGAAGCTAAGAAAATAATTGCTGATATCTTGGAAAAAGATGAATTAGTTAAGGATACAGAAACTTTACAAATAGCAGAGTCTATTTACTTCATGCTGAAAGCTGCTTCTGAACGTAAAGAGAGCAGAGGAACTCACATGAGACTGGATTATCCAGAAGAATCTAAAGAATTTGAAAAAGAAATCACTATTTAATCAAGGGGGAAAATATAAATGAAAAATGTAGAAATAAAAGGAGTTATTGTACCTCTATTAACTCCTATGAATGCTGACGAAACAATAAATGAAAAAGAATTGAGAAATCAGGTAAATCACCAAATTGAATCAGGAATACATGCATTATTTCCTCTTGGAACAAATGGAGAAGCTTACATATTAAGCCGTGAAGAAAAAGAACAGGTTTTGAAAATAGTAGTAGATGAAGCAAAAGGAAGAGTTCCTGTGTATGGTGGAACTGGCTGTGTAAGTACAAAAGAAACGATAGAATTATCTCTAAAAGCTAAAGAGATAGGAATAGATGTTCTTTCTATCATCACTCCATCATTTGCTGCTGCATCTCAAGATGAACTTTATGAGCACTATAGAGAAGTGGCTGAAGCTGTAGATCTTCCAATAGTTCTATATAATATACCAGCAAGAACAGGAAATGCTTTAGCTCCTGCTACAGTTGAAAAATTAAGTAAAATACCTAATATAGTTGGAGTAAAAGACAGCAGTGGAAACTTTGATAATATGCTTCAATATATAGAAAAAACGAGATACAGAAAAGATTTTGCTGTACTATCTGGAAACGACTCTCTTATCTTATGGTGTCTTTTAGCTGGAGGAAGAGGAGGAATAGCTGGTTGTGCCAACGTTTTCCCTTCTACAATGGCT
>OGMN01001739.1_pt1 | contig 14869 bp, 10 predicted proteins | sample 1573211 | NCBI WGS metagenome assembly OGMN01 (sample SAMEA2581876, study PRJEB24529) | metagenome | biome: Human gut stool | place: China | collected 2011
TCAATTCTATCACTATATCTTTCCGCATTTCACTTTTTTGTAGTAACTTTGCGGTCTATAACTCCTCAACAACCATGAAACACATTACCATCAAAGACATAGCCCGTGAACTCTGTATTTCGGTATCGACCGTATCGCGTGCCTTGGCCGACGATAAAAACATTCGGCGAGAAACCAAGGAAAAAGTGCTCGAAGCTGCTCAAAGGTTAGGCTATCGTCCGAACCCCGTGGCTACAAATCTTAAATATGGTCACACCAACACAGTAGGCATCATTGTGCCTGAAATGGTAACACCCTTTGCATCAAAGGTGATTAACGGCGTACAGGATGTTCTTTACACCCATGGCATCAAAGTAATTATTGCCAATTCCGAAGAAGACCCGGAAAAGGAAAAAGAGAATCTGAGGCTTATGGAACGCTTTATGGTTGACGGAATCATCATCAGTCAATGCAGTTACAAACAGAACCTTGAGGAATATCGCCGGTTGCAGCAGGCCGAAATGCCATTGGTTTTCTACGACCGCATTCCGCACGGTATGGAGGTATCGCAAGTATTGGTTGATGATTACATGAAGTCGTTCTTTCTGGTTGAAGAACTCATTCGCAGCGGGCGCAAAAACATTGTGCACATTCAGGGGCCTGACTACATCTATAATTCTATCGAACGTTCCAAAGGCTACCAGGATGCCATGCAGAAATTTCGCCTGACGGATTCAATACGAATCATCACTTCGCTGGGTATGAATTTTGAAGACGGAAAAACGATTGCCGACCAACTGCTCGACACCCGGCAGAACCTCGACGCAGTATTTGCCTTTACCGACACATTGGCCATTGGCATTATGAATCGTCTGCGTGAGCGCGGCACAAAAATCCCCAATGATGTAGCCATTGCCAGTTTCTCTGGAACAGAATTATCATCGATTGTCTATCCACCTCTCTCAACCGTCGAACCTCCGCTCTATCAAATGGGCAAACAGGCTGCCGAACTCATACTTGAAAAAATTAAAAACACGGCTTCACTAAGCCGTTCCATTATACTGAATGCCGAAATCAAACTGCGTGAATCTGTCATCGACAACGGGTGATCCATAGTATATAATGCTCAACCATCAAAAGCGTACTTTTGCACATTATTCCACGATACTGGGATGCAAAAGTGCGCTTTTTTTGTATTCAAATTGCTAAATCATCTACGCTATACTCCCCAATGCCTCAAACTGTATGGGGTGAAATTCCACACTTTCCACACCTTATTCCCCACATTCCCCATCTTGTTTCGCTGTGCCATATTTTCTTTATTGTCTGATTTTCAGTACTTTATGCCGCATTTCTTATTTTTGGCACGCGCTTTGCGCTTTAATAGGGCAGAAACAACAAAACAATAACAAAAAACAATACGATTATGAAAAAGTTTTCAGTTTACGCCGTAATGGCCATGGGAGTTCTCACAGTGAGTAGCGCAGCCTTTGCCGGAACCACCGCCTTCAGTTCTCGCGGTTTGGTAAACACGGAAGTTTCTGACACCGTTGTACCTAAGGACACCGTACTGCCCGAAAAAACGGAAACGGAACAAACCGAAACGCAAACGCAAACTGAAGCGTTCTATTCATTGACCGACACCGTTCTGCCTACCGACACCGTAGTGCCGCAGCAGGAGGAAACCATCCCGCAGCAAAAGGAGGAAACCACTCCGCAGCAAAAGGAAGAAACCACTCCGCAGCAGGAAGAAACCACGACTACTGAGTCTTCGTTCTCGATGTTGAACGACACTGTAGTTCCTGCCGACACGCTGACGCCTGCCAAGAAGGACGAACCTCAAACCGATGAACCTCAGAAGGACGAGCCTCAGCAGGAGGAAACCGCTCCCGTTCAGTAATCAGGTCGAAACGTCATATACATTGCTTCAAATTTCATCATGACATTCTTTTCGGCACTGCTTTGGGCATGCTACCTTCACCTTTTTCCGCGCTTTTGGTAAAGTAAGGTAGTTAAGTTCTCAGGTAAAACAGATTATTTTAGGAAACTGATTCAATGCTGTATTTTCAGTAAATTCATCATCTCATTCATTCATCTCTAAAAAAAAATTACTGCCCGCAATTTAAGCAAACCTTTCTCTTCATCGGCTCGCTGCGCCGTTATCTCCACTTTTAATGTTCCCTGCACATCCAATGCTTCACACCAATAAGCACAGCGAGCCCCAATTTTTTTCACAAAAGCCGTCTGCTTCTTATTCTCAATGTTGAGATTTGAAGCAGACGGTTTTTTTTGTGCATGAACGTATAGGCGAACTTCGTGCGTATTGCTTTGTGAACTCGTTTTTTTTCCGTACCTTTGAATAAAGTAGGATTCGGCTCGGCAATGTCCAATAAAAATACATTTTTATTTGCCGTTGCGCTCGCCTTTCACTACCTTTGAATAAAGTAGGATTCGGCTCGGCAATGTCCAATAAAAATACATTTTTATTTGCCGTTGCGCTCGCCTTTCACTACCTTTGAATAAAGTAGGATTCGGCTCGGCAATGGCATATATAAATACGTTCCCCTTTGCCGTTGCGGTAGTCAGTCTGTACCTTATATATAAAGAAAAGGAGTCAAGGTTATTGTAAATAAGTTTTTGTTATGACACCCACCATGCACATACTCATAGAATTTACCCTCCGCCTGCTTTTGGCATTGGTATTGGGAGGCATCATAGGTTTGGAGCGCGAATACCGTTCGAAAGAAGCCGGATTCCGCACCCACTTCCTGGTTTGTTTGGGCAGTGCCCTGTTTTGCCTTGTTTCGCAATACGGTTTTGGCGAAATGACCAAGGACGTGTCGCGCGTGGCAGCCCAAGTGGTTTCGGGCATCGGATTTTTAGGTGCCGGAACGATTATTTTTCAGAAAAATGTGGTGCGCGGACTCACCACAGCAGCCGGACTATGGGTAACTGCAGCCATTGGTTTGGCTTGCGGCACGGGACTTTATGCCGTGGCGGCCATAGCCACTGCACTGGTGCTTTTAGGCCTTGAAGTAATCAATGCCGTTTTGCCCCAAATGGGCACAACCACCCTGGTGTTGAAGTTTACCGCCAATTCAAAGCAGAGTGTGAAGCGGGTAGTGGAGCAGATAAAGCGCGACTGCATGGAACTTTATTCCTACGAGTTGAAAGATCGACGAACGGATAAAGGTGAGGTTTTTGAAGTTAATCTGGAAATGAAAGTGAAGCGCGGCACGTCGGTTACCAAAATGTTCGACTATCTGGAGGAGTTCGACGATATAACTATTTCAAGTATAGAGTAACCGACCGTCAACCTGGCCCGCCATGCTCCTGCGTGCAGAACAAGCAGCTACGGCACAATAACACCTACCAAACGAATGAGGTGCTGCAAAAAATCGCGGAAACGTATTTCGTGATTTTGCAGCACCTCGTTTTTTTTGTGATAACTGATTTTCAGCATCTACTGAGCCGAAGTTAGTACCATCACCCCCCATGCGTATTGATCAGCAACTGAGATTCAAACACGATGCAGGTGATGAGGCTAATCAAGCAACCGGTCGGGCGAGTAAATCAGTCCGTCGACAGCATTGCGCCCTTCAGCGTCAGTGATCACAAAGGTAAATTGCCACTTGTCGCGGTGCGTACCGCCACTGTTGACATGAGGCAAACGCAGAAGCACCTTGTTCCAACCCTTGTTCAGGTGAATCGGAGTCACCGGCCGCGCCGTCAGGTTCTCGTTCGTCAACCCCTCCATGGCATGGTTTTGCCGGATGTTCGTCTCAGGCTGTTCCCACGTAGGAGCCGGAATTTCGCGGTCGTTTACCCAAACCTTCGAGCCACGGCGGTCCCAGCAACCCACCATCGGCCCCTTTTCGTCGCCCGAACGGCTGTAAGTGTACAACTCAATCTGCGCACCCACCTCCTGCGCCTTGGGCGAGTAAACGTAAGTCCAGGCGTATGCCGTTTGGTTTGGCTGCGGATGGGCAAAAAACGAAGGAAGCGTAGGGTGCCAAATGTGACGCAAATAGATGCCCGCCCCCGTTGCTAGATGAGTGGCATAGGTTTGTCCATTGTAAACGAACGACGAAGGCAGCACATCAGCCTCCGACGTTTCGGGCGGCAGAGCCAAATCCTTGTTGCCACCGTTGGGGAAAGGGTCGGTAATGCGCCAGCGCACGTTGGTTTGCCGAACGTAAGCGATAGGTTCATTTTGCAGCGAATGGTTTTTGTGAAAAAGAAAGCGCCGTTCAAAGTCGGCAAACTCCTCAAACTCCTCACCACTGTTGGGCAGCAGCGTACCCCCCTTTTCAATGTACTGTTTGCCACCGCCCCTCCAAGCCCTTTCGGCCGAGGCCAGCACGTTGGCATACAGGTTGTTCTGCTTCACGATGTCAGCATCCGTGCGCGTTTTCGTATCGTTCCAGGCAGCCGAGATGGTACCGGCTACCTCGTTGGTGCCCTGCTGTTCGTAGTAGATGTTGCTTTTGTAAATGCCCACAAGGTCGGCATACACATCAAAGTGGTTCGTATAGTTATAGCGGCAGTCAATGTTTGTCACCCCTTTCACCACCTTACCCGAAGTAGCCCACATTTGCGTCATGTCGCAAAGGTCGGCACTCGGTGGTCCGGCCACCAGCCGATTCCACAGCACCACCTTCAAGCCTTTGCTGCGCACGTGGTCCGTCATGATTTGCAGAAAGTTGGGGTAAGTAATTTGAACCTCATCGCCACCAATGTGCAGATAAGGCACCCCGTCGAACACCTCGGCAGCCTCATCAACAATCCTTTTCAAAGCCTCAACCCCCTGGTCAGTTTGCATGTCGAAGCCCATTGCTTTTTCAAACACATGGCTGTGTCCCGGCATATCGATTTCGGGAATCACAGTCACGCCACGTTCACGAGCGTAGGCCACCAGTTCGCGACATTGCGCCTGCGTGTAGAATTTACCCGGCTGTCGGATGTTGAAGGCAGCAGCCGTCAGGTTCGGGTAGGCCTTCACCTTGAAACGCCAGCCCGTGTAGTCCGTTAGGTGCCAGTGGAACACGTTCACCTTGAAGCGCGCCAGCAAGTCGATTTGTTTTTTCAGTTCCTCGAACTCCATGAACGAACGCCCCACATCGTGCATAAAACCACGCACCTTGAAAGCCGGCCAGTCAGTAAGTGTCAGCGCCTCGAAAGCTTCGGCGCCCGGTTCGTAGCCCTCGGCCAGCTGTTGCAAGGTTTGCGCTGCCCGGACAACGCCTGTAGGCGTGACAGCCTCGATGCAAACCCTGTTAGGCGTGATGTGCAGCCGGTAAGCCTCGTTGGGAAACAAAGCAACGGCATGATCAAAAGCACCTTCAATATGGTCAACCAGTTTCACTACCACCTTAGCCTTGGCCCGATTGCGTAGTGTACAGCCGTTTTGCCTCAGCACGTTGGCCAGATAGGTACATTGCGTAGGGTCAGTCAGAGTCACAGCCCGGTTCAGTTTGAAAGCAGCTTCCGGGCCGATAGCCATTTGTTGGGGTTTAGGCAGCAAGTCGCCGTTTTTGGCTTGCAATGTATGCGGAAAAGCCGCAGCAGCTGTTAGTAAAGCCGTGTAGATAATGTGTTTCACCGTAGGAAATAAAAAGAAAAAGGCGGGTAACAAATTGAACTTTGTTATCCCGCCTTTTTTTATGGTTTTTAAATCACCTGCTGCATGCAGTCAGGTTCCCTTTCAAGGAAATTACTTGTTTAATTGCTCCTTGATGAAAGCTTCCATTTCGGGAAGGTGATCCTCGGCGCTCTTGAGGAGCGTGAGCTGGTTCTTCGTACGCACCAAGTTGTGTTCGGGATACTGAATCTTGAAGTAAGTATCGCCGTTGAGGTAGTCGGTAAAGAAGCGAACAGTCTGCATGTAGGGGAAGAGCGTAGCACCGTAAGGCAGATTTTCAATTTCGATAGACGTAAGGAAAGCACCGGCCGTTTTCAGATAACCTTCGGTAAATGCTTTGAAAATGTCCATGCGGAACTGAATCTTGTCGTATTCGGGGCTATCTTCGGGCATGGTGTTGGCAGCCGAACGGAGGAAGTCGCCGTAGTCCGAGAATACGAAGCTAGGCATAGCCGTGTCAAGGTCGATGACACAGAGCACGCTGTCGTCCTGATCGAAAAGAATGTTGTCTACCTTCGTATCGCAGTGGCAGATGCGCTTAGGCAGTTTACCCTCGCGGAAGAGCTGCTCAGAACGGCACATGCTGTCGGCACGCTTTTCGATTTCGTCGATGATATCTTTCGTTTCAGCCACACGTCCGGCCTTGTCGGCAGCCACAGCTTCCTTGAACTGTTGCAGACGGAATTCGATGTTGTGGAAGTCCTTGATGGTTTCGCCCAACTCAACGGGGATGTCGGCAAGCATAGCCTGGAAATCGCCAAAGGTTTCGCCCACGATGTACGAGCTTTTGGGAGTTACGCTCGACTTCGAAACAGTGTCGGGAATGAAGTCCATCACGCGCCAGTATTTTTCGTCGTGAACGAAGTAGTATTTACCATCCTTGCAGGGCACGAAGTGCAGCACCTTGCGGTCGATGTCGGGCGTGCCGGCAGCTTCAAGCTTTTTGCGGATATGCGACGTTACGGCCACAATATTGTTCATGAGCATGTCGACATCGGGGAAGATGGCATTGTTCACGTGCTGAAGCACATAGTTAGGAGCATCGCCTTCGGTTTCAACGAGGTAAGTAGTATTGATCAAACCGTTTCCGAGCGGTTTTACTTCGGCAACGTTGCCTTGAATTTCAAATTGGCAGACGATGTGCTGCAAATCTTTCTGTTCCATGATATGATTATGTAGTAATGTTTTGGATTAACTGATATGATTATGTAGCAATGTTTTGGATTAACTGTGAAAAGTGCGGCTTACAAATGTAGCCACAAATTGTTGCGCAAATGTAATAATTATTTTTCAAGTAGCTGCGTAAAAAGTCATAGCTTCTATTCCAAAGCCTAAAAAAAGCATCAGTTGCCGACGCAGCATGCTGAAATAGGGCCTAAAAACGTAGTAAGCAGTTGCTCCCAAGTATTTGTCACCCTACTTATATATATAAGGAGTACTTTTTAAAGTATAAGGATTACATTTTAAAGCAGCGTGCCGTGTAGAATCGTGTGGGTAGCCAAGTTTCCCATCAACCGGTTGAAGCATACAAATATTTCGTAAGCAGATTCATGCTTGTTGGGTACATGGTGCTTTTAACAAAAGGCTTAATAAACTCAAAATCAAATCCATTCGCCCTTTGTTGAATTTCGCGTCACCCCCGGTGTTCGTAACTCCACGCTTCTGGTTCATCTCAACGCGCTGATAATCAGTAGTTCCAAATTTCTTAAAACTAGCTCGGAACTAATTTAAACTAGCTCGGAACTAATTTCAACAACCGCGGAACTAATTTCAACAATCGCGGACTAATTTGTTTCAATCACTCATTCCGTGCCTCAATAGTCTGAGTGTAAACGGGGAAGTGAAGTTTGATGTTTAATATAAATTCACCTTGTGATGCGATACACTGTTACAAACTTAGTTCCGAATGAAAATGCAATGTGGTGTATGGAGGCAGTGTGTGAAACATGGCTTACCTCACAATGACGTGGTATGAATGTATCAGTAATTTCCAACATTTACTCAAAATACAAACTATGATTATGGCTAAAGAACCTCCGCGTCAGCAGACGCTTTCAGCACCCTTGCATTCTTTTTCAGAAAAACAGATTCATGAGTTGTCCGGTGGTGCAAATCGCATTAGTCAACTACATTTTTTATCTTTTATGCAAGCGCAAATTGATGAGATTCGCGCATTGGGCAGACAACGTACCGCTGAAACGTACGCCACAGCATTACGCAGTTTTGCTCGTTTCCTGAAAGGGACAGATTTGTTGCTCGACCATTTTGTACCCGAAGTAATGATGGCTTACGAAGCCTATTTGCAATCTTGCGGTGTATGTCGAAATACGTCGTCCTTTTATATGCGCAATCTGAGGGCGGTTTACAATCGGGCAGTTTGGCAGGGGTTAACCTTGCAAAGGCATCCATTTAAGTATGTATATACGGGAGTTGAGGCAACCCTGAAGCGTGCCATACCCATTCAGGACATTCAACGTCTCAAGCAAACCGACCTTTCGTCGCGTTGCAAGTTAGCGTTTGCCCGCGATATGTTTCTGTTTAGTTTTTATACACGCGGCATGTCGTTTGTCGATATGGCTTACTTGCGTAAGTGCGATTTGTGTGGTACGTACTTAACGTACAAAAGGCGTAAAACAAGGCAAACTTTGCACATCAAGTGGGAAAAGAATATGCGTGAACTGGTCGAGAAATACGACATACCATCTTCCCCCTATCTATTGCCCATCATAAAGCCCGATGCAATGATCGATGTGCGTAAGCAATACCTTTATGCGAGCCAAAACATTAACCGTCATCTAAAGCTGTTAGGTAGGGAATTGGGATTTTCAAATCCTTTAACCTTGTATGTAGCTCGTCATGCTTGGGCAAGTATCGCCAAAAGTAAAAATATTCCACTCTCTGTAATCAGCGAGGGTATGGGACATGAATCCGAAGCAACAACCCGTATATACCTTGCCTCTTTAGATACAAAAGCCGTGGATAAAGCCAATCACTTAATATTGAAATCCTTGTTGTAGGTATTACTAAAAATGAGCCGATGCCCTTAAATAAAAATGTTAGGGCATCGGCTCATCGTGTATTTGTATGCTCATCTCTTACTTAGAGAAGTGAATTCGTCTGCAAATGTAGTATTTATTTCAATATTCATAATCTCAGATGGCAAAAAAAAGCATTACAAACTCATTATTTCATCTTTATTAAGGATTATATAGATATTCAGTTTTTGTGATGACACTAAAAAAACACTTGATTATTAGGGATAAAAAAACAATCCACATCTCTAAGTAAGAGATGAGCCAAGCCGGTGAAACCAATAATGGCGTGATTAAGTGTTTTTCAAAGGTTGTATAGAGAGAATAGCAATAGATTTACCTTTTACAATAGATGGTATCCCTTTTCTAATACTCTTAATGCAACTGTCAATTTAAAAATCTAACATTCTAAAATATAAAGCTATGGGATGGTTTAGTAGTAAAAAAAGTTCGTCAAATGAGCCAATCGTACCTCGAGTTCAAGGTAACAGTGTTATCGTATGTAGCCCTAGAGGCGGCGAAATTTATCGTTTTACTCCAACATTTGGCGGTGGTGCAGTGTACGTGGATGTTCATCCGCGAACTAACAGAATGTTGGTTACCGTTCAAGATGGACATGTTGGCCTATACGAGGGAACTGCACAAATTCAAATTTACAACATTCAGAATGCAGAAACCGCTCGCTGGACAGGAGATGACGTGTTGGTCAAGCATAAAGATGGCAGAACAATACTTTACTCTAAAAATGGAGGTTGGATCAGAGAATTTCAATAAGTAGGTGTTCAAAAATTTTTTTACTTGTTTTGTGCGAATGTCAGTGCAAACCGAATGCAGAGCGACGAGAACTTGCTCTCAAGAGCTATGCTGAGGTGCAGCCTGACTTGGCGAAGCAGTGGAGCATAGCGGGCTATGTGACTGAGCACAGAACAAACAACTACGGCACAATCCACAGACTGCCACAGCTCTTGGTAATCCTGACTTCAAAGTAACAAAAGAACATGAAATTGTGTGAGATGAATTTAGTATGCAGTACGCAGACATGTACTATTGCATTCTAACCATTTAAATCAGCGAATATATGGGAAACAAACGTTCAACACCTATACCAGGCCTTTCGTTTTCATGGAAAAGAGCTTTGGGTATTACAAGAGCCAAACAGAATTTTGCGCGCAAAACCGGCATTCCTACCACAAAAGGAGGCTTGGAGCGAAAAATTGGTGGATTTATACTCAAAAAGTTAACCGGAAAGTAACAGATTATATACTTTGAGAATGATTAAAGTTACAGCAAAAGCTCAAAATGCAGCAGCCTTGGGAGTTATGTATGCTTATGTTCAACTTAATCCCGGTGTTTCACTGGAAGAACTACGCAGCACGTTCCCCAATAATATAGCACCCGATAAGGGTGTGAACGAACTCTTCTTGCCTTTAGAGGATGCAGTTGCCTACAATACACAATCAAACATGAATTTGTATTTTGTAAAAGATAATCGTCCTATCACATTGGCTGACGGCACTAAAATAGCCCTTGCGCAGCTTTGGACGGCAAAATCTTTAAGTAGACTTCAAGAAGTTGCTCAAAAGTTCGGAATCGAAGTATGCATTGACAAAAATTTGAGCAAAGAATTGGCTCCTAACGGATTTGTTATCGACAACTTGAAGCCTGCAACCCCGACCCCTCCTACTTCTCCCAAGAAAAAAGGATGTTTGGGTGTGGTGTTATGTTTCCTGCTAGGAATAGGCTTGTTGTCAGTTTGGGCTGTTTAGAACTTTAAAAAACAAGAAAATGGAATTTATATGGATACTGGAGATGTAGTTATATTCAGGTCCAATAGTACAATATTTTACTCTAAAAATGGAGGTAGGAACGAAAAATTTCAATAAGTAAGTAGGTGTTCAAAATTATTTATATAATTCTATCGAAGTATTTTTACTTTGCATGGTGTGCTTGCACCGCATTTGCTGGTTCAAATGTAAAAATAATTTTGAGCACCTCCTTAACAGAGGTTTTCCGTTCTTTCATTTCATCTAATTGAGTGATATAGGGTAGTTAGAAATCCAATAAGAACATGTCGATTCTAAATATAGAAGAACTAGAACAAAATTTGGACTACTATGTATTTAAGGTAGCTCCCAAGATACAGCTCTTTAAAGAAAATCTCTTAGATAAGGTGCTGTCATCGGTTATAATATGTAGCGATAAGGACTGTTCTCTGCGGGAAGAGTCCCGATACAATATGCCCCCTGATGTATACTTCATATACTTTGACCTAGCCCAGGTGAAAGAGGGGGATTATTCGCGAATCATCAAAAAAATGTCCTATGGGTATGAAAATATTCTGTTTGACCATATAGACCAGATTCCGGACATTCCCGATAAAGAGGATTTGGAATTTCTGGTTTACATGGCACTCAAGAGGGATTTGCTCCCTTTGGAACAAGGCATGTGTGTTTCGGAATTGGATTTCAGTCAAATGATGATTGGTGCCAAATGCAGTGAGTTTCCCGATTATTTGAAGGGAAAATCTTTGCAGGCCATATTCATTTCCGTAAATGATGAGCTGTAGGTAGCCCCCTTCCGAGTATCATATACAAGAACCTTTTTCATCACTCATTTGAAACGACAAACAATCAAGCATATAACCTATTAATCATTAAATATTATGGCAAAATTCAATATTACACAAACTACCACCGTTGCTGAACTCAAATCACAGTTCAGCCAGGAAATTGGCGGTGTATTGCGAATCTATGAAGGACGCAGTGAAGCATCTGAGGCAGCTACTTTAGTATCGCTGGGAGCGACTCCAAAGGAATGGGAATGCCGTACCAGCCGCACGGTGGGTTCGTTTGAGAAGGCATTTCAAGATGAAATCAATCTCAAAGTAAAGGTGTATACTAGAGACAACTGGGTCAAGGTGTTGGACGACATCACACTTGAAACTGCTTCGAAACTTCCTAATGGCATGACCAAAGCCAAGATGGAAGCCTACGTGAGCAATTATGCCACCCCTAACCGTAAACCGAAGGAGGAGAAATGTGAAATTGTGAATATTTCTGCTGATGAATATTTAGCTCAATTAGAAGCAGTAGAGAATGCGAAACATGATGTAGAAATATTCATAAATGCCTATCAAGTAGTGTTTCAACAACAATTGGAAGACGAGTGGGATTATGAATCTATAGACTCTTTTATCGACCCTTCCGGAGTTAAAATGTATGTAGATGATGAAGAGATTTCGGAAAATGAGGTAGTTAAACTTTTTGCTAATTCATTGACAAGAACTTCTTCAAATTTTGAAACCAAAATAGGTGATGAAATCTACAAGATTAAGCAGGAGACTCTCAAGCTTAAAGTTTGGTTTAAAATCAGAATTGCAGGTGAGTTTGACATCAATAAACTTCAATTATTACGAAAAAAAATGGTGTTAACATTACCCGATGAGAACTTTGACATAGAAGGAGTAGATTTATGGAATATTGTTTATGACGGTGTTTTGTATACATGCGATGATGAAGCACCCACACCACAATCAAGAATTACGATTTGGTGGAATCGTAAATATTTTACAGAGGAAGATATTGAAGAAGAAGTATTTGAAGCAGAGGATGATTACATCGGACTTTCGCCATTTAGCTTTAATGACTGCGGTAGCTTCTGTTATCCAAATTTGAAGAAGTTTGGTCTTCTGAACAAAAAGGAGGAATTTGTTTTGCCTGCCGTGTATGATTATATATGTAATCCCATAGATATAAACGGGGCAAAATGTTTTATCGTTGAAAAGGAATCAAAATCGTACCTTGTGAATGAATCGGGTGAAATTCTATGCGACTACGGGGAGGTAATATTCATAAATACTTCTAATCCCATAGATATAAACGGGGCAAAATGTTTTATCGTTAAAAAGGAATCAAAGTCGTACCTTGTGAATGAATCGGGTGAAATTCTATGCGACTACGGAGAAGTAAATTTCATAAATACCAAGTTTGCACATGATAAAAACGGTACTCTTTTCTATCGCAAAGATAAGGAGATTAAAGAGGCTTTTCCTGCATCTGTAGAATATGAAAAATTCAAAAATGTAGATTTGAGTAAAGGACTATTTGCGTTAATCAAAGGTGATAAAATGGCTTTTGCAGATGCATTCAATGGAAAAATTCTTACTGATTTCATCTTCGATAGTTATTATGATTACAACGAATCAGAAGGTTTAATATGTACTCGCATTGATGACAAATTTGGTACGATAAATTTAAAAGGAGAGATTGTTCATCAGTTTAAGTTTAGTGACTCACTGGATTTTAAAGATGGTTTGGCTTGGGCTTACGATGATGCCGATGGTAAATTCATTGTTGATAGCCAAGGACATAGTCTGTTCCCTGCATCTGATTTTGACACAGTCGGTTGGCGTGGATTTTTCGAAGTTGCTAATGAGGATAGAGAAGTCGCCCTAGTTAGTAAAGAAGGAAAACTGCTAACGCCCTTTCAGTATGTCTCGATTCAAGATTTTTCAGAGGGGCTTGCCGTTGCATTAACTAAAGACGATAAATTCGTGTATCTAGATGAAAGTGGTCGTGTGGCTTTAAAACTGGATGATAATATAAAAGATGCAGATAATTTTATCAATGGTCTTGCGATAGTTCGTAATCAGAATAATAAATACGGATTTATAAATAAACGTGGGGATTTGGTAATAGATTTCTTGTATGATAATGCAGAAATTTTCGATTCAAACGGTTACGCTGTGATAGGTGAAAATGAAAGGTATGGACTAATCGATGCGTTAGGAAATATAATCATCAAACCGTTATTTAAAAGTTTAAATAGATGCGAAGATACGGATTTCTATATTTTCCAGATTCAAGATAAATATGGAGTGATAGATTGTAATAACCATATTGTGGTGAAGGCTGAGTATGATGAAATCCGTTCATATTTATACGATGGACTTTTTTACGTGGGAAAAAATGAATAAGGATTATGAGGATACGATATTCCCTCTAATGTATCCTTCATATACTTTGACCTAGCCCAAGTGAAAGAGGGGGATTATTCGCGAATCATTAAAAAAATGTCCTATGGGTATGAAAATATTCTGTTTGACCATATAGACCAGATTCCGGACATTCCCGATAAAGAGGATTTGGAATTTCTGGTTTACATGGCACTCAAGAGGGATTTGCTCCCTTTGGAACAAGGCATGTGTGTTTCGGAATTGGATTTCAGTCAAATGATGATTGGTGCCAAATGCAGTGAGTTTCCCGATTATTTGAAGGGAAAATCTTTGCAGGCCATATTCATTTCCGTAAATGATGAGCTGTAGGTAGCCCCCTTCCGAGTATCATATACAAGAACCTTTTTCATCACTCATTTGAAACGACAAACAATCAAGCATATAACCTATTAATCATTAAATATTATGGCAAAATTCAATATTACACAAACTACCACCGTTGCTGAACTCAAATCACAGTTCAGCCAGGAAATTGGCGGTGTATTGCGAATCTATGAAGGACGCAGTGAAGCATCTGAGGCAGCTACTTTAGTATCGCTGGGAGCGACTCCAAAGGAATGGGAATGCCGTACCAGCCGCACGGTGGGTTCGTTTGAGAAGGCATTTCAAGATGAAATCAATCTCAAAGTAAAGGTGTATACTAGAGACAACTGGGTCAAGGTGTTGGACGACATCACACTTGAAACTGCTTCGAAACTTCCTAATGGCATGACCAAAGCCAAGATGGAAGCCTACGTGAGCAATTATGCCACCCCTAACCGTAAACCGAAGGAGGAGAAATGTGAAGTGAATATTCCTGCTGATAAACTCAAACTAGTTCATAAAGATGGCAAATGGGGCTTTGTTGACACCAAAGGTAATTACTTGATAGAGCCTAAGTTTGATGATGCAGATTCTTTCAGCGATGGCCGCGCCAGGGTTGAGTTAGATGGCAAATGTGGCTTTATCGATACCAAGGGTAATTTCGTTATAGAGCCTAAGTTAGATAGAGTCTATGATTTTGAAGATGGCTGCGCCAGGGTTAAGTTAGATGGCAAATATGGCTATATTGACACCAAATGTAATTATTTGATAGAACCTAAGTTTGAGGATGCTTATGATTTCGAAGATGGCTGCGCCAAAGTTAAGTTGGATGGCAAATATGGCTATATTGACACCAAAGGTAATTACTTGATAGAGCCTAAGTTTGAGGATGCAGATTCT
>OGMN01001746.1_pt1 | contig 14826 bp, 8 predicted proteins | sample 1573211 | NCBI WGS metagenome assembly OGMN01 (sample SAMEA2581876, study PRJEB24529) | metagenome | biome: Human gut stool | place: China | collected 2011
AATCAAGGTGGCATATTGCTATTTGGAACCTGTTATTTCTTTAAATGGAAAAAGAGAGAAAGAAATAGTATAAAAAAGAGAGGGGAGAAATACTACGCAGCCTTATCACCCTGCATAGTACTTCTCCCCTCTCCATTCTCCTTTTAATTACTTACCATCCCGGGTTCTGAGTAATTCCCGGTGCTTTCAATATTTCGGATTTCGGGATCGGATAGAGATACATCCGTTCGTCAAATACCCGGTTTTCTACGGTATATTTACTGTAATGAGGTTCGTCATTATCATCTTTTACAATTTGCATACCTTCTATTTTCAGATAGTCGGCTTTCTCCTGCGGATCGTCTAACAGGCGCCAACGGCGGATATCGAAGAAGCGGTGTTCTTCAAATGCCAGTTCCACGCGGCGTTCGTTGCGGATTACTTCGCGCATCTCCTCTTTTGTCAGTCCGGCAGGCAATTTGTACGGGCTCAATTCTGCACGTTTGCGTATCAGTTCCACTACTTTATAGATTGAGTCGTTCGGTGCCTGACTCGGCGATTCGCAATATTCGTTCATGGCTTCGGCATAATTCAGCAGCACTTCGGCATAACGCATCAATATCCAGGTACGGGTGATGTTATTGGTTCTTCCGTCCCATACGGCTTGCGGTGACAGGAGTTTTTTCAGGTAATATCCCGTTTTGGTTGCTGTCTTATTGGTGGCGGTGGCATCTTTTCCGCCTTCGAATGTTTCAATGGTCTGGGTTTTATCATTCACGGTGAATTCAGATCCGTCATATGCGAAAGTCATGTAGAAACGTGGGTCGCGGCCTACGTAAGGATGATCTTCATCGTATCCCGATCCCGGTTCATTGATCCCTTTGCCATTTGCCATACCGAAAGCGTCTGCCAAGTTTTGTGTCGGGTTGGTCAAGCCTTTTCCTCCCATAGTCAACGGGGAGTTCTGTTGCTCAACCGACACCGTATTGTTATACTTGGTAGAGAACACGATTTCGCGATGATATTGCAGGAAGTTTTCGCTGACGGCATATAAATCGGTAAATGACTCGCTGTCGTCTGTAAAGTTCATCAGCTTGTATCTGAAGGCCGATTTTACAACCAATTGGGCAGCATCGGCCGAGCGTTTGTAGCGTTCTTTGTCATTGCCGGGATTGTTCAACGGGCTTGCCCAGTAGAGCAATGCGCGTGATTTCAGTCCGTAAGCGGCTCCGGTAGTAGGGCGTCCCAATTCTTTCTTGTCGTCGAATCCCACACTTTCGGAACTTCCTTTGTATTGTTCCGGCAGACGGTTGGCGGCCGAGTCGCAGTCGGCAATAATTTGTTTCATGCAATCGTCATACGAAGCGCGGGTGGCTTGCTGAGCTTCCTCAACCGTCAATGATTTTGTAAACAAAGGTACACCGCCGTAACGTTTGATCAGTTCGAAATAGAAATAGGCACGCAGGAAAAATGCTTCTCCTTTCATACGCTCACGGGTACGGATCAACTGTTCGTCCGTTCCGGAAACAGTCGGTTTAACCGGCATTTTAAGATCGTCGATTCTTTCAAGGAAGCGGTTTACGATGCGGATTCCCTCATAGTTTTTGCTCCATACGTTTTCTACCAAAAAGTAAGAATCCCATGTACCGTTATTAAAACCTTTGATGTCACTTGTCACATCCGAGTGTACCGCTTCGTCGCATCCGGCTGCCAGCATCGCATTGTCGATATAATTGTATCCGCTTGGCAGCTTGTTGTATGCATCGTTCAAGAACCCGAAAGCACGCCGGGTTTCATTCCATATATCTTCTTCTCCTAATTTACCGTCTTTTGCCGGATCCAGAAAAGAATCGCAACCGGCAAAAAGGAAAGAGAAAGTCAAGCCTAAACCTATAATATATTTATTGATTTTCATAATCGTAGTGTTTTTAAAGTTTGATAGATATACCGAAAGAGAATGTTCTCAATAAAGGATATTCAGAATATCCGGCATTCATCGCTTCCGGGTTACGGCCATCTATTGCATTTGAGAAAGTGAACAGATTATTGGCATTTACATAAACACGCAATGAAGAAAGGAAGATCTTTTTCATCAGTTGTTTGGGGAATGTATAGCCTACTTCTGCGGATGAAATGCGGAGCAGAGAGGTTTTCTTCTGCCAGAAATCCGATGTCTGTGTGTTATATTCACGGGAGATGCTCAGTCCCGGATAGGCTGTCTGTACAGCCGGATCATTCGGATTCCAACGGTTCTCATAGGCATAAGGAGTAAACTTGTTCGGAATATAATGCGTAGAGAACAAAGAAGATCCTTCCAGATTGCACTGAATGTCGAATCCTTTGTAATTACCTCCCAATGTAGCACCGAATATGATTTCCGGCAATGAATTTCCCAAAGCTACCATATCCGATTCGTCGATTACATTGTCATCTTCCGGATTCTGGTTTTTATAAACGATGTCACCTAAGACAGGACTTCCGAAAGAACCTGTAGGGGCATTTACCAGTTGGTCGGGATGAGTATACAGGCCATTGGTTTCGAAACCGAAGCGTGTGCCGATGGAGTGTCCTTTGCGGTATTGATGAGCATATTTGTAAGCTATCTCTTTCAGGTCGATAATCTTGTTTTTTGCCCACAACATGTTTCCTCCGACAAAGAATCCGCCGTTTTTGTATTGCTTGTTATAAAGCACATTGAAGTCGATACCCTGGTTATCGATCGATCCGCCGTTGTATTTGGAAAGGCCGATACCGATTAATGAAGGAACGATATTGGAATAATCTACCAGTACATCCCGGCGTTTTTCATTGAAATAGTTCATGGTAAATGAAAGTCCTCTCCATAGTTCCAAGTCGAATCCTACGTTAAACTTGTATGATTTCTCCCATGTTTCGTCCGGATTGGCCAATACTCCTTCCTGTGAACCGTCGGTGCTTCCGTTCGGGTTACCGAAAGCATATCCGCCCGATGAAGTGAATTCCTGACGATAAGGGAAACGGCGGCCGCCGGTCTGGTCGTTACCGTTCACACCATAAGAGACCCTGAATTTCAGGAAGTCGATCGCTTCTGCCGATTGCAGCCATTTCTCGTCCGAAGCAACCCATGCCAATCCGACGGCCGGGAAGAATCCGGTACGTTTTCCGCTTCTGTAATTGCTGGAACCCTGATAAGAAGCTGTTACTTCTGCGTAGTAGCGTTTGTTGAAGCCATATTGTGCACGCATGGCCAGTCCCTGATATTTATAATCCGGATTATCGCCCGGAACCGTTTCGCTGGAATGATTGTAGAACAGCCGGACAGCCAGGTCGTGTACACTTCCGAAGGTGTGGTTGTAGTTAAGGCCTGCGCCCAATGTGTTATAGCGGTAGAATCCGTCCATCATGGCCGAACTACGGCTGTTTTTATACTCGTCTTTACCGAATTGCGTATACGTACCGTCTGTATTCTCCTGGAATACGGCATAAGTATTGTTGATGCTCAAGTATTGCATATTGAAGTTTTCGAAACCGTAATAAGCATCGACCGACAATCCCGGCAACAGCATATCCAAATCATATTTTCCTTTTACCTGTACATTGAGCAGGCGGGATTCGTCTTTCCGGTAGCCGTGACGGTTCAACAGTCCGTAAGGGTTGGTCTGATATTCGGAAGTACCGCCGAGCGAGCCATCTTTATTGAACATCGGGAAAGCATTGGCAGGCAGGGTCATCAGTGTATTAAACACAGAGTTGGTAGCTGCCGCTACTTCCGAACCGGTGTTGGCAGCCTTGTTTTTATCGATGGCGGCAGAAACTAAAATATTGAACAGCATTCCTTTGATAGGATTGATATCCAGATTGGAACGGAAATTGAAACGTTCGTAAATGTTGTTGGCACTTGCATCCTTGAAAATTCCCTCTTGTTTCATATAGCCGGCAGTCACGAAGTAGCGTGCCAGACCGTTACCTCCCGAAGCAGAGAAATTATAGTGCTGGAAAGGAGAACTGTTGCCGATGAAACGATCCTTGTAGTTTTCATCCGGATAGAGATACGGGTCTCTGTCCGAGCGAAGATACATATCGGGATTATACATGGGAGACGAACCGTCATTCTTCAAAGCCTCATTGTAGAGTGTTGAATATTGGTAAGCGTTTAAGCGGTCGGACATGTATTCGGGGGTTTGGAATCCGGCACGGATATCCACGTTGATCGAGTGTTTTACTTCACTACCATGTTTGGTTTTGATCAGAATAACACCGTTGGCTCCGCGCATGCCGTACATGGCCAGGGCCGATGCGTCTTTCAGTACCGAGATGCTTTCCACTTCATTAAAGTCCATCAGGTCGATGTTGGCTTCTATATCGTCCACTAAGATCAGAGGTTTGGCATTGGCATTGGTAGCCATACCCCGTACATAAAAGGTATAGTTGCTTTTACCTAATTTTTCTCCTCCGTTTTTAATTGAATAGAGTCCGGAAAGCGTTCCGTTCATGGCCTGTTCGATACTGCTCACCGTGTTCTTTTCAATTACATCGGTACCGATGCTCGATACGGCAGAAGTCATGCTTCTTTTGGATTGTTCTCCATAAGACACACCGATCATTTCGTCTTCATACGTCAGGTATTTTACCATTTTCAGCGTATAGACCGGTTGATTGTCGAGACGTTTGATTACCGGACGGTAGCCTTTCAGGTTGACCACCAATACATCCGACGGATCGAGCAACATATAGAATTTACCATCCTCATCCGTTACGGCATCTGTCTGTTTCTCTTGCACATTTACGGTGATACCGGGCATGGGGACATTGTTTTCATCGACCACAATACCTTCAACAGTTACTGTCGAGTTCTTTTGGGTCTTTTGAGCTTTTACCGGCGTTACCGATAAAAGCAGCGTACACAGAACGGTGCACAAATATATAAATCTCTTCATTTGAATCATATTTTAGGGTTTATACCATCATTTCCATCCCGGGTTCTGTTCCAATACGGCGCTCTTGTACACTTCGTTATTCGGTATCGGATAAAGATGCATGTGTTCTTTGAATGTCGCACTTTCATACTTCTCGCGGGAATAAGTGAACGAGCCATCCGCATTTTTCACGGCACGGATACCATAAATATCCTTATTGAAATATTCTACTCCTTTGTGCCAGGAGAGTACATCGTACCAGCGGTGTTCTTCAAAGCAGAGCTCTACTGCACGTTCATTATAAATACGTTCGCGCATGCTTTCTCTACTGTCCGAAATGTCTTCCGGAATCGGCACCTGACCGACACGTGCCCTGAGTTCTGTCAGAACTTCTCTAACCGAGAGTCCTTCCAATGAGCTCTCCGGACCGCCTACTTCATTTTGCGCTTCGGCAAAGTTCAACAGTATTTCTCCGTAACGGAAGAAAATATAATTCATATAAGTGGAAGTTCCTTTATATCGCTGGTGAGTTTCCGGCCAGAATTTGGCGATGGCATATCCCAAAACATTGATATGGGTAGTTCCCTTGTCGCGTCCCGATTCTTTTCCATCGGCTGTTACCCAAAATTCCAGTTTACGGTCGTACCAGAAACGGTCGTTGCGTAAGATACACATGTCCAGACGCGGGTCTCTGTTGGCATACGGATCTTCGTCATTATAAATTTGCGAATTGGTGATGGGATAACCTTTAGAATCTTCAAACATATCCACCAGATTCTGAGTAACCCATTCTCCTGCCCAGCCATTGTATCCTTGAGTGGCAATAAAACGTGTCCAGAAAGTGCTTCCGTTGGTATGTCCCTGTTCAAAATTCATTTTGATGCGCGGACGGTTCATAATGATTTCACTGCAAACCGGCTGGAAGAACATGTTTACATAATCCGGATAGAGCGTATAGAGTTTCAGGTCGATTACATCTTTGGCTGCTTTGGCTGCTTTTTCCCATTTGGCAATGTCATTGGTAGGGTTGTGCAATTGACGGGCGGCATATAGCAGAGTTCTGGATCTCAGTGCCAGTGCGGCTCCTTTCGAGGCGCGGCCGTTGTCAGCATCGGCATACTTCAGGGGCAGCAGGCCGGCAGCAGTTTTACAATCATTTTCGATAAACTCGACGCATTTCTCGTATGTGTCGCGGGGTAAATCCAGATTATCCTGATTTAATACCAGTGTATGATCAATGATAGGTACACCGCCCCAACGTTTGATCAGTTCGAAGTAAAAGAAAGCACGCAGGAAGTAAGCCTCTCCCAAACAACGGTCTTTGATTTCATCGGACGGGAAGTTGGGAATGCGGTCTATGTTTTCGATGATCTTATTGGCCTTGCGGATACCGATGTACATATTCTGCCACATGTCCGAAATTTCGTTGTTGGCATCAACCATTTTATTACTGGTATCCATTCGTGTACCGTCCCATGCTCCGTTATTGAAGATAGCGGTACAACCACCCTTGTTGCGTGATTCGTCACCCATCGACGAAACCTAAGAGTTCCAGAGGCGTCCCAAATGACCGGGCATGTAAGAATAAGCCTGGTCTGCATACTGACGGAACATTGCATAGTCCGAAAATATCTTGTCTTCGTTGATATCTTCTACCGGAGCCATATCCAACTGTCCTTCTCCGAACAAACCTGTACAGGAGGAGAAACCTATGGATGCCGCTATTACATATATGATAAATAATTTTTTCATATTCGATTAAAAGTTAATGTTTACACCAAGATTATAGACACTTTGTTGCGGATAAACTTCTCCACTGGCATTTACGGTTTCCGGGTCGAAGTTATCGATCTTAGACCATGTGTAGAGGTTCGTTCCGTTCAAGTAAACTTTCAGTCCGGTCATTCCCAATTTGCGATAGATGGAAGCAGGGAATGAATAAGTAATCTGTACATTCTTCAGACGCAGGTAGGCGGCTGATTTCAGATGCAATGAGTTGATGTTTTTGTTGCTGTGTTTAGTTGCCATGTGTAGTGACGGATAGGATGCGTTCGGGTTCTCCGGTGTCCAATAGTCTTGATGTATTTTGGAAACCTGGCCACCGCCTGCACCGCCACCGAATTCATAACCGGCATTTCCGGCAAACAGTACAGAGGCATGAGCCGCTCCCTGGAATTGTGCCGATATTTCCAGGCCTTTCCAGATGATACCGGGAGTGACCGAATACATGATTTCGGGAATGCGGGAATAGCCGATGGCCACTTTGTCCGCTTCTGTCAGTGTGCCGTCTCCATTGCGGTCCCAGTATTTCAAGTCGCCCGGAATAATAGGGCCTCCTAAAGTTGTCTGGTCGGGAGAATGCTTGATTTCCTCTTCGTTCTGGAAGAATCCGAGAACTTGGTAACCTTTGAACTGGTCGATTCTGAATCCGGCAATTTTCTGATAATCGGGAGTTCCTGCGGGGTCATCATAGTTTATAACTTCATTTCGTGCAAAACTGTAATTGGCACGGATGTAATAATCTACTTTTCCGATGTGGTGGCGATGTGATAGTTCGAACTCATATCCCCAGTTCTTTACTTCACCCACATTCAGGTAAGGGCTCGACAAACCGATGATTTGTGGAGTGGAACGTCCTTGAAGAAGGATATCTTTACGATGTTCTTTAAAGAAGTCTGCGGTGAAAGTCAACAGATCGTTTGAAAACAGGCGGGCTTCCAGACCGATATTGCCTTTTAGGGCTGTTTCCCATGTAAGCAGCTTGTTTTCGTTTCTCTTTTCATAGATACCGCCATTGGTAGAAGGGTTGGTGGTTCCGAATCCGAAACTCGGGGTTCCGCCACCGGCATATATGCCTTGGGCAGCATATTCACCCATGTACAGGAAGCGGTCTTTGGATTTGTCATTACCTACCAGACCGATTGAACCTCTTACTTTCAAGAAAGGAATCACGTTTTTCACTTTTGCCATGAACGGTTCTTCAGAGATGACGTATCCCAATGAACCCGAAGGGAAGAATCCGAAACGGTGTCCTTTGGCAAAGTTCTCCGAGCCGTTGTATCCTAAGCTGACTTCACCCAGGTATTTTTCTGCAAATCCATATTCTACGCGGGCGGCATATCCCATCAATGCGCTTGGTATACTGTTTCCACTGGTTGTTTTCTGCTGGTTATAAACCAATATGGAGTTGATGTTATGCTTGCCGAAACGACGGGCATACCCTATCTTTAATTGTAGGTTCGTACGTCTCATCGGGTTGGTTTTCTTATCTTCTTTGAACCGGAACGGAGAATCCTCTCCCAACTGGTCGTAACGTCCGGAATTCGGTTCGTAATAATAAGTATCGATACCGTCCGTATAGACTTTGGTCGAACCGAAATTGTTGTTGAACGAGATGCTCATATCGAATGACAAGCCTTCGGTGATGAAACTCAAGTCGTTGTGCAGGGTACCTACCAGATCATAATAGTTGGTCTTCGAGTTTTCGTATCCGCTATATGCAATGGTAGAGAGCGGATTGCCCGAACCTTCCACACCGGCAATCGTGCCATCCGGATTATAGATCGGATGTCTCCAGGGTTCTTTGGCAATCAGTCCTTGGAAGAAGCTGCCCGATGCACCCGAGAATCCGTTCATCTCACCGGAACGGCCGGAGATATTGGCAGATACGGTCTGGTATTTGTTGATGTTCAAGTCGATGTTCGACCGGAAATTGAAGCGGCGGTAGTATACCTCCGGATTATAATCTTTCTGTAAGTCGCCATATTTAAACATACCCCCCTGGTTCAGGTATCCCAATGAAATGAAATATCTTACTACTTTGGTACCACCGGAAATATTAATATTGTATTGTTGCTGGAGAGAACCGCTCTTGTTGACCATTTCGTCATACCAGTTTACATCCGGATACCGGTAAGGGTCTTGTCCGAGGCGGAAACCTTCCAATGATTCGTCTGTCAGCAATCCGTTGTCTTGTTGCAGCGGATCTTTACCGTCGTTTTCCCATGCTTTTTTGCGGAGCAGCAAATGTTCGTATGAACCTAAGAATTCCGGAATCTGCGTAGGCCGTTGTAATCCCCAGTTGGCGGTAACCGAAATTTTAGGCTTTCCTTCCTTCCCTCTTTTGGTCGTGATCAGGATAACACCGTTCGCACCTCGAATACCATATACGGCAGTGGAAGAGGCATCTTTCAATACGGAAAGGCTTTCGATTTCGTTGGCATCGAGTTGGGAGAATGATTCTTGTTCCACACCGTCGATAATGATAAGGGGAGAAGCATCGTTGAATGTGGACTTACCACGAATCAGCGTCTTCACCCGGACGTCCGCCCGGTTGTTGGGTGATTACACCCGGAAGTTTACCAACCAATGCATTGGTTACGTTCGCTACCGGTGCGGCAACCAGCTCGCTGCTCTTCATCATACTGACGGCGCCGGTTACCGTTTGTTTCTTTTGTGACCCATAGGCCACTACCACAACTTCGTCCAGTGCATTCATCTGATCTTCCAGTACAATGTTGAACGAGGTCTTGTTGCCCACGATTACTTCGTATGTCTCGTATCCTACGTAAGAAATTACTAATACGGATTTGGGCGAAGGTACTTGTAATGTAAACTTTCCATCCAGATCGGAGATTGCTCCGATAGATGTCCCTTTTACGATTACGTTTACGCCGGGTAAGGTTTCTCCCTGGCTATCAGTGATCACACCCTGTATCTGGCGGGTCTGATTTGCTTCTGTCACAGCTCCGAGCGCGTGGCTCCAGCCAAGTTGCAGCAGCAATACACAGCAAAACACTTTTAGAAATTTAAAATGTAACGTTTCTGTGTTCATAGTCTTTTTAAGATTAAAAAATTAATGACTCGATAATTTTGCCGTTATGCGGGAAGGGCGGATCATACTCTCTTCCGAACGGTTGTGCAAATGAAATGCATTTTGTTTGCAATGGGTTGTACTCTGTGTACCGGTAAAATGGTATAATAGTGTATTCGGACAAAAATGCCCCCTAATAAAGACAATATATACCAGTTTTCAACAGAGTACACCCAATTATTACTATTTTATTCCAATGTTTCCACTCCTTGAATTACTCCCGGTTCTGTCTGGTGCATATCAAAGATGATAATTTCGTTGGTACCCTCTTTCAACCATACTCCCGGACAATACAGACGGTACTGCGGACCGACATTCCAGAAGCGGCCGAGGTTGTGTCCGTTGACGTAAACCAGTCCTTTTGTGAAGTCTTTCAGGTCGATATAGCAATCTCCGGCTTTATCGAGTTGCAGAGTGGTTTTGAAGAACATGCCCGGACGAACCGTATCGCTTTCTTTCAGATTGGATACATATTCCGATGACATCGGTATATTGAATGCCTCCCAGTTCATCAGTGTCATGCCGTTCAGGGTAACCCGGTCGGTAATACCTTTGCGGTCGATCATCTGTGCGGCAAAGTTGATGCGTCCCATGCTTTCTACCAGAATGTCCAGAACCGGATTTTCTACATTGGATACCGGGAGGTCGATGGTATGCTGGCCCAGGGTACGGTCGATGCTTCCGATATAACGTCCGTTCAAAAAGACGGTTGCGTAGTCGTGCACCTCGTCTACACGGAGCTTACCGCTTTTATGACCGATCAGTTTGGTGCGATACAAGATCATTCCTTCGTATTGTTTCATCATTTCCATCGGAACCGGCTGTACGATTTGTTTGGCGGCAGGCAGGTTGTCCCAGATGCTTGTATATCTTTTCGTTTCCGTGGCCGGGAATGTGATGGTAGGTATAGGGTCGGGGATCGGTGCCAGTTTCTTTTTGCTGTATTTCTGGGTCAGTTCACGCAAAGCCATGTATTTGGGAGTAGCCTGGCCCATCTCATTGATAGGCGCATCATAGTCGTAGCTCGTTACGTCCGGTTGGTATGTTCCGGGTTGCGGAGAGTTGGCTCCGGCCCAGAAACCGAAGTTGGTTCCGCCATGGATAACGTAATAGTTGAATGACTTGCCGTTATCGAGCAGCCACTTTACGTCTGTGGTAATTTTCTCGATGGACGGATGTTGCCACTCTTCACGCCAGTGGGTAAGCCATCCCGGATAAAGTTCGGAACAGAAAACACTGGCATCGGGATGTACCTTCAGGGCTTCGTCGAATTCTGCTTTTGAGGCGGCCGGGTCCAGTCCGATGGCTACTCCCGGCAGTGTTCCTGCTTCGAGCATATAAGGAGTGGCTCCGTCTGCCGTATAGAAAGGTACTTCGATGCCTTTGTCACGCCAAAGGTCGTGCATCCATTTCATGTAAATACGGTCGTTGCCATAGCTTCCGTATTCGTTTTCTACCTGCACCATGATGATAGGACCGCCGTTGGTGATCTCGTATTTCTTTATGATGGGGGCGATCTTGTCTACATAACGTTCTACTGCCGCTGTATACCGGGTGTCCATACAACGGATTTTTATATCCGGTATGGAGAGCAGATAAGGAGGAAGTCCGCCAAAGTCCCATTCGCCGCAGACGTAAGGTCCCGGACGGAATAACAGGAACATGCCTTCATCCTGTACGGTTTGGATGAATTTTTCCAGATTCTTATTGCCTGTCTGAAAATCGAACACTCCCGGTTCGCTTTCGTGATAGTTCCACATAATATAGCAGGCTACGGTATTGCAACCCATCGCTTTGATCATTTGTATCCGTTGTTTCCAGTATTCTGCCGGGATACGTGACGGGTGAATCTCGCCGGAGATGATTTGGAAAGGTTTGTCATCCAGCCAGAACTGGTTGTCGCCCAGACGGAAAGTGTGTGTGCCTTTTGTCTGTGCCTGAGCCCATGTACCGCTGCCTGTCAGCAGAATCAGTGTCATAAGAAAAGTGAAAAGTTTTTTTTTCATAAAATGATAGTTATTTAGTGGTAATTAGATTTCATGTACATTAATTTCCGCACTTCTGTCCTTGATACATGTGGATGATACGTAAGCCGGAGGATAGAAGGCGGAAATTAATTACACTTAAAAGTGCGTTTTTTCCATACAGGTCGATTTATAGAGTGTTAGAGGAGTTTTAGGGTGATGGTGGCGGGTTGTCCGCATTGTGCTCCTGTCGGGAGGGGCACTTTGATTTCATAGACTCCTTTTTTCTGTTTGGTGACCTCCTCGCCTGCCACGGGTACGGAAGTATATACAGTCAGGTTGTTCAAGTCTTTCTTCATGAAAGCATCTGTAACGGTCAGTATCAGTTTGCCGTCTTTCTTTTCTGCAAACAGGGCTGCCGGTGACGATACTCTGAATGTTCCCAACTTTCCTTTGGCTGTAGCGGAAGCATCGAAATAGACGGCACCCAATTTGGTCTTTTCCGGATTTTCTGCTGCTTGTAGCTGTGTGGTGTTGGCAAGTACGTTCGGTATTGCTTTGGGAAGTTCGCCTTTACAGTTCACCATGTAGGCATAAGTAGCGTCTTTTATCTCCCGCCCGTGTACAATTTCCATCTGGAATACGGGAACAGTCGTTTCCGGTTCGGTATTGGCTTTGCAAAGCCGTTTCCAGTCGGTAGTACGTTCTTCACGACGCCATTTCATTTCGCCGGATGTCTCTTTCGGGATTATTCCGTAAGCAAAACCTTCATGGCATATCCAGTCGATTTTTCCTTTTTTTACTGTTTCCGGTGCGGTCGGGCTGTAAGTCTGTTCGATGGTAGTTGTGATATCCCCCTCCTTTTCCGGTGAGAGATTCGTAATCCCTGCTCCTAATGCAAGGAATAAGTCGTCGAACATGAAATAGCTTTTGTATGCACGTACGCCATATATGTCCTTATTGACATCTTTGGCCTCGGAGTTGCCGGGATTTTCTTTCATCTTGGCGTTTATCTTCTGATAGATAAATCCGGTAGCGAAGTCTCCTTTTCCATCGGTGGCGCCGGCGGCAAAATTGTAAGAACTGGTATAACCGCTCCAATTCTCGATTGGTTTCAATGCGGTGGGAGTCTGGCGGGTAGTGACTCCCGGCCATGCAGTGAGATTCATGGCGCCGATAATATGGCGGTATTCACTGCCATCCCGCTGAAACAGGGTTACTCCGTCGGCACTGTAGAAATTATAACCGGCAGCACCGGGATAAGCACTTTCCAAACCATCCACCCGGATGGAGCCCATATTGATGAAGAGGTAATAATCGTTCGTTTTCTTTATCAGGTCGTCGTTGTTATAAAAATAGCGGGTTCCGTGATAATATCCATCGGGAGCGGATGTCATTTGCACATCCAAGCGGGAAGACTCTTCGGTGAACTGTTCCAATTCCTGTATTTCTTCGGAAGTGAGTGATGTACGCCAGTCTGCCAATAATGTCTTGGCAAGGATGTGTGAAGGCACATTGCCACGGCGGTTGTTTTTCCGCGTCATGTTTCCTCTGTCTACCAACGGTGGGATGATGCCTTTGTGGTGATAGAAAGCGGAACAACGGATATAGTGAAGCACCACCTCTACATTTTCCCGCGAAAGTTGTTTGGCCCACGGTGAGCCTTGCAGGTGTTTCAATATGCGGAAAGTTCCTTTTAGCCCGTCGATGGGATATCCCCATACAAGGCATTGCATTCCATGTCCCCATCCGGCACCGTCGGCGGTAGTTCCTTCTGTCCAGAAAGCGTCGTCGTAAGTGGTTTGCGAAACTACGGATAACGAACCGATCGCTACTTCGGACAATACATCTATCATCGGGATGGAACTCATCATCACGGCTGCTTCCAGTACCGGGCGATAGTCGAGTGCATTGCCTCCTACCCACCAGACGTGCTTGCGGAATCGTTCCACGCTTACTACATTCTTATCCGTTTCATCGTGTCTGTAAGGTTGTGTCCATGACTGGAAACCTACATCGAACAGTTTCTGATGCGCTGCAAGGGCAATTGAATCTTTCACTTCTCCTGCCTCGATACGGTCCATCAGATCGAGCAAGGCAAAGTAGGTTTTGACTGCGGCACGCGGGGTGGCGAAGCAGGAGGCATGGAAGCGTCCGGGGGCATCGTTGTTACGCTCGTTTTCCATCTTACCGTAGAAGGCAATGCCGCGTAATAAGGTTTGTACTCCCTTGTCCGACGGGTCGAGTCCTTTTACTCCACGGTATGAATCGGCTATAACCTGCAACCGTTCAAAACAGTCCCGGGTCAGGTTGTTGATTTGGATACAGTGCGCCATGTTGGTTCCGGCGGCATAGTTGTTGCGGATAATGATCTCCTCTTCCGGGCGCTTATCGGTAAAACGTCCGTCTGCATCGATCAAGGACAGGGATTCCGCTAACGTATAGTTGGTAACAGGAGTTCCGCTGATGTGTTTGGCAAACTCTTGTCGCAACCGGCGGATGGTTTCTTTCTTTCCGTTGTCTGTTGCATATAGATCACCGGTACACAAGAGGCCGATTAGTATCAAACAGGTTAATATCTGTCTCATAGTTTACTGATCTTTTGACGATAACATTGATTTTGTGTTACTACGTTTACCAGATATACCTTATTATTATCAAGTGGTAAAGCCAATGAAGCTTTTCCGTTTTCTACGGTAATCTCTGCTGCTGTCACTGCACATCCATTCGTGTCATAGACGGTGATATTGGCAGGGCCGTTTTCTACACCGCAAAGGGTGAGTTTTCCGTCGCTGTACTCGATTGCCGTTTTTTCGGCATTCGGGCCGGAGATACCTCTCGGTGAAGGGTTTACTACGATATTATCGATATAGCAGACGTGCTGTTGGTCTTCATACAGCACGACATTCGAGTTGTAGGTCGGCAGTATGGCTATTCCCAATACTCCATTGGTGAATTTGCTTATCTGGCTGGAATAGGCGGCTTTGTTGAATGTGAATGTGTAGGTAATCCATTTTCCTTCCGTGGTAAAGTCATAAACCGATTTATTGAGAAGTATGCCCTCGTCCTGTATAAGATCATTCGTTGTATTGAATTTCGAAAGCAGTTTGATACA
>OGMN01001751.1_pt1 | contig 14752 bp, 9 predicted proteins | sample 1573211 | NCBI WGS metagenome assembly OGMN01 (sample SAMEA2581876, study PRJEB24529) | metagenome | biome: Human gut stool | place: China | collected 2011
TTGCTATTTTTTCCATGTTGGGCTATGGTAGAGGATAGATAAAATAGAGGAAAAAACATAAAAACGAGGTGGGATGAGAGATGAAGTCTTCAAGAATAAACGGCTATTCTTCTATTTGGAATGGAGAAATATATGAAATAAGGGATGGCGGATGATTCAAATAAGGGTGGTTTATTCGTCAAAATGAAGATGGTTGATTATCCCCATGTTTCTGGTTTGATTCACCACGTGCTTTCTTCTTGGGATTCTTTTTCTTTGCAGTAGTTAAAATATTAGTTCATTAAAACTCATTTTTAAGGCAATGAAAAAGACTTTCTTTACATGTTTCTTTTTGGGGATGTCGGTATTACCTACCTTATCAAAAACTTATGATAAGGTAGACGTGTTGGAGCGTCCTGTACCTATTTCTTCAATAAAAGATATCAAGGGTTTCTTTGGCTACCGGATGGAAGTAAACCGTAATTATTTGGAGGATTTCCCTATTGATAAATATGTGGATTTTGTCGTACAGCGGCAGCATACGGCATGGGATTGGACTAAGGCCGAACAACATGGAAAATGGATAGAGTCGGCCTATCTTTCTGCGATTCAACGTAATGACAAGGCTTTATTGGATAAAGCCCGAACAATGTTGAAACGTATTGTTGATTCGCAAGAAGAAAGCGGATATGTAGGTGCTACTTCCAAGAATTACCGTTCGGACGAACGTCCGGTCAGAGGTATGGATGCCTATGAATTATATTTTGTGTTTCATGCTTTCATTACGGTATATGAGGAAACCGGTGATAAAGCGTCATTGGCTGCTGCCGAGAAATTGGCTGATTATTATTTGAAGTATTTCGGCCCGGGAAAGTTGGAGTTTTGGCCGTCGGACTTGAGGGATCCTGAAAACAGGCATAAATCGATAGATGCCTTGTCTCAATTTGCAGGACACGGTGTACACTATAGTTGGGAAGGTACTTTGCTTTGTGACCCTATTGCACGCTTATATGAAGTGACAGGGAAAAAGAAGTATTTGGACTGGAGCCTTTGGGTGGTTGGTAATATAGACAAATGGAGCGGTTGGGATGCCTTTTCACGTTTGGATTCCGTAGCAGACGGAACTTTGGGAGTAGATAAGCTCCAGCCTTACGTGCATTCACATACTTTTCAGATGAATTTTATGGGATTCCTGCGTTTGTATCGTATTACCGGTGATAAATCATTGTTCCGTAAAGTGGCAGGCGCATGGGATGATATTTGTAACAGGCAGATGTACATTACAGGAGGAGTCAGTGTGGCGGAACATTATGAACACGGCTATGTGAAACCCGTTTCGGGAAATGTGGTGGAAACCTGTGCCACGATGTCGTGGATGCAACTGACACAAATGTTGCTTGAACTGACTGGGGAATCAAAATATGCAGATGCGATGGAACGTCTGATGATGAACCATGTATTTGCAGCCCAAGATTGTGAGAGTGGGACTTGCCGTTATCATACGGCACCGAATGGGACGAAACCTCATGATTATTTCCATGGTCCGGATTGTTGTACAGCCAGCGGACATCGTATCATTTCTTTGTTGCCGACTTTCTTCTATGCCGAAAATGGAAAAGATTTTTATATCAACCAGTATTTGCCTTCACGATATGACGGCAAGGACTTCGCATTTGAAATATCGGGTAACTATCCTGAATCGGAAAGTATGGTACTGACTGTACTTTCTTCCAAAAATAAAAACAAGATATTGAACTTGCGCATACCTTCTTGGTGTAAGGCACCGGAAGTTTCAGTCAACGGTGAGAGAGTATCGGGAATAGAAGCTGGCAAGTATTTGGCTATCACTCGTAAATGGGAAAAAGGGGATAAAATAGGTATCACTTTTCCTATGGAGGGTAAGTGGATAAGGCGTGAACATCATAGTAAGTATACGACTTATACACTTCCACGTGGGGAAATAATGTACAGGGAAGAACCTACGGATAAGATACCGTATGCCTTTATTCGCGGCCCTCTCGTATATTGTTTGGATATGGTTTGGAATAAACAGCTTTGCAATGATGATGTGAATATGGAGAAAGACATACGTATGGATACAAACAGCGAACCCAAATGGATTCAGAAGCCTGATACCGAAATGTTAGGACCAGTCTATCAGACGCAAGCCTCTTATATGGGACGGAAAGTGGACGTATTGCTTACACCATTTGCCAATATCGGCCAATGGTTCCGCCCGGGAGAGGAAAAGCCGTATAGGAATGCGGATGCGTTTACTTATGCTATTTGGTTGTATAAATGATAAAGGATAACTGTTTTTATGACCCATCATCCGGCTTTTACCTGTAAAGCCGGATGATGGCTTTTTCAGCTTTGTTTTTGTGACGGGGCACATTCTTTCTTTTGAAATTCGCTCGGAGTCATGCCGAAAGTGTCTTTGAATAAACTTGTGAAATGCTTATGGTCATTGTAACCTAAAGCTTCTACCACTTCCGCGATAGTCATTGTGGCGTTTTTCAGCATGTTGCAGGCATGTTGCATTTTGATGTCTTTAATGAACTCCAAAGGAGTCTGTCCGAGTAAGGCTTTCATTTTCCGGGATAATGTGGAACGCGACATGCCCAGTTCCGATGCCAATGCCAATACGTCGAAGTCCGGATCAGACAGATGGCTCTCTGTAATTTTAACGGCTTTTCTGACAAGCTGCTCATCTGCCGAAGTGAATTCCATAGGTGAGATTAAAGCCACCGGAGTATTTTTTTTAAATTCGTTTTGTATTGCTTTCCGTCGGTTGAACAGATTTTGTAATCTGACCTTCAACAGGCAGGGAGCGAATGGTTTGGATAAGTAGCCGTCAGCTCCTGTCTGGTAAGATTTGAGTTTGTATCCGGGATGGGTTCTTGCAGTGAGCAAGATAACGATGGGCAGTAAGATACCGCCAATAGCGAGCGCATAGAGCGTATAAGCCCACCACGTTTCATAGAAGGCCGGTGCTTTCCGGATGGTCAGTTCGGTGATGTGGTTGCTCCACTGCCCGTTTTCGTCGGTGGCTTTGACTTGAAATGTATGTGTACCTTTTTCCATATTGTTGTAATATGCGGAATTCTTGCCGTTATCCAGATAAATCCAATCTCTGTCTTCACCTTTCATACGATAGGCATAGCGGATTTGTTCTAAATGGTGAAAGTCGAGTGTGGAAAAGTGGATTTCTACATCTTGTTCTTCCGGTGAGAGTTGAAGGGTATAATGGGGGAAACTTCCGGCCGGGATATTTTTCCATTGACCTTGGGCATTCACTCGAATTTCGGTGATGTGTGCGGAGGTCTGTATGGGAATACTTTCTATTTTTTGGGAAGATGGAATGGCGATAATGCCCGACACACCGCCAAGGAAAATTTCTTTAGGGTCGTTTTTGTGCCTACAGACCGAGAGGAAACGGTTGAGCATAAGGTTGGGATTGTCGGTTTTATAATTTCGGTAAGCTCCATTGCGTGGATTATATTCTTTGAGGGATTGGTTGGATACGATCCACACGTGGTTGTATGAATCCACTACCAGTCCGTTTATGATGTCGCCGCTCATGTTGCATGTGGCACTGTGGTTTGTTATTTTTTTAGTTTGTGTATCGAATGAGAGTATCTCCCCTGTTGTTGTACCTAACCACAGTTCTCCGTAAGTTGTGGCATCGATATGATTGATATTTTTGTGCAAGGTGTAAAAATAGATCTTGTTTCGGGCAAGGCAGCCTATGCCTTTGTCCGTGGTGGAAAACCATATTTTTCCGTCGTTTGTTTGCGTGATTCCGGTGACGTTTCCTCTATTTCCGGAGATGTTTTTCGGCTGCTTTTTCAACCGGTCATAGACCCAAAGCCCATCCGATGTCCCGATCCATAATCGCTTGTCGTCTTCTTCGAGAATTGTATTGACTTGGGTTTGCGGTATTTGGATGGTCTCGTCGATTTGGATGTCCATGTCTTGACGTTTGAAAGCGAAGATATGGTTTTTACTGCCGATACTCCATATTTTTCCCGGTGTTTGGGACGGAATCAGTTTATAGGGGTAGGCAATAAGGTGTCTTTTTCCTGTTGTCCATGTAGAATAGTGGGTGAGGCGTTCCGTAATCGGGTCGTAAAAACAGAGTCCGTATCGCTCTTGAGAGAACCAAAACCCTCCTTTGTCATCCACACATAAGGTGTTAATGACCGGTTGGGCTTTGATTTGTTCCTGTAAGGCTTTTAAAGGGTATTTTCTGACGGTGTGTCGGCGTATGTCTATGATGAAACTTTCCATATCGAAAGCCGATACCCATAGATTTCCGTCCTTGTCTTTATAAATTTCATAAAGCATTTTGTTAGTGGAAGGAAGGAAAGACGAAGTGTCTATTTGTTTTAAATCTCCATTTTCGGTGATTTGGAAGACAAACAAATCTTTGTCTGTCGTGACCCAAAGATAATGGAACACATCGTCTTGTACCATATGAAACACATTGCCTGTGGTTTGTCCGCCTACAGCCGAGGGCATAGGTTGAGGGACATAGCGTTTTTCCGGGTCTTTGCTTTTTGGGTCGAAACGTACGATTCCTCTTTCCCAAGTCCCGAGCCAATAGCATTGGTGTGTTTCATCCCAAATGATTCGTTCGATGCAGCGATAGTCTGGGTCGGGGAAATATGGTGTCAGGGTATGCCCCTGTTGGTCGAATTTGAACATTCCGCTGTAGGTCAATGATATCAATAGGTCTCCGTTTGGGGTCTCGTAAACGATATATGCGCATTGTGGGGCTTGGTTATATTCTGTTTTGTATTTTCCGACCAACGAGCCGTCGGTGCGGAAACGGAATAAAATTCCCGGTACGCTGGCCCATATTGTTCCGTCGCGGGTCACATTGATGGAAAAGACGTTTGGGTCTTGGCTGCCTTCCAAGGGAATGGTCTTGATTTGCTGGGTGGATTTGTCTAAGGTGTATAACCCGTTTGTGGTCCCGAACCATATTTTCTTTTCGTGGTCTTCTGCAATGTAAGTAATATAGTTGCTGGCTAACAAGTTGGGATTGGATAAATCGGAACGGTAGACTTTGATGTCATATCCGTCATACCGACATAAACCGTCGAATGTGCCGTACCAGATATATCCTTCACTGTCCTGAAAGATTCTATGTATGGCTTTTACCGGCAGTTTGTCCAACATAGGAATGGGGCGTACGGATATTTCTTGGGCATGAAGCAAAGGAAAATGGATTTGAAGGGAACATGCCAACAAAATGTGGAGAAAATATTGTATGAGCAAAGGTTTGTGCATGATTCTTTGTTTTATGTGGATACAAATATAAGTATTTTGACTGGCTAAGGCTACGGATTAAATGATTTTTATGGCTTGACAGGATGTAAACCGGTGAGAACGGCCTGTGGGTGAGAATGGTATATGAAAAGGTACGACGTTTGTTGAGGTGTATTTGACAGGTAAGGCGGATATTTTGGATATGAATGGAGACTACGGATGACATTTTGCTATTTTTTCCATGTTGGGCTATGGTAGAGGATAGATAAAATAGAGGAAAAAGATGTTCTTGTTTTAATATTTAAGATAAGATTATTGCTCTTATCGCGCATTTCTCTGCCAAAATCCGGATTTCTTTCAGCCGAACGAAAAATCGTTTGGCTGAAAGCGGAAAATGTTTCTCAGCAGATTGGGGCGGGAATCTCCGAAAAATGGCGTGAGAACGGGATAGAGTGGGGGATGAGGTCTCCGGAAATGAAAGGTTTTTCTTCTATTTGGGCCGGAAAAGCATACAAAAATACCTGCCACATTTGTCACCGTTTCCGGCTTTTCCGTGGCAGGCACTGGGTTTCATACGGACAGTAAGCGTTATGCTGCCTTTCTGGTGTCAGCAAACCATCCGCATGGGTGTCAGAATGTCATTTTCACGACGCGCGAGAATCGCGTAGAAGCGACGTGTACTCCACCGGCATGCAAATACGCCGTTCTCGTGGGGACATGTTTGTCGTTTTGTCAAACTGTCAGAAGGAGGGATTAGAAGAATTTCACCTCTTCTCCCGTCACTTCGCTCAGCAGCAGGTTGGCCAACCGGCTTGTGCCAAGGCGCAACCACTGGTTGGTAAGCCATTTTTCGCCTAAGACCTCTTTGACGATGGTGTAGTACACAAGGGCGTCATGTACCGTATGCATGCCTCCTGCGGGCTTAAAACCTATCTGTATGCCTGTTTCGTCATAGTATTCCTTGATGGCTTGGCACATGACATAGGCGGCTTCCGGCGTAGCGGCCGGTTCGAGTTTCCCGGTGGACGTTTTGATATAGTCGGCTCCGGCATACATGGCCAACAGGGAAGCTTTCTTGATGTTCGCGGCAGTCTTCAGACAGCCCGTTTCGAGGATGACTTTCATTTTATGGTCACCGCAGGCCGCTTTCAGTTCGCTGATTTCGTCGCAGAGCGTCTCGTAGTCGCCGCTCAGGAACTTGCCGACGGACATGACGATGTCTATCTCCGTGGCGCCGTCTTTGATAGCTAGGGCCGTTTCGGCCACTTTGACTTCAATCAAAGCTTGCGAGGAGGGGAAACTGCCCGACACGCAGGCTACTTCCACGCCCTCCACTTCGAGCGATTGGCTGACGATTTGTGCGAAGCAGGGATAGACGCAGATGGTGGCCACGTGCGGCAGGTCGGGGTAGGTGTCCTCGAATGCGTTCACGCGTTCCGTGAAACGGAGGATGCTTTCTTCGCTGTCCGTGGTGCTCAATGAGGTCAGTTCCACACTGCCCATCAGGAATCTTTTGACTTCCGTCGTGTCGTTTTCCGGCACTTTTTCGGTGATGATTTTCGACACGGCTTCTTTCACGGCCTCGTCGCTGAGGTTGAGGTCGTACTTCTTCAATGCCTGTTCGTACTTGCTGGTTTCAGGCTCGTGATGATGTGTGTGCTCGCTCATGATTCAATGTAATTTAGGATTGTTAATATGTCGTTCTTTGTCTCTTCGGGTTTTCTTCTCGATACTTTTCCGGAGTGCCTCCGTCAGGTTCACGCCCGTCTGGTTGGCCAGGCAGATCAGTACCCAAAGTACGTCGGCCATCTCTTCTTCCAGGTTGCAGTTTTCGCCTTCCTTGAAAGACTGGTCGCCGTAGCGGCGGGCCAGTTCGCCCACTTCTTCGGTCAGGCAAGCCATGTTGGTCAGTTCGCTGAAGTAACGTACACCGACCGTTTTAATCCATTCGTCTACCTGTTTCTGTGCTTCGTCTATAGTCATATTTTCCTTTTTTATTCTTTGTTTTTAGTGTCCATGCAGATGGTGACGGGGCCGTGGTTCAACAGGTCTACTTTCATTTCCGCTCCGAATTCTCCCGTCTGCACGGGTTTGCCGAGCGCTTCGCCCAATTTCCGGCAGAAGCTTTCGTAAAGGGGGATGGCTGTAGTATGCCCGGCCGCACGGATATACGAGGGGCGGTTGCCTTTCTTGTACGAAGCCATCAGGGTGAATTGACTGATAACCAATATGTCACCTCCGGTTTCGAGGATGCTCCGGTTCATTACGCCGTTTTCGTCGTCGAAGATGCGAAGTCCTGTAATCTTACGGCACAACCAATCTATATCCTCTTCATTGTCAGCCTCTTCTATGCCCAACAAAATCAAAAGTCCGCCTTGTATGGCCGATTTGCAGTGGCAGCCGATGCTTACCGACGCATGGCTGACGCGTTGTATTACGGTTCTCATGTGTTTAGCGTGTGTTTGGTTTCTTGCAAATATACGAAAAAAGCCTGCATGTCATGCTTCAGTAGGCAGGTTTTCTTGTATTATTTTCGCTTTGGCCGGTCCGATTTCTGCGGCCAGTTCGTCGAACGAAGCTTCCCGGATACGTTTCACGCTTTTAAACCGTTTGAGCAACTGGGTTTTGGTCTTCTCGCCGATGCCTTTGATGGTGTCCAGTGCCGAAACGGTCTGGTGTTTGCTGCGTTTGTCGCGATGGAAAGTGATGGCAAAACGGTGTACTTCATCCTGTATCTGGGTCATGAGCCGGAACACAGGGCTGTCTGTCTTCATGCCGATGACGATCGGCGGGAATCCGAACAACAGTTCGTTGGTGCGATGGCGGTCGTCTTTAGCCAGTCCGGCGATGGGGATGCGCAGGCCGAGTTCGTCTTCCACCACTTCGCGTACCACCTCCATCTGTCCCCGTCCGCCGTCCGTGATGATGAGGTCGGGCAGTTCGCCTTGTTCCGCCACGGCGCGTGAATACCGGCGGCGTACCACCTCTTTCATCGAGGCATAATCGTCCGGTCCGACCACGGTTTTGATGTTGTATTTGCGGTAGTCCTGTTTGCTGGGTTTGCACTTTTTGAAGACTACGCAGGCCGCCACGGCATCCGTCCCCGAGATGTTTGAATTGTCGAAACATTCGATGCGCATGGGGAGCTTTTCAAGGTGCATGGCTTGCTGTATTTCTTTCATCAGCCGTACGCTTTTCTGTTCCGGATTGAGTTTCTCGGCCTGTTTGAGCCGGTCCAGTTTGTATTGTTTTACGTTGAGGATAGAGAGTTCCAGCAGTTTCTTCTTGTCTCCCCTTTGCGGGACGGTGAAGGTGACGCCTTCCATTTCCACGTCGATGGGAAAGGGGGTGATGATTTCCTTGGAACGGCTCTTGTAGCGTTCCCGCATTTCAGCGATGCCCAGCGTCAACAGTTCTTCTGGCGACTCGTTCATCCGTTTTTTATATTCAAAGGTGAAGGCCTGGTTGATACTTCCGTTCGTCACGTGCAAGTAGTTGATGTAAGCCGCGTTTCCATCGTCCTCAATGGAGAAAACGTCGATGTTGTGGAGGACGTTGCTCACCACTTCGCTCTTGCTCCGGTAGCTTTCCAAAAGGTCGTACTTCCTTTTGATGGCTTGTGCCTCTTCGAAACGCATTTCCGCCGCCAACGCTTGCATTTCGACGAGCATGTTCCGGCTGATTTCGGCTGTGTTTCCTTTCAGGATTTCCTTGGCTTCTTGGATGGATTGGAGGTATTCTTCGCGGCTTTGCGCTCCGATGCAGGGGCCTTTGCAGTTCTTGATGTGGTATTCCAAACAGACGTTGAACTTTCCGCTACGGATGTTTTCAGGTGTGAGCGCGAGGTGGCACGTGCGCAACGGATAGAGGTTCTTGATGAGCTCGAGTAAGGCATTCAGCGTGGGAATATGGCTGTAAGGGCCGAAGTACACGGAACCGTTGCGTACGATGTGCCGTGTTTTGAAGATGCGGGGAAAGTATTCGTTGGTCACACAAATGGACGGATAGGTCTTGTCGTCCTTCAGCAACACGTTGTAATGCGGTTTATAGCGTTTGATAAGGTTGTTTTCCAATAAAAGCGCGTCTTCTTCGCTGTTTACCACAATATACTTGATATCTCTGATTTTACTGACCAGCATGGCTGTTTTCCGGCTTTGGTGGTCTTTGCTGAAATAGGAATAGACGCGCCGTTTCAGGTTTTTGGCCTTACCCACATAGATGATTTCCCCCTCGTCGTTCAAATATTGGTAGCATCCCGGACTGTCCGGCAGATTCAGGACGATGCCTTTCAAATAAGCGTCCAGCTTTTCTTTTTCTTCGGTCGTCATGGCGTTTGGAATTGGATATGAAAAGGGGACAATACAGCGTGCTGCATGTCCCCGTTAAAAAAGCTATTTTTAGACACGTAAGAGTGTGCTGATTTCAATGCCTTCGTCGAAAACCTCGCGTCCGTTCAACCCTTCGCCCGTCAGTTCGATAATGAAATTGATGTAGACGTGTGCCGGATTAAACTTCTTCACCAAGTTGTAGGCCGCTTTCATGGAACCGCCTGTGGCAAGCAGGTCGTCATGGATGAGGACCACGTCTTTTTCGTCAATGGCATCTTTATGTATTTCTATCGTATCCTTACCGTATTCTTTCATATAACTTTCCTGTAAGGTCTCGGCCGGAAGTTTTCCGGGTTTCCGGCACATAACGAAACCGGCGCCCAGTTTCACGGCAAGGGCAGCGCCGAGGACGAAACCGCGCGACTCTATGCCGACCACCTTTGTGATGCCTTTGTCCTTATAGATTTCATACAATTCGTTTAGCATAATCTTCATGCACTTCGCGTTTTTGAAAAGTGTCGTCACGTCCTTGAACTGAACTCCGGGTATAGGGAAGTCCGGAATGTTTCGCAGATTCTTCAGTAATGTTGGATTGTTCATAACCAGTATTTTATCTGTTGGTAATTTAAGTTTTGTTTCACGTGAAACGTAGAGCTTCCGGCTACCGTCCCAGAAGCACGAGCAGCACGTTGATGTCGCTGGGAGAGACACCCGGGATGCGTCCGGCCTGTGCCAGTGTCTCCGGATTGATTTTCTCTAACTTCTGACGGGCTTCGGTCGACAGGGAGTTCATGTTTTTGTAATCGAAGCGGCCTTTTATCTTAATGCTTTCCAAGCGCTGCATCTTGTCGGCGATGATTCTTTCGCGGGCAATATACCCGTGATACTTTATCAATACTTCGGCAGCTTCGATGATTTCATCCCGTCGGTCGGTCAATGTGTCGAGCAGAGCCTTTAACGGTACGATATGTTCGGCAATGTTTTTCACCGTGATTTGCGGACGGTTGATTAATTCGAAAAGTTTGCATCCGTATTTGAGCGGTGTTGTGCCTAAAGCTTCCAATCCGGGATTGATCAGAGCCGGTTTCAACGAGAATTCTTTGCAGAAACTTACGATTCGTTCGACAGCGTCCTTTTTAGAAAGCCAATGGTCATAGCGTTCGCGTGTAGCCAATCCTATTTGATAAGAACGTTCCGTGAGGCGTGCGTCTGCATCATCCTGACGAAGCAAGATACGATATTCTGCCCGCGACGTGAACATGCGATAAGGTTCGTCTACTCCTTTGGTGACTAAATCGTCGATGAGTACGCCGATATAGGATTCGTCGCGGTGCATGACGAAAGGTTCGCCTCCGGAACATTTCAAGGCAGCGTTGATTCCGGCTACGATGCCTTGTCCGCCTGCTTCTTCGTAACCTGTGGTTCCGTTGACTTGTCCGGCCATGAATAAGCCCGGCAATATTTTCGATTCCAACGTGTGATACAGTTGGGTGGGGTCGAAGTAATCGTATTCTATGGCATAGCCCGGACGATATATGGCCAGATCGCGGAAAGCCGGGATTTTTTTCAAGGCTTCGATTTGGATGTGGAGCGGCAGGCTCGATGAAAAGCCGTTTAAATAATATTCTTGCGTGCTTTCGCCCTCCGGCTCCAAGAAAAGCTGATGTTGGTCACGTTCAGGAAAGGTGACCAGTTTGGTCTCGATGCTCGGGCAGTAGCGCGGCCCTATGCTTTGGATTTGTCCGTTGTAAAGGGGAGAATCCGGCAAACCGCTTCTCAATACTTCATGAACTTCCGGATTGGTAAAACAGGTCCAGCACGGAAGTTGTTTCAGTTGCCGGTCGCGCCCCATGAATGAGAACTTATGGTAGTCGTGTTCTCCCTCCTGTATTTCCATTTCCTCGAAATGTACGCTTCTTCCGTCGATGCGTACCGGTGTCCCGGTTTTCATCCGCCCGTAGTTTATGCCGTGGCGGGCGATGGATTCGGTCAAATGGTACGATGCCGGTTCGGCCACACGGCCTCCGGGCAACTGCGTGTGTCCGATGTGCATCAGGCCGTTCAGGAACGTGCCGGCCGTCAGGATGACGCAGCGTGCCCGGATCGTTACGTCGAAATATGTCTTCACGCCAGCCACTTCTCCGTGCTCTACGAGGAGTTCCTTCACTTGGTCTTGCCAGATATGCAAATTGGGTGTATTTTCCAGGATTTCCCGCCATGCCCAGATGAATTTTCCACGGTCGCACTGGGCGCGGGGGCTCCACATGGCCGGGCCTTTCGAACGGTTGAGCATACGGAATTGTATGGCGGTGCGGTCGGTCACGATACCCATGTAGCCGCCCAAAGCGTCTATTTCCCGGACGATTTGTCCTTTGGCAATGCCCCCCACGGCCGGATTGCAACTCATCTGTCCAATCTTGTTCATGTCCATGGTGACAAGGCAGGTTTGCGCTCCCATGTTGGCAGAGGCTGCTGCCGCTTCGCAGCCTGCATGGCCGCCGCCTATCACTATCACATCGTAGTCGAACTTCATTTTTAACTTGTTTTTACGGTTACAAAAGTAGTGATTTTTAGGAATATAATTCGGCTATTTCTTTGTGTTATTCAGGATTTAGAGTAATTTTGCAGAACCTTATCAGGAGGATGAAGATGTAGGAATTCCTTTATATTATTTATTAAATATTTTAAATTCAATCATTTATGTGGTTATGTGATTCATCTATTGGTAGGAAAGTGGTGATGTCGGTTACCGGTATCGCGCTTGTCCTGTTCTTGACGTTCCATGCGTCGATGAACGTTGTGGCTCTGTTCTCGGCAGAAGGCTATAACATGATTTGTGAATTTCTGGGCTCCAACTGGTATGCGGTAGCGGCAACTCTGGCATTGGCAGCTTTGGTGATTATTCACATCATCTATGCTTTCTGGCTGACGATGCAAAACCGTAAGGCGCGCGGTAACAACCGTTACGACGTGACGAGTAAGCCTGACAAGGTGGAGTGGGCTTCACAGAACATGTTGGTGCTGGGCATCATCGTTGTATTGGGCATGGTTCTGCACCTGTACAATTTCTGGTATAACATGATGTTTGCCGAGTTGATGGGCGATCCCTACATGGGCGGCCTGCACGCAACGGATGGTTACGGTTATATCGTAGCTACGTTCAGCAACCCGGTTTATACCGTATTGTACATCATCTGGCTGGCTGCCCTGTGGTTCCATTTGACGCACGGCTTCTGGAGTGCCATCCAGACACTGGGTTGGAACGGTAAGGTGTGGTTCGACCGTTGGAAGTGCATCGGCAACATCTACACCACTATCGTCATCCTGATGTTCTTGGTAGTGGCATTGTATTTCTCTTTCTGCGGCGGTTGCAGCGGAAGCGTGTGCTACTAATATTAATTAATGAATCATTAAATTGAAACGAACTATGACAAAGATAATCGATTCCAAGATTCCGGAAGGACCGGTAGCTGAGAAATGGACCAATTATAAGGCACATCAGAAATTGGTGAATCCGGCCAACAAGCGCCGTTTGGACATCATCGTGGTCGGTACCGGTCTGGCCGGTGCCTCTGCCGCAGCTTCTCTCGGCGAGATGGGATTCAAAGTATTTAATTTCTGTATTCAGGATTCTCCGCGCCGCGCACACTCCATCGCTGCACAAGGAGGTATCAATGCAGCCAAGAATTACCAGAACGACGGTGACTCTGTTTACCGTTTGTTCTACGATACGGTGAAGGGCGGCGACTACCGTGCCCGTGAAGCCAATGTGTATCGCTTGGCCGAGGTTTCCAACAACATCATCGACCAGTGTGTGGCACAAGGTGTTCCCTTTGCCCGCGAATACGGAGGCATGTTGGCCAACCGTTCGTTCGGTGGCGCACAGGTATCCCGTACGTTCTACGCCAAAGGACAGACCGGACAGCAGTTGTTGCTCGGTGCTTATTCGGCTTTGAGCTGTCAGGTGAATGCCGGTACGGTGAAATTGTTCACCCGTTACGAAATGATGGATTTGGTGATGGTAGACGGTCGTGCACGTGGTATTATCGCTCGCAACTTGGTGACCGGTAAATTGGAGCGTTTTGCCGCCCATGCCGTAGTTATCGCTACCGGAGGTTATGGTAATACGTATTTCCTTTCTACCAATGCCATGGGCTGTAACTGTTCGGCAGCCATGCAGTGTTACCGCAAGGGAGCTTATTTCGCCAATCCCGCTTACGTACAAATCCACCCGACTTGTATCCCCGTCCATGGCGACAAGCAGTCCAAACTGACTTTGATGTCAGAGTCTCTGCGTAACGACGGCCGTATCTGGGTGCCCAAGAATTTGGAAGACGCCAAGGCATTGCAGGCCGGAACCAAGAAGGGCAGTGATATTCCTGAAGAAGACCGTGACTATTATTTGGAACGCCGCTATCCGGCATTCGGTAACCTTGTTCCCCGCGACGTGGCTTCACGTGCAGCCAAGGAGCGTTGCGATAAAGGTTTCGGTGTGAACAATACCGGTTTGGCCGTATTCCTCGACTTCTCTGAAAGTATCGAGCGTCTGGGTATCGACGTGGTGCTCCAGCGTTACGGCAACCTCTTCGACATGTACGAAGAAATCACCGACGTGAACCCCGGTAAGCTGGCCAACGAAATCAACGGCGTGAAATACTATAATCCGATGATGATTTATCCGGCTATCCACTACACGATGGGCGGTATCTGGGTAGACTACGAGCTTCAGACTTCCATCAAGGGCTTGTTTGCCATCGGTGAATGTAACTTCTCCGACCATGGCGCCAACCGTTTGGGTGCTTCCGCCTTGATGCAGGGTTTGGCCGACGGTTACTTCGTCCTGCCTTACACCATCCAGAACTATCTGGCCGACCAGATTACCGTTCCCCGTTTCTCTACCGAACTGCCTGAATTCGCAGAGGCAGAGAAGGCCGTGCAGGCACGTATCGACCATTTGATGGGCATCAAGGGAAAGAAATCCGTGGATTCCATTCACAAAGAACTCGGCCACATCATGTGGGAATATGTCGGCATGGGCCGTACGGAAGAAGGTCTGAAGACGGCGTTGAAGCTCTTGAAAGACATCCGCAAGGAGTTCGAGACCAACTTGTTCATCCCGGGTTCTACGGAAGGCGTGAACATCGAACTGGAGAAGGCATTGCGCCTGAACG
>OGMN01001759.1_pt1 | contig 14669 bp, 13 predicted proteins | sample 1573211 | NCBI WGS metagenome assembly OGMN01 (sample SAMEA2581876, study PRJEB24529) | metagenome | biome: Human gut stool | place: China | collected 2011
ACGACCCCGAGATTACAAATCACGTGCTCTGGCCAACTGAGCTAAAGAGGCGTTTGCAGCCTACACATCTAACGACATGCCTTAAACGGCTGCAAAGTTAAGTCTATTTTTTGAAATCACAAATAAAAATCTCTTTTTTTTTAATGATCTCTTTGTTTTTCCTTATATTTGGACAATTGGCGTACCAACGCATCCAAACAAACATCTACTGCTTCTTCAAATGTGTCGCAAACTTTCTCCGCGAAAAACTCTCCTGTCGAGGCCAAAACCTTGATGGATGCCTCTTTATTCATGGAGGTTTCGGGCTTTACGACCTTTAATTGTTCTGCATAATTTATTATTTCTTCGCTAAATTTTCCGAACTTTGCTACTTTCTTCTCGATAAACTCTTGGAGTTTCTCTGTGGCATCAAAATGAATTGCCTGAATTTTTACTTCCATAGTCTTGTCTTTTTAAGCTCTTGGATGAGCCTGGTTATACATTTCTTTTAATTCCTCAAAAGTTGTGTGCGTGTAGATCTCCGTAGTAGAAATACTCTCATGACCCAACAACTCTTTTAAAGATTCTAAATCTGCATGATGGTTCAGCATCGAGGTTGCAAAAGTATGCCGTAATACGTGCGGACTCCTTTTCTTCTGTGTAGTCACCATTCCTAAATAATGCCGTACAAGATTCCGCACCTTTACATTCGTAAGCCGCTCTCCCTTTTCGTCCACGAACATCGCACCCCCATCTTCCATACCTAAAGATGATTTCTCATCCAGATATGTCCTGAGCAATGCTTCCAGTTCTCTACCGAAAGGAACAATCCTTTGCTTATTCCGTTTCCCTGTCACTTTTATCACGCCTCCCCACAAATCCACATCCTGATTATTCAGGCCTGTCAACTCAGAAAGGCGGACTCCTGTCACATAAAACGTATTCACTATCAGCTTATCTCTTTTGCCTAAGAAATCACTGCCGAAGAATTCACCGTCTAACAGGCGATCCATTTCACTTTCTTTTAGAAACACCGGCAATGGTTTCTTCTTCTTGGGGCCTTGTATATTTCTCACAGGATCTGCTTTTATCCAATCCCGTTTCAATAAATACCGATAAAACGTACGCAAGGCACTTAACCTACGGTTAACCGTAGTAGCCGTACGACCTGCCTCCATCATCGAGACCATCCAGTCTCTCACGACATCTCCGTCTATCGTTTCCCAAGACAATGTGGAATCCACCTTTTTATAATACGATTCAAACGCATTCAAATCGTCGCGGTATTCTTCGACCGTCCTCAACGAATAATTCCGTTCAAGCGTCAAATATTCCAAAAAAGCTTCTGTCCACATACCTCGTTGCTTTTACGACAACGAATATAGGAAATAAAAATGAAAGTTCAAAGAAAAACAGCTAAATTATTCTTCTACACGTTGCATTTTCTGAACGTAAATCGCACGTTCTTTAGCGAGTCTGTTGACCACTGAAGGTTTGTCAAACTGTTGTCTGCGTCTCAATTCCTTTACGACACCAGTCTTTTCAAATTTTCTTTTGAATTTCTTCAGCGCTCTCTCGATGTTCTCGCCTTCTTTTACAGGTACTACAATCATGTTTTTTTGTTTTTAATAATAATGTATGAATACTATTTTTGCAAAATGCGGTGCAAAATTAAACAATGTTTTTTGAATCGACAAAGAAAACACGTTTTTTCTATGACACAAACCTTAAAAAAGGTGCATATCCCATCGAGATATGCACCTTCTAAACCTTATTGACATCAACCGATTACAGATTCGGATTGATTTTGTTCCATTCTGAAATAGCAGGAACAATATTCAATGTCACGAGTTCGTCGCGCATCTTGCAAAGGTGTGCGTAGCTGGCATCCAATTTGGCAATTTCTTCGGCCGTTCCTTCGGGCATCGTATAATGACAGCCGTTTGCGTCCAAGGTCGTATTCATAGCCATCATGATATGATCGTACTTGTCGGTCTTTACGTATGTACCGGCCGGCCAACGGAACTTCTCACCACCCATAGCCGCACGAATCATTTCTACTGAAAGATAAGAAGGGCTCTGGAAAGAAGAACGTCCGCGGAGTTCGATTATCTTAGCGCCTCCCTTGGTCACGTCCACTTTCATGGTTTCCCATTCTTCTGCCGTAAACGCATCTGTTCCGATCAAATCGTTCAAAGGCTTGCCGTCAACCTTCACGGCCGAACCGAACACAGCCATCTGCTCGCCGTGACCGCCGTATGTAGCACAACCTGTCACCTTGCTTTGCAACACGCCGAACTTCTTGGCCAACGCGCTCTGCAAACGAGTAGAATCCAAACCGGCCAAAGTCGTCACCTGAGAAGGCTTCAAACCGGAATAAAGCAATGTCACCAAACCGGTCAAGTCTGCCGGGTTGAAGATGATGACCACATGCTTCACATCGGGGCAATAGGCTTTGATATCCTTACCGAGCTGTTCTGCGATTTCGCAGTTGCCCTTGAGCAAATCTTCACGAGTCATACCCTGCTTACGAGGAGCACCACCTGAAGAAATGATATACTTGGCATCTTTGAAAGCCTCAGCCACGTTGGTCGTAGCCGTGATGTTCACATTGTCGAAACCGCTCTGGCGCATTTCTTCTGCCACGCCTTCGGGAGAGAACACGTCATACAAGCACAAGTTTGAAGTCAAACCCATCATCAGGGCAGTCTGTGCCATGTTCGAACCGATCATACCGGCTGCACCGACAATCACCAATTTGTCATTCGTCAAAAATTCCATACTCTGTTTTTTATATATGATACAATTAGAAGTTCTTTATTACGCACACAAAATTAAAGAAAAAGGTTCAGACTTACTAATTAAAAAGCGGAATATTTTTTTTCTTAAACAAGAATAATATATTTTTGTAATGCACAAATGGCAAAACAGTATCATGAATAAAAACATCAATAAAAGAGTAGCCGAATTAAGGCTCCATTTACGGAAAAACGGATTGGCCGCCTATATTTTCCCCAGCACAGACCCGCACCATAGCGAATACCCTCCCGAACATTGGAAAACACGGGAATGGATTTCCGGCTTCAACGGTTCTGCCGGGACGGCTGTCGTCACATCGGACGATGCCGCACTGTGGACCGACTCCCGCTACTTTATCGCAGCGGAAGAACAACTGAAGGACACTCCGTTCCGCTTGATGAAAGAACGTTTGGAGGGCACGCCGTCCGTCACGCAATGGCTGGCGGAGGTTCTTCCGCCGGGAAGCGCCGTGGGCATGGACGCATGGACCAACTCCGCAGACGAAATCCGCACCATCAGGGAAGAGCTTACGCATTGCGGACTGCACCTTGAAATAGCAGACCAACCGGCTGACACGCTGTGGAAGAACCGTCCGGCCCTGCCCGATTCACCGGTCAGAATACAACCACCCGCCTTCGCAGGCCGTAGCATAACCGAAAAACTCGCACTCATCCGCGAGGCCATGGCCGGGCGGCAAGCCGACGGGCTGATTCTGTCCGCCCTTGACGAAATAGCCTGGACGTTGAACCTGCGCGGCTCGGACGTGCATTGTACGCCCGTATTCGTAGCTTACACATGGATTACCCCCTCCCGCTGTACCTTATATATAAATAAGGTGAAACTCACGGAAGAGGTTTCTGCCCATCTGAAGGAATACGGTGTGGAAACACAGAACTATACCGACATCCTGCCCGACTTGTCACGTTTTGACGGCAAGCGGATATGGACAGACTGCCAAACCACAAACTACGCCCTCTGCCGGAGCCTGCCCGAAACATGCTCCGTAGTAGACGCGGCATCCCCCGTGGGCTTGCTCAAAGCCGTAAAACATCCGGCAGAGGTGGAAGGCTACCGCCGCGCCATGCTGCGCGACGGTGTGGCCATGGTGAAATTCCTGAAATGGCTCATACCGGCGGTACAGGCCGGAGGACAGACAGAACTTAGCATCAGCCGTAAACTGGAGGAACTGCGCAGTGAACAGGATTTGTTCTGCGGCAACAGTTTCGACACCATTGCCGGATATGCCCACCACGGTGCCGTGATCCATTACGAACCTACTCCGGAAACCGATTTGGAACTCCTACCGAAGGGACTGTTGCTGCTCGACTCGGGCGCGCAATACGAAGACGGCACGACGGATATCACCCGCACCATCGCCCTCGGCCCGGTGAACGAGGAAGAACGCCACGACTATACCTTAGTCTTGAAAGGACACATCCGACTGGCCCGTGCCAAGTTCCCGCAAGGTTGCAGCGGTACGCAACTCGACGCTTGCGCCCGCTATGCCCTATGGCAGGAAGGCATCAATTATCTTCACGGCACAGGACATGGTGTGGGTTCCTGCCTGTGCGTGCACGAAGGTCCTCATCAAATCCGCATGAACTATATGCCGTCCCCGCTCCTCCCCTACATGACCGTGACCAACGAACCGGGCATCTACAAAGAAGGGCGGCATGGCATACGCATCGAAAACACGCAGATCATCTTGCCCTATCGGGAAACCGAGTTCGGCACATTCCTCCAGTTCGACCCACTCACCCTCTGTCCCATCGACATGAAACCGATAGACTGGTCCTTGCTCGACACGGAGGAAATCGAATGGCTCAACCGTTACCACAGCCGGGTGTACGACCAACTGGCTCCGTTGCTCGACCACGAACACCGCACATGGCTCCGCGAAGCGACCCGGCCATACGAACACACAAAACCATCTCAAAAATCATAAAATATGGCATTGATTAAAAAACTCAACGACTTGACTCCCAAGTTCGGCAAACACTGCTACTTCTCCGAAGGGGCAGCCATCATCGGCGACGTCACCATGGGCGACGACTGTACCGTATGGTTTAACGCCGTCCTACGCGGCGACGTACATTTCATCAAAATCGGCAACCGCGTGAACATCCAAGACGGCTCTTGCCTGCATACGCTTTACGGCAAAGCCCCCATCATCATCGGCGACGACGTGACCGTGGGGCATAATGTCACGCTGCACGGTTGCGAAGTGAAAAGCGGTGCCCTCATCGGTATGGGGTCCACCATTCTGGACCACGCTGTCGTCGGTCATGGCGCCATCGTAGCCGCCGGCGCCTTGGTCCTGAAGAATACGGTCATCGGTGACGGCGAGCTGTGGGGAGGCGTACCGGCCAGATTCATCAAGAAGGTAGACCCCGAACAAGCCAAGGAACTCAATGTAGGCTATGCCCAACACTACGTCATGTATTCCGACTGGTACCGCCGTTCGGATGCCCACCCCGAACACACACATTACTGCACCACATCGGAAGAATATGACGAAGTTACCCAACGGTAACACATCAACACGTGAAATCATGAGAAAATTCAAATCCTCTTATTCTATCGGACTGCTATGCACCACATGGTTCATGTCTTTCATCTTGCTGACAGCCGCCGCTACGGCCACCTGCCGGCTGATGAAAGGACAAACCGGCATAGGACTTGCAGTGGCTCTGTACGCCTGTATCTGTCTTGTCATCGTAGCATTCATATATTCCTATTTTAACCAAATCAAACAGGTAGAAGTGACAGCAGACAAGGTTGTCATCAGAAAAGTATACGGTGCCATAACCATCCCCCGAAAAGAAATCCTATATGCCCGCCACAGAAAAACGCTCACCCGTGCCATCAAAAGTTGGGGTGTTTATGGGCTTTTCGGACTCACCGGAGAGTTTTGGGAAGATAAGACAGGACAGTTCACCGTAGCAGTCAAAGACACCCAATCACTGATTGAAATTAAAACATCAAACCAATGTTACGTCGTCAGTTGCGACCGCTATGAAGAGGTGTTGAAGCTGCTGGAACAAACCGAATACCCACTTTAGACTGAAACATAAGGTTATATCCCAACACGGAACTGTACCCCAAAAGTTTTTGTCTAACTTTTGGGGTGCAGTTCCGTATTTGTGCCCACTTTTTTACCCTTAGCTCTACGTCCCTTACATCCTATTTTTGCATTTTCGTCACTCCCCAAGCACATTTTCCCCGGTTTTCATTTGAAAATGAAACCATCGTTACATTCCGTGCAACCAAAAGCACATTCAATATCCGGCAAACAGAATAATTTTACCACCGGTTAATCACACATCATAACCTTATATATAAACAAAAAAATTTAGACATGAAAAAAACAAGTTTTTTTGCGATGTTTCTCATGGCGGCATGCTGCGCAAAAGCAAGTCCGAGAAACGTCGCTGCAAGCTTTCCTGTTTCTCCAAACGACAACGGGGAATTTTCCGAAGAGATAATTTTAGAAAACAAGTTCGACAACGGCAACACCGAGGGTTGGAACATTGAAGGAAAGTGTAAAACATCCAACGGAGTAGTGGAATTCTATGAAAACGCGTTCAATTTCCACCAAACTCGGACAGGGCTATCGAACGGATGGTATCAAATCACAGTCAATGCTTTCGGGCGAGACAGAAATTCGGATGGCGGAACGGCCCACCGAGACCGGAACGAAAGCCTGTTATGGGAAATCTATGGAAACGATTACGCACTTCCGGTCAAAAGCCTATATGAAGAAACAGAAAGCACCGGAAGCGACAACGGGCAATATCCGTTCACCACAGCGGAAGCCAACCAAAACTTCGAGAATGGCCGATATGGCAACACGGTCAACGTATTGGTGACTGACGGAACGTTGGATTTCGGAATAAGAGGGAGAGAAGGCGGCCAAGGCAGATGGTGCTGTTTCGACAATTTCAAACTGATATATATAGGTAATGACTTGTCAAGCCTCTATCAGGCCATGGCCGAAGAAGCTTTAAAAAATGCCGGAAAAATAAGCCAACCCTACAAAAGCAAAATAGAAAAAACAGTAGACGAAACGAAGCCTTCCGGTGAAACAGAAGAACTCCCGACGGCCATAAGCACGCTCAACCAAACCATGCTTGAATACATCGACATGCACAACGCATTGGCCGAAGCCCGTTCCAAAGAGACCTTCGAAAAGGGGCAACTGCTTTTGTCCACTTCCGAATCTACCGGTGAAGCCCGTACGAACCTGGAATCATCCCTGTCCGCCAGCAGGGAAAGCCTTGAACAGGCGACTAGCCCTGAAGAGGTACGCATGGCACAGCAGCAAATGGAAGAGAGCTTACAAAGATTCCTTCACACTTCGCTCCCACGGAATGTGAAAACAGACGTGACAACCATACTGAAAGACGCCGAATGCCAAGACAACACTGACCGATATTGGAACCGGAGCGGAAAGGCTGGCGGATACGTGGAAGACATCCCAGCCTTCAAAAGTGACCTTTACGACGGGAAAGGTATCTCATATTGGAACTCCGAACCCGAGAACAACCGTATGCTCGTCTGGCAAGAAACGCAACCCATCCGCCCGGGAAAATACCGTTTCACGGCTTATGCAGCCGGAGGCACATGGAGCAACGGGAACGTCAATTCGGGCAACAACGGGGGATTATACCTCTTCATCAACGAACAAAGCGTGGAAATTACCACGGAGACCTTCGGAGTTTACTCCGTGGAAGCAGAAATTCCATCGAATGAAACGAATATAACAGTCGGGCTCAAGGCAGGCGACAACAACACCGTGACATGGGCTATCTTGGCCCAAACCCATTTGGAGTATTTAGGGACATCGGACATCACGTCTACTTTCCTGAAAGACGCAGCCTGCCAAGACGGTACGAACCGATATTGGGAACGCAGCGGCAGTGCTTCCGGATACATCGAAAATATCCCTGCCTTCCACAGCGAAGCATACAACGGAGCCGGTGTCTCCTACTGGACTGGGATCCCGGAAACCGGTAAAAACTTGATTTGGCAGAAAACACAAGCCGTCCTTCCCGGAAAATACAGGTTCTCTGCCTACACCGCCGGATGTGTCTGGGGAAGTGGAAACCGGAACTTAGGATACGATGGCGACCTGTATCTCTTTATCAACGACCAAGAAGTACCTCTCACATCCGGAACCTTCGAGCGTTATGCCGTGGAAATCGAAATCCTCACAGAGGGGACAGAATTGACCGTAGGCCTCAAAGCCGGAGAGAAGAACACCGCCACTTGGGCAATTCTTGCCCAGACCCGACTGGAATACTTAGGCAATGAAGCCATCCTGAAAGAGACCGACACGCAATACGGCATAGCAAAAGACACTTATGCCAACGTCGTGTTAGAACGTTCCTTCGTTCCCGGAAAATGGAACACGTTCTGCATACCTTTCGACATGACAGCCGGGCAAGTCGCTAAAAACGGACTGGGCGAATTGAGACGACTGGTTGAAGCCACACAACAAGACGGCAACGTCGTGCTCCGGTTTGACAAGGCAGAAACGGTAGAGGCAGGCCAACCTTACCTCGTACGCCCCACCGGAAACGTGACCGAAATCAAAGCCGACGAAGTGTACCTCCACGCCGGACAACCGAACAGCTCTACAGCGGACGGCGTCTCGATGACCGGAAACTATGCAGCCACCACGGTTCCACAGGGGGCTTACTTCATCAACGACGACAAGTTCTATCTGGCCGACACGGATAAGGTGAAGCTGAAAGGCTTCCGCGCATATATCAATGCGGACCAGACTGCGGCCATGGCAGGCGTCAACCGCCTGCTCATCGACATCGACGGCAAGGTGACCGGCATAGAAGAAATAATGTCCGACGGGACAAAAGACAGTAAAGAACTTGTAGACGTGTATACCATAAACGGCATAAAAATAAAAAACGACGTGAAAAGAGCCGATGCCCTCGAAGGGTTGGAACACGGTATCTACATCATAGACGGAGAAAAAATAATCAAATAAAAAAACGTATAATAAACAAACAAAACAATGGAAAAGAAAATATATGAAATGCCCCACGTGAAAGTTGTGAAAATGGAATCAAACGGTATGATGGCTTGTAGCGGAATAAATGGTACCGGTGGCGGTGTAGACCTCGATTTCGGAGGCAATGCGTCCGAGCGGTATCAGCGATGCTTATTCCAACCGAAACAACGGTTGGGAACTCTGGTAATCTGTTTCTTTAAGCACAATCACTCTAAAAGGCTGCCCTACGCACTCATGTAGCGGCGGCCTTCTCTTTCTCTCATATTTTTACAGTACAATCTTTAAAACGGCTCCAGAATCGAATATTTTCCCCCTTTGGGAAAGCCAAAGGAAAATACACCAGCCACGCACGGTTGCCCCTCGTACAAAAAGAAAGCCTGCACCGTCTTCCGGTGACATCCGTACCCGTAGGCTCCGCAGAACCGGGCGACAGCACTTTCGCCGTGACACAAAAAACAAAGAAAGGAGGAGCACCATGCTCTTATATTTTGGGCCGTGAAGTTCATGCAAATAGCGAAAAAAGGAGGTAAAAACACGATTGTAAGCCCCCGAAAATGCCGTTTGGAACACTTTGATTTTTCAATCTCATGAGAATGATTTTTCGTTTGCAGCAGAACGATTTTCCAATTTGCTTCAAACGAAAGACAAAAATCCTCGAAAAAACGGGGAAAACTCCCCCAAAACGCCCCCAAAATACCGCATTTTACTCTCTTTTTCCCGGAATCGGACATACAGATGAGAGCTGTTTTTGCCGGTTTTCAGCCTGTCGGGACACAAAAAAAGCGGACAAACGCCCGCTTTTTCCAACTTGTATCCTATCTGATTCATCCTTCAGAATTTCACACTATCGAAAATCAAATCCGACGCTCCGGCGTTCCGCTCGATATACTGTCCGGCAATCCGTCCCCGCTCCGCCAAGAACTTCCCGTCGGAAAGCAGACGGTCCATCGTCCGACCGAAGGTGTCTGCATCCGTCACTTCCATACAACCGCCCTCGCGCAACAAATCCTGCGCCTCACGGAACTTACGGTTGTTCGGACCTATAAGCACGGGTACACCATATACCGCCGCCTCGGGCACGTTATGGATGCCTACGCCGAAACCGCCGCCCACGTAGGCCATCTCGCCGTAACGATAAATGGACGAAAGCAAACCGTAACCGTCGATAATCAAGCAATCGGCACGGGCGGCACTTTCTTCCGTGACACGGGAATAACGCACAAACGGACGGCGCAACTTTCCCTCTATCTCCTTCAAATGGTCTTCACTGACCACATGGGGCGCCAACACCAGCTTCATTTCCGGATGAGCGTTGAAGTAAGGAATAATCAAATCCTCATCCGGTGCCCATGAGCTTCCGGCCACCAACACCTTGGCATCTTGCTTGAAAGCTTTCACCAACGGCAAATCCTTGGCCTGCCGGCAAATGTCCAGCACACGGTCGAAACGCGTGTCTCCGGCCACGGTGACGTTCGTGATGCCCTTGCGTGCCAACAATTCGCGCGAAGCTTCGTTTTGCACGAAGAAATGGGTCACACAACGCAACACATCGCTGTAACTGCGCCCATACCAACGGAAAAACACTTGGTTCTCACGGAAAATACTGCTCACGCTGTACACCGGAATCTGACGACGGCGGCAAGCATGCAGGTAATTATTCCAAAACTCATATTTGATGAAGAACGCCATACGCGGACGAGCCAACCGCAAAAAGCTGCGCACATTGCCCGGTGTGTCGAACGGGAGATAGCACACCACGTCCGCCCCCTCGTAATCCTTGCGCACTTCATAACCCGAAGGAGAGAAAAAGGTCAGCAATATCTTGTACTCCGGATGCTCCCGCCGCAACCGCTCCATCAGCGGACGCCCCTGTTCGAACTCGCCCAAGGAAGCGGCATGAAACCAAACATACATTTCCTCCCGGCGGATGTTTTTCCGCAAGATACGGAAAGTATTCCATTGCCCTTTCACCATCAGCCACGCTTTCTTGCGGAAAGGCGAAACCAACACGACTGCCAGGGCATACAGATAAAGCGCGATCGAATATATCATTTCAGAATTTCTACGGCTTTACGCATTCTACGTAATGTTTCCTCCTTCCCAAGGAAAGCTGAAAGCTCATACATGTCGGGGCCCTTTCCTGTGCCCACCAAAGCCACACGCCAAGGATTCCAAGGCTTCTTGCCCGTCTCTTCCGCCCAACGGTCTACGGCCGCTTTCTGTCCCTCTACCGAGAAATCATCCAGGCCTTCCAGCAATGCGGCCAGTTCGGCCATGTCGGCCGCCGCCGTTTCCGTCCAGTTCTTCCGCACGAACTTGTCCTCGCGGTCGTACGCTTCCGGGGCAATGAAGAAGAAGTCGCAAAGGGGCCACAGTTCTTTGATGAAATTGATTTTCTTCATCTTCATCATGCCCACCACGGCTTCTACGCGTTCCATCGGTGCTTCTATCCCATTCTCGCGCAATATCTTGTCGAAAGCGGGAGCCAATTCCTTGTTGTCCTTCATCAGGATATATTCACGGTTGAACCACAGGCCCTTCACATAATCGAACTTGGCACCGGCCTTGCTGCATTTGGTGATGTCGAAAAGCTCCACCAGTTCGTCCAACGACATGATCTCTTGGTCTGTTCCCGGATTCCAACCCAACAAGGCCAGGAAATTGATGACAGCCTCCGGCAGATAGCCGCTCTCACGATAACCGGAGGACACTTCGCCCGTCTTGGGGTCGTGCCATTCGAGAGGGAAAACCGGAAAGCCGAGACGGTCGCCGTCGCGTTTGCTCAATTTTCCCTTCCCGTCGGGCTTGAGCAACAAAGGCAAATGGGAGAACTTCGGCATCGTGTCAGCCCATCCGAACGCACGGTAAAGCAGGACATGCAACGGAGCCGAGGGCAACCATTCTTCACCGCGAATCACGTGGGTCACCTCCATCAGATGGTCGTCTACGATGTTGGCCAGATGGTAGGTCGGCAATTCGTCGGCACTCTTGTAAAGCACCTTATCGTCGAGAATGGAAGAGTTGATGACCACATCGCCGCGAATCATGTCGTCCACATGTACGTCCTCGCCTGGCTCTATCTTGAACCGGACAACGTACTGCCGGCCTTCGGCCAACAGCCGCTCCACCTCGTCAGCCGGCAACGACAACGAATTGCGCATCATGCCGCGCGTAGAGGCATCATACTGGAAATTCTGGATTTCCTGCCGCTTGGCCTCCAGTTCTTCCGGCGTGTCGAAGGCGATATAAGCCTTACCGGCATCCAGCAACTCCTGCACGTATTTCTTGTAAATGTCCCGGCGTTCCGACTGACGGTAAGGACCATGCTCCCCACCGAAACTTACTCCTTCGTCGAAAGGAATGCCGAGCCAACGGAAAGATTCCAAAATGTATTCCTCCGCTCCCGGGACAAACCGGTTGGAGTCTGTATCCTCGATACGGAAAATGAACTCGCCGCCATGCTGGCGTGCAAAAAGATAATTGTATAAAGCCGTACGTACACCGCCTATATGCAAGGCTCCCGTGGGACTGGGAGCGAAACGAACCCTTACTTTTCTCTGTGTCATAACAACATTTGTGAATATTGTGCAAAAATACTACTTTTTATTTAAACGCCCCGTATTTTTTTCGTATTTTCGCCCTATATAAAATACGGAAAAAGAGATGAACAGACATAACCAACAAAACAGCCTTACCCCGAAGGCTTTGATTTATAGAATCGTCATCACGGTCACGGCCTTGTTTATCGTGTGCCTGTACATGCCGCGTGACGAACGTTCGACCTACCAGTTCGACGTGGGCAAACCTTGGCGTTACAGCCAGCTCATCGCGACCTACGACTTTCCGATATACAAAAGCGCGGAAACCATACAGACGGAACAGGACAGTATCTTACAGCACTACGAACCTTATTTCGCCATCGACGAGACCGTGGGGAAAGAACAGATAGAAAAGTTCAAGGCCACCATAAACGGACAGAAACCGGCCACCATACCGGCCAATTATCTGGCATACGTGGAAAACAAACTGGAACATATTTACGCGCAGGGCGTCATGGACACGGAGAATTTCGACCAAATGCACAGCGATGAAGTGGCGTCTATCCGCATATTCGCACAGAACGTGGCCAAGGAACAACCGATGACTCAGGTCTTCTCGCACAAAACCGCATACGAATACCTTATCGACTTGGGAGAAGACAGCTTGCATTATGACCGCAGAGTATTGCGGAAATGCAACCTGAGCGACTATATCGTACCCAATCTGACCTACGACAAGACAAAATCCGAAGAATCCCGGAAAGACTTGCTGTCTTCTCTTTCCTATTCGTCCGGTATGGTCATGAGCGGGCAGAAAATTATAGACCGAGGGGATATCGTGGACAAGGAAACATACGACATCCTCACTTCTCTGGAAAAAGAATATACCCGCCGAAACACGTCCAAAATGCAGACGCATACGGTATTGCTCGGCCAAATGCTTTACGTGGCTCTCATCATTGCCTGCCTGACGTTGTACTTCAACCTGTTCCGCCGTGACTATCTGGCCAACACGCGCCACATCCTGTTCATCGCCTCCATGCCGGTCATCTACCCGTTGATAACTTCATTCCTCATCAAGCATAACCTGTTCAATGTCTACATCATCCCGTTCGCCATGGCTCCTATTTTCATCCGGGTGTTCATGGATTCCCGGACGGCTTTTGTGACTCACGTGGCTACGGTGCTCATCAGTGCCATATCCCTGAAATACCCCTACGAGTTCATCGCCACACAGCTTGTGGCGGGCATGGTGGCCATCTACAGCCTGAGGGAGCTTTCCCAACGTTCGCAGCTTATCCGTTCGGCGTTTTATGTCACATTGGCGTCTATAGCTTTTTACATGAGTATGGAACTTATTCACGAAAAAGACTTCGCACGCCTGGAGTATGGCATGTATATCTATATTATCATCAACGGCATCCTCTTGTTATTTGCCTACCCGTTGCTGTTCTTGTTCGAAAAGGTTTTCGGCTTCACCTCCAACGTGACTCTTGTCGAATTGTCCAACACCAACAACGAACTGCTGAAACGGCTCTCGGAAGTGGCTCCGGGCACATTCCAACACTCCATGCAGGTGGCGAACCTGGCTACGGAAGTGGCGAATAAAATCGGTGCCAAGGCGCTACTCGTCCGAACCGGAGCCTTATACCACGACATCGGAAAGATGAACAGTCCGGCCTACTTTACGGAAAACCAGAATAACTTCAATCCTCACGATCGTATCAGTTACGAACAAAGTGCAGCGATTGTCATCAGTCATGTCAAGGACGGACTCAAACTGGCCGACAAATATAACCTGCCGCAAGTCATAAAGGATTTCATCTCGACGCACCACGGCAAAGGCAAGACCAAATACTTCCTGATTTCATACAAGAACCAGAATCCGGACCAACCGGTAGACGAATCCCTTTTCACTTACCCCGGTCCGAACCCGTTCACGCTGGAACAGGCCATCTTGATGATGGCGGACTCTGTGGAAGCCGCTTCCAGAAGCCTGAACGAATACACGGAAGAGAGCATCAGCGGACTGGTGGATAAGATCGTGGACAGCCAAGTGCAGGAAGGATTCTTCAAAGACTGCCCCATCACGTTCCACGACATCACCGTGGCTAAAGACGTGTTCAAAGAAAAGCTGAAGACGATTTACCACACGCGTATCAGCTATCCGGAACTGAAAAAGAAATAAGCGTCCTGCCTTACATGGGGTCTACGTCATAATAGATTTGGGCACTGCGGTAATCGGGATATGCCATCAGGTTTTGGCGGAGATAAAGCAACTGTTCCCGGACCTTGGCCAGAGAAGCTCCGGGTTCTACTTT
>OGMN01001762.1_pt1 | contig 14641 bp, 11 predicted proteins | sample 1573211 | NCBI WGS metagenome assembly OGMN01 (sample SAMEA2581876, study PRJEB24529) | metagenome | biome: Human gut stool | place: China | collected 2011
AGCAGGATCAGTCTTTGAAATTTATTCTATAGTTCGTCTAATTGTGATTCTTTTATTTAAAACAAAAGTGTTAAATAAACATTTGGCATTGGCTCTGACCAGCGGATTGCTTTTAATGGCTAACGCGGTTAATGCAGAGTCATACACAATTGGTTCGATAAAACCCAACGACGAAATTTTGAAAGGAAATAACGTTGTTGTGACTCAAGATACAACTGGAAGTCCAGTATTTTTCGCTCCAAGCAAGGACGCTTATGTAGTTGGAGACGGATCGGGCACTCTTACTGTGAACACTAATAAGACTTTAGGTTTGGTAATATTCCACGCCCCGGAGAACTACGATCAAGTGGGGGAAGGGGTAAATCTTAAAGGGAATTTGGTTTTAAATGTCAATCTTGACCCAAAAAATGCCGATGCTGATTCAGTGCCTTCAGGAAATTTCAAGGGTGACAATCGTTGGATGAGCGTTAACATCGATGGAAATTTTGAGCTTAACGCTACTTTCAATACAAACGGCCAGACAGTTCCTAGCACATACATCCCGTATTCCTATTCTAACGGAGGACAATCTAGTTTCAGCGTTACAGGCGATGTAAAAATATCCGTTGTCACTATTGCACCTGACGCTGAAAAAAATGCTTCAACAAATGCATTTACTTTTACTGCAGACGCCTCATCTTCTGAAGAAGCTAAGAAAACTGTTAATTTAGGGAATCCCAACAGTACCTTCAGTCTTTTTACTGCTTATTTAAAAAATCCCAATAACTACGACAAAGCCAATACAATGGCTGGAGCCAACGGTGTTTATGCTTCCGGTTCAACAGATATCAACATAAAAGCAGGAAAGAAAGTTCAGATTATTTCGGTTGCCGACTATGCTGACGCTATCAGTGCGAAACAAGGCGGACGTGTCGACCTTGGCTCTCCTGAGATGCTTCAAGTTATTGGCGTAGTTGATTTCTTCACCGGCGACAACATCGGTGCCGCAACGGGAACTTCCAGACAATCCCGAATCAGCGGAACTTTCCAGGGAAATAATTCGTTCTGGTTTGGGGATGAAAAAGTAAAGTACACGGACAAAAATCCGCATGGACAGCATGGCGGTGACCTTAACTTTACTTTTAAAGATGGAGCTGAATGGATTTACATGGTAAATCCTAGACTCACAAAAATTACGCTAGAGGATGGCGGTGCTGTCAATATGTATGACGATTACGTATTGAAGCTGTGGCAAGAAAAAGTAGTAGACCCAAAAACTGATCTTAAATTGCCGGAACAAGCAAGTTTGGCAGACTTTTGGCCCTCCGTGATCAAAGACGGTCAATTAGCCTTTAAGCATCAAATCGTTGTATTGGACAAATTAAATGGAAACAACGGTATCTTCAGAATGGATTTTGACAGTTACGATAAGAAGAAAACTGACTTAATCTTCGTTGGAGACACCGATAACAAAACTTTGGGCGAGTTCAATATTCAAGCCCATCCGGAAGATCCTGAGGACCTTGTAAATTCGTTTGGGAATGTCTCTGACGACAATCCTCTACTTTTCGCTTATGTTGCCAAGCCAGCAGCCGACAAAATAACATTTAAGGATCATCCGAATATTTACAACCATAAGTTATACGATTATTACGCTAAGATCGAAACTCGTACATACGAGGAGATGAAAGATAAATTAGCTGAATATGATACGAACTACAAAGTTTTAGATACGAAGACAAGCGAATTATTCCATGAACACGATGCTCTAGGTTTATACGGTAACCAAGAAGAAGGCATCTACTGGGTCATTACCAACCTTGTAAGAAGCGAAAGCAACGAGCTCAAATCTCTCTATGCTTCAGGTGAATCCGGCTGGGGCTATGCCACATATTTGGATAGGCTTTCGAAACGTATGGGCGAGATCCAATATCAGGAAGGAAGTGAAGGGCTTTGGATACGCGGCAGATACAGCAGATTGGGGAAAAGTTCCTATGACATGAAGTGGGGCGGAGTCCAATTTGGCGGGGATTATAAAAATACTGAAAGAAATCGTATCGGCGTTGCGCTAGCTTTTGACAATGGTAAAGCTGACTTTAACCATGTCGATGGCAAGAACGATCTGCATGGATTTAATTTAATGGCATATGATACCTGGCGTCATGAGGACGGCTGGTATTTGGATGCTACAGCTCGCTATGGAAAGTTCCACAATAAATCTCATGTAAAGACAATTACGGAGCGGGTGAGCAGTAATTACCGCCAATCCATCTTCTCTCTTGGATTAGAAGGCGGAAAACGAATCATTCTCAATGAGGAAGGCGGTTTCTTCTTAGAACCTCAGGCACAAATTCAATGGGCCTCAGTAGGTAAAGCATCTTGGAAAACTAGCAATGACATCCAAGCTAAGATCAAAAGAGGAAATTCTTTTATTGGGCGCTTAGGAACGCAGCTCGGAAAAGAATGGATAGACAGCAAGAATCGAAAGAACAACGTTTATGTGAAAGCTGATGTCCTCCATGAGTTTGGAAATGGCCAAAAAGCAGAATTTAGTGCTGACGGCATAACGGCATCCCGTAAGTGGGGAGCAAAAGGAACGTGGTACGACGCGGGTGTAAGCGGTCAATTTGCTCTAGGAAAACAAAGCTGGGCTCATATTGATTTGGAAAAACAATTCGGCGGGGGATTGAAAAACTCCTGGCAGATCAACGCTAACATTCGTTGGAATTTCTAACTTAATTAGCGAGTTCTCTGGCGTTCTTGTTAATACCGCCAGAGAGTTCTGATCCTCGATGTCATTTAATTCTTTTTTGTTGTATTTCTAGTAATTAGACGAAACAAAGTTATAAAAGTACCTCGGGTTTTTAATAACTCGTCGGGGCCTGTCGTTGAAGCAATTTCAATGAGCAGGCCCAATTTTTTTCTAGTGAGATTATTCGAAGAAGGTGCTTGTGGCTCCGCCTCTGTTAACACAAATTCCGGAATTATCGAAAGTTAACAGTTTTGAGTGTCAAAACTTGTCTAAGGCACCATCGCCGCAGAGATTCTCTATTCGTTTTTTGTCACGAGGACATTTCCCATCATTGAATCTAATCAGGAAAAGTTGTGGGCTTTGTCACATAGTTTGAATACAAGAATAGATTGCAGACAAAAAATCACCTCGCAAGTTGCGAGGTGATAGGAAGCTTCTAAGCAACTTAGACAATGGTCAGCGCCAGAACGACAACACCGACAATCAAAGGAATGGCAGTGCGTTTAACCAGTTGGATCGGAGGAACCATGGCCAAGCCGGAGAGCACAATCACAACGCCTGCGATCGGAGACATCGTGCGGCCCATCTGTCCGGAGATAAGAGCCATGGCGCCGAGGTTCGGAATCGGCATGCCGAAAGATGCGGCGTGCGGAGTGACGGCTTCATTGAAGGCAAAAGTCGCCGCGTCGCCGGAACCGGTAATGGCAGCCATGATGAACGGACCGAAAGAGCCGCCCCAGCGGGCGATTTCGTTGGAGCTCTTCAAAACCTCCACGAAAGCATCGATTAAACCGGTGGCTTTTAGGCCAGCGGCAAAAACGCCGGCCGTAATGATGATGCCCATGACGGAGCCATAGCCTTCGCCCATGCCTTTGAAGAAATCTTTGGTGAACTGCTGAGGATTCACCCAAGAAACGATCAATGCGAAAATGGCACCAATGACCATGGCCTGAGCCACACCCATCTTAATGACCGGAACGTAAGAGTTGCCGAGCAGAAGAATGACCAAGGGAACCAAAGGAGCGATGGCTTTGAGCGGATTGATGTGTTCGACGCCCCCGCTGTGGTCAGCCGAAGTGTAGTAATCATCGAGTTCTTTAGCACTCGGCTTGTTGTCGCGGAGGATCAGGCAGACAATCGTGAGACCTACGGCACCGATTAACACCATGGCTAAAGAATAGGGCGTATGCAGGCTAATTAAGTCCATCATGTCCATATTGGCAATTTTGGCAACAACACTGTTGTGGCTCGTTCCCGGAGAAATGTTGGAGCCGAAAGTGCCCATCAGGACAGCGGCGCCGGCTGCGGCCGGTCGGATGCCTGCGCGGATCATCACAGGAATGAATGTAGCACCGACGGCGGCTGCGCAGCCCGAGGCAGACGGAATGGCAACGTTAATAAAGCTCGTGATGATCGTTGTGGCAGGAATCAAGAGAATGCCGAGTTTATTTAAAGGAGCGGCTAAAAATTTAACCAAATTTTTATCGCATCCTGTGGTCGTTACCACATAGGCAAAGCCCATAGAGGAACAGATCGCCATGATGAGCGAAGCGTTTGCCATGCTTTTGGCAAACTGATCGAGCGCTGCCATCGGTTTCATGGCGATGCAGCAAAGGAAAAGGCCGGCGGTAAACAGCACCAAGCGTGTTTCAAGACGCTTAATCAGGCAGTAAACCGTGACCAGGATTACAGCGATCGCAATCCAAGCGGTTAGAGTCATAAAAATACCTTTTGAAATGAATAAAGGAGGCCGTTAGGCCGCTTAAGGCCGTCATTATAAGTGTTACTGCTTACTCGTTGTCACTTAATACTTTCGGAGGTGTTTTGCAGCTGACGGATTTCAGCCCGAAAGGCAAAACCGCTCAGAAAAAGATTGGTTTATTCTGTCTTTTTTTGAATACTCTCTAAAAATAAAATGAACGATTGGCTGACTCGAGTCTCTGCCGCCAGCGGTATCCCCTCTGAAATCTTTATTCTTGGCTTCATTGCATTTTTTCTGCTGATTGTCTTAGTCATCGGCCTTATCTACTGCCTTATCAGACTAAAAAGCATCAGTGCGAATACGCTTCAGACGGTTGCCCAGGCTCGGATGGCTTGGCGGGAAGATTTGGGTGCTGCGGTTACCCAAAGTAAAGATCTGATTGCCGATCGTATGAAACCGAGTTTTATTGAGACAGAACGGACGCTGGAGCGTTCTTTCCAAGATGTTTCGGCCGGAATCAGAAGCGAAACCTTTGCCAGCCTGAAGGCTGTGCAGGACACGCTTAACCAGTCTCTTACACGTAATGATGAGCAAATCAGTTCGGTAAACAAGCGCTTTGAGGAGTTATCCAGAAGTATCCGAGAAGAGATTGCAGAAAGCGGAAAAGTGGTCCAAAGCACATTGAACCAATCGCTGATTCGAAACGATGGGCAGATTAAGAGCCTGAATGAGCGTTTTGAAGAACTCTCGAAGACGCTCCGCGGAGAAATTTTTTCCAATCTGAAAGCCGTCCAAGATACGCTGAATCAGTCGCTCACCCGCAATGACGAACAGCTTCGCGGCGTGAACCAGCGTTTCGAGACTTTGTCGTCGACGTTAAACACTTCGCTCAACGAACTGCGCAAACAGGTCGATGATGATTTGAAGGTTCTAAATAAAGACAATGAAGCCAAGTTAGAAAAGATCCGAGAAACTGTAGAAGAGAAACTCCAAAACACGCTGACAAGTAAAGTCGGAGAAAGCTTCTCCCAGGTGACTCAGCAGTTAAACCGCGTCTATGAAGGTTTAGGGCAGATGAAAGAGTTGGCCGAAGAAGTGGGCGGGTTGAAGCGCGTTTTTGTCAACGTTAAGAGCCGCGGCATGCTCGGTGAAGTTCAGCTTGAAGCACTGCTGAAGGAATACTTCACCGAGAGTCAGTATGTTAAAAATGCCCATCCGGTTCCGTCTAAACCGAAGATGGTGGTTGAGTTCGCCGTCAAACTGCCGGGCTTAAATGGCAGAACTTGTCTCTTGCCGATTGATGCGAAGTTCCCGGTAGAGGATTACCAGAGACTCCTGCAGGCAGCCGATGAAGGCGATCGAGAAGGTGTTGCGGAGGCTCGTTCTAAATTAAGAGCGCGTTTTAGAAATGAAGGCAAATCGATTGCCGAGTACATCAATGTGCCGGAGACCACAGATTTTGCGATTATGTTTATTCCGTCGGAAGGACTTTATGCAGAGGCTTTGGCGCTGGAAGGTTTGACCAACGAACTCTTCACGTCTTACCGCGTATACATCATGGGCCCGTCGACGCTGGCGAGCGCCCTTTGTGCTTATCGCGCCGGTTTCCAGACGCTCGCAATTGAAAAGAAGAGCTCGGAAATCAGAAAGATCTTGTCTTCAGTCCAGACGGAATTTGCGAAGTACGGCGAAGTCCTAAATAAACTTAAATCTCAGGTTGAAACAGTCGTTAAAACCGTAGATATCGTTCAGAACAAGACAAGGAAGATGAATCTTCAGCTGGAGGTCGCGTCTGAGAGCGATAAAGAAGAGGACCAGCCGATGTCTTTGCCGTCTCCGATTTCGAACCAGAACTCGCTCACTTCGGAGTCTTAGAAAAATTGTCGGAGAACCGAACCTCCGCTTGAGGCCTATATACGAAAAGAGCCGGAAGATTTCCGGCTCAAATTCTATGGAAAGCTCATTAGGCTTTCATTGTTTTTTCGGCCACAAATGCAGCCAGTTCCCGGGCAGCGTCTTTTGCTCTTTCCGGCGCTGCATCAAAAATCTCAGCCATGAGGCGTTCGCTGACGTACTCAGGATTGAAGTCCAAGTGCAGATCGTTGCCGTGCATCTCACATTTTGTGAAGGCGCCGTCGGGCGAGCACTGAGAAGCGATTTCAGCAACTTTGCCCTTGGCAAGCATTGCGATTACGGGATTCTTGAAAGATAACTCGACGTGGTTGGCAGAGATATTCTTTAAGTTCAAGAAATCACGTGCTTTGTAGAGCTGTTCAATAGGGAGGGCCATTTTCTTCCTTTCTAAAAATTTTCGGATATTTTAGTTCATCAGTCCGGAGATAAGCACGGCTAAGACAAGTGCAGGGCAAAGAACGCCGATACAGACTCTGAGCACTTTCTTCCATCCCGGGTAGTTCTGAAGAGAAGTCCAATGGGTGTGAACTTTATCCCAAGCGAACCAAGCAGCCAGCAGACAGGCAATGATGCCGCCGATCGGAAGACCTAAGTTGGAGACAAAGAAGTCAGCCAGGTCAAAGGCGGTCTTGCCGAATATCTTGTAATCTGCCAAAAGGCCGAAGGACAAAGCACACGGAATACTAAGAATCAGCATGAAGAGCAGGCAGACGGTCACGGCTGTTGCACGCTTCATATTGAGTTCCTGAACCATCCACGTAATGTCAATTTCAAGCATGGACACGGCTGAAGTTAAAGCAGCAATGATCAGGCAGAAGAAAAAGACGATGGAGAACAAGTAACCGAAAGGCAGCTTGGCAAAAATCACCGGCATCGTAATGAAGGTGAGGCCGGGGCCTGCCGCCGGGTCCATTCCAAAAGCGAAATTAGCCGGAAGAATCATCAAACCTGCCATCAAGGAGATGAGCAGAGAAAGCACCACAATCCAGAAAGTGGAGCTCACGAGTTCTGTCTTATCGTCGATATAGGCGCCGTATGTAATCATGCAGCCGGCACCGACCGAGAACGAGAAGAAAACCAGCCCCATGGAATCCAGCAGTGTTTTCCAGCTGAACTTGGAGAAATCAGGCAGGAAAAGGTATTCCACACCCTTCATGGCGCCGGGCTGCATCAGACCTGTGATGATCAGAATGATCATGAAGATAAACAGCATCGGCATAAGGATCTTGGAACATAATTCGATGCCGCCTCGAATACCGAAGGCAACCACAAATCCGACTAAGGCAAGGAAGCCGATCTGAGCGGAAATGGCAACCCAGGGCGAGGAAGACAGGCTTCCGAACAGTGCGCCGAGGGTTTCCGGGTTGGCGGCGGGGAACCCGATGATGGCTTCAAAGAAGTACAACAGGCACCAGCCGCCGACTACAGAATAAAACGAAAGAACGACAAAGCCGATGATGATGCCGAGATAACCCAAGACTGACCAGAAGGATCCGCCTAAGTTTCGGTAAGCCGTGACGATTCCGCCTTTACCGGCTTTGCCCAAGGTGATTTCCGTGAGCAAAAGGCCGAAAGCCAAGGTAAAGGAAAAAATAATGTAGGGGAGCAGGAAGGCTGCTCCGCCTTCGGCGCCGGCCATGTATGGGAACTTCCAAATTGCACCCAGACCGATGGCCGCGCCGACACTGGCTAAGACAAACCCAACTTTGCCGGTAAATGTTTTTTCTTGTTGTTTTGATGCTTGGGACATCTGAGAATACTTCCTCGGTTTTAAATCAGATTAAAGATTGCAACCACAACGATGAAGCAGGGTGCAACGAAAGCCAGCATAAAGCGGAAGAACTTCATGAAGCCGTCGGAATGCTTAACGCTGGAGTTGATTTCATATTTGGTGCGGTCAAAGAAGAACCAGCCCGTCATCGCAACAACGAAGATGGCGCTGAGCGGCATCAGGATGTTGCAGCAGAGGAAGTCGATCGCATCAAAAATGTTCTTGTCCATGATCTTGTAATCAGCCCACGGACCCATCGAGAGAGCAGACGGAATAGAGCAGATGGAAAGAACGATGAACAGAAGAACGGAAGCTGTTTTGCGGGAGAAATGGAATTCGTCCATTAAATAAGCCAGGGGAACTTCGAACAAGGAAATCATCGAAGTCAGAGCGGCAACCAGCAAACAGCCGTAGAAGCAAACGGCAAAAACGTCGCCTAACGGAATGTGAGAGAACACGGCAGGCATCGTGATGAATGTCAGACCGGGGCCGGCAGACGGATTCAGACCGAAAGCGATAACCGGCGGAATAACCATTAAGCCCGCGAGAATGCAGGAAATGAAGGCTAAAACGGAGACCCAAAGAGCAGTGGTGGTCAGGTTTTCTTTATGAGAAATATAAGAACCGTAGGTGACCATAATGCCCATGCCGACGGAGAGCGAGAAGAATGTGAAGCCCATGGCGTTGAGCAGAGAGTTTGCCGTGACCTGGTCCCACTTCGGAGAGAAGAGGAACTTAAGACCTTCCCAGGCACCGGGCAGCGTCAGACCGCGAATAATCAGGACGATCATCAGCACAAACAGCAGCGGCATGAGCACTTTAGACATGCGCTCGATACCCTTGTTTACACCGAAAATCAGGACACCGGCGGTAATGGCCAGGAAAAGGGTTTGGTAAAGGATAGCGGACACCGGAGTGCTGACTGTTTTAAGGAAGGTCTTTTCCAGCATTGCTAGGTCAGACGAAGCGGCATTTCCCATGATGGCTTCAAACAAATAAGTCAGACACCATCCGCCTACCGTACTGTAGTAGGTCATGATCAGGAAAGCACAAAGAACACCGATGAAGCCTAGAGGAGCCCAGAACTTGCCTCCGATGCGGCGGAAACTCGTGACGGAACTTCCTCGTCCGGCTCGGCCGATGATGATTTCAGCAAGAATCAAAGTGACGCCGAAAAACAGCACCATCAGGATAAACGGAATAATAAAAGCAGAACCGCCGTTGGCACCGGCCATGTACGGAAATTTCCAAATGGCTCCGAGACCGACGGCAGAACCGGTTGCAGCCAGGATCATGCCGGTCTTGGAACTCCAGTTGGAGCGTGCATCAGACATTGAAGACTCCCTTCTAAAAAGTGATACGAAAAACGACTATTTATAAATGAATGAAGTAATTGTATATGCCGCTTTTCGGTTCTTTAACGGGATTCAGTAGGAAATCGTCGCTCAAGCACTCAAATTTCTGACAAATTTTTCCTTTTTTGCCTCTTTTGACTAAGTTTTTGTCTCAAAGAACTTCGTGTAATCACCCATAAATAACCTGTAAATACCAGCAAAAATTTCAGAAGGTCGAAATTTGCATTCTAAAAATCGGAAATGAGAAGTATTACCGTGGAGTTAAGGCCCGATTAGTGAAGATACGAAGAAAGCGGTAGGAAATGATTACCCACTTTTGGTACCGTTTTGGTCGAACAAATTCTTTAGAAGATGTAAAAGTTTTTCTTATGTCACTATGGGTATTAATACGTAAAGATGAAGAAAGGATGAGCTATGCGGAAAATTATTTCTTTTTCAATTCAATAAGTAAAAGAAAAATTCGGTTGGGCGAAATAATTTGCAAAGCGGAAAAATCAAAAGTCAAGAAATTTATTTTGTCTTCTTTTTCGTGAAAATGCGACAAAAGTATGGTTTTTAATGAATGTTGGTGTTATTATCTACCTCGTGGTTTGAGGTGGTTGTGAAAACAACCGTTTATCCTGGTTGGAAACCCTGCTAGTGTCCCTAGCAGGTTTTTTTTATTCTTTTTTCAGCCGAAAAGATCAGACAATTATTATTTTTTCTTAATACAAACCTTGTCTCGCAAGGTGTCCGGTTCGATTTTTCTTCATCCCGGCGTATCTTCCAGCCTTGGGAATTGATTTGATCCATCATCGCCGGCCGATTTTTCCTTCTAAAAACTCTCTTTTCTTTAGCCAGCTCATTTTTTGAGAAAAAGCTTTTGTTCAATCGTGTTGATTTTGGGAATGCGAGTTCATCAAGCTTCGTTTGAATCCTCATATTCCGTCTAAAATTTCTCTAAAACAAATTTTTGCGGAGCCAACCTTGTCCGATTCAGATTTTCAGCAAATATTAGATGTCAAAGGGTTGAAGTGCCCGATGCCGATGCTTAGAACGAAGAAAGCACTGGCTAAGATGCAGCCGGGAGAAAAACTACTGGTTCAGGCAACCGATCCCCACGCCTTACGAGATTTGAGCCAGTTTGCCGATCAGACCGGCAACAAGCTCCTTTCCTCTTCTGACGAGGACGGCATTATTAATATAGTGATGCAGCGTAAAGAAGAATAACGTCACAAACCTACAGCTAAGGAACTCTCATGACTATGCCCGTCAAAGATGCACCCTTCCTTGAAGAACGAACCGCCGCTGTAATGGAGAGCGTCTTCAACGACCCGATTGTCAAAAAGGCCCTTGACCAGGCCGTTCCTCAGGAAATTTTTACGATCGAGGAACAGATCGAAATTTGTGAAGTTCCTGCTCCGCCTATGAAGGAGCAGACCAGAGCCGCAATGATTGCTGAGAAGATCAACAGTTACGGTCTGGAATCATCTATTGATCCGGTCGGCAACGTAATTGCCTGCCGCAAGGGAACAGACCCGGATGGCCCTGTCTGCGTTATCAGCGCGCATATGGACAATAGTTTTAGGGAAGGAACCGACACTACTGTTCGCCGCCAAAACGGCAGACTGTTTGCGCCCGGTATTTCCGATGCATCCCGAGCATTGGCCTGCATGCTTCAAGTCATTCGTATGGTCGTCAACAACGACATCAAGACAAAAGGAACGCTGCTGTTCATTGCCACAGTAGGGCAGGAGGCTGAAGGCGATCTTCGTGGCGTAAAACGTATTTTCTATAGCTCCGGAATTCATGTCGACGGCGTCTTGGTGTTAGACGGTGCTGATCCGGGGAGACTGCTTTATGGATCCGTGGGATCTAAACGCTACAAGGTTGAGTACAGCGGTCCCGGCGGTCACAGCTATCTGAATTTCGGTCAGTACCCGAGCGCTACACAGGCGCTTTGCCGAGCAGGAGCGCTTCTTGCGAATCTTCAGGTTCCGGCGGAACCGAGAACGACTTTTACTTTAGCGACTTTAAACGGCGGCTCTTCCGTTAACGCCATCGCAGAGCATGCCGAGTGCGAGATCGACCTGCGAAGCGAAGACGCACAGATGCTCGATGGACTTGTTCAGGAAGTCCTGCCTTTGTTTGCGTTCGGCGCCCAATTAGAAAATCAGCGTTGGAACGTTACGGATCCGGCCCTGCAAGTTAGATGCAAGGTGACGCCGATCGGTCACCGCCCGGCTGCGGTATCCAAACCCGACAGCCCGGTGCTTCAAGCTGCTAGGGCTGCCCAAATGGCCTTGGGCATTAAGCTGACGGACTTTACCAGCGCTTCTACGGACCAAAACGTTCCGATGTCTCTTGGAATTCCTTCGACTACCTTAGGCGGGGGCGGAAGAGAGGGATTCAACCATTCCTTGTCCGAATGGTTTGAACCTGTGCGCTCCTACGAAGGTCCGCAGCTTTGCCTGCTGACTGCTTTGGCTCTGGTCGGGTTAGAGAGCGGTTCGGAACCGCTCCTTCCGATCTACACGGCAGCACCTAGGGAACAATGGCAGGACAGACTCTAATCTAAGAAAAATTTGGGACCGAAAGGTCCCGTTTTTTTACCTTTGGGTCCAATGGAAAAAAACTACCCGAGGTAAGGCGAGAAGACTAAGAAAAAAATTAGTTGAGGGGATATTAAAATCATTCCATTTTTCTTCTCAAAATACTTATCTTAAGATTCTTAAGAAATTTATTTTTGTATTGTGATGGCTTATCGTTAATACTTTTCCAATATTGGCTGTACACAAAATAAAATCCAGCACAATAGGGGTTTTCAAGGTTTTAGTAATTTCCCTCCTTATTGTATCGGAGGGTGCGATGTGACCTTCCTCATAGCTATCTCTTAAGAAAACTTAATGTTAAAATTTCTAACAAGAGGTTCTTGGATCTCTATGATTCTGAGAAAACTTATAACAACCCCTCTTACTCGAATGTATTTTGACTTGGAGTACCAAATGAAGGTCTTTAACAGACGTAATGTATTGAAAGGCGGTTTAGTTGGCTCTATGGCAGCCGGTTTTGCTTCTTTCATGGGCGCTTCCCATGCAGCAGAACCCGCAGCAAAGGCACCCGCCCAGAATGATAAAAATACTTATGACGTGATCGTGCTTGGCGCCGGTCCCGCCGGATTGGTTACTGCCATCGCTGCTAAGCAGGCTGGTGCAAAGAAAGTAGTTGTATTCGAAAAACGCGACCGTCCTGACGGCAACGCTATTTTTGCCTTAGGTTCCGTTTGCGGCTGGGGCTCCCGTCATCAGAAAGAGCAGGGCATCAAAGATACCGCTGACGATTTCTACGCCATGATGATGGATGTTTCCAAGCAGATGGGCGACAAGGCTTTGAACCGTACTTATACCGATAATATTTCTGCCGGCATTGACTGGCTGGAAAAAGACATCGGCGTGAAGTTCGGTAAGATTCGTCCGATGCCGTATCCGCGTCTCGGCCGTACATGCCGTGTTGACGGCGAAGGTCTCACCGGCGGAGCCCAGCTCGTGAAGAAACTTCTTGCGGCTGCCGCTAAAGAAGGCGTTGAAGTTAAGTTCGAACACAAAGGTATTGAACTTCTCCACGACGACAAGATGCGTGTCACAGGTGTCAAGATTCAGACACCTGCCGGACAGGAAGAATATTTCTCCAAGGGCGGCGTTGCAATTGCAACCGGCGGTTTCTCCGCTAACCCTGAAATGGTTGACAAATACATCGGCGGCTGGGCTACCCGCATGGTGCTCCGCGGCTCCAAGTCCACAACCGGTGAAAACATTTCTCTGACGCTTCCGCTTTATGCCAAGTGCGTCAACATGGACCAGTTCCATGCCGGCCCGATTATCGGCGCAACCCACGTCAACCCTGCAGACGTCTTGAACTCCGGCTACGGCATCCAGGTCAACACTTCCGGCAACCGTTACATGGATGAAAACAACACCTATGTGATTAAAGCCAGAACAACCGCTCAGAAGACACTTGACAATACCGGCTGGGTTATCGTTGACTCCACTTGCCCGGTTCTCGATAAAGTTATTCCCAAATTCGATATGCTGAACAGCCCGTATGGTAAGGCCGACACGATCGAAGAAGTGGCTAAGCAGGCCGGTCTGCCTCCTGCCAAGATTGTGGCGCTCGTGAAGGAATACAACGAAGCGGTCAAGAACGGTACGTTAGGCAAGATGAATCCGCCGAACACCTACAAGAAACCGCATCTGATTGAAAAAGCTCCGTTCTATGCAGTTCCTCTGCAGGGCGGTATGACCGCTACATTCGGCGGCCCGCTGATCAACACGAAGGCTGAAGTTCAGAACTTGGACGGCAAGACCATTCCCGGTCTCTATGCAGTCGGCAACTCTTCCGGCGGTATCTTCTTCCATAACTATGCCGGCGGCGCTCAGTTAGGCGCAGCCACCGTATTCGGAAGAATTGCCGGTAAAGAAATGGCTCAGAGAGCCGCTGCTGCAAAGTAAGAGGAGATCAAAAATGAAAAAAACATTACTCGTTTTAGCTTCCGCTCTTTCTTCCTTTTTCTCCGTACTTTCTCTCAGTTTCGCTCCGCACTCCGGGCAAACCTCAACCCCGTTATCATCGTTCAGGTTGAAACCACACTTTGGACAATACATACCTGTTCCCCTTTTCTAATGTATTTATCTCTGCATTTACTACATAATTATACTTATGTTGTTATTTTTATCTTTCCCCACCGCGCTGAACACGTCCAGAAATACTTGCAAAACACAATCACAAATGCTATACTTTCCAAAGAACCCTTAGTAAAGGGGGTTCATTATAATATCCTGCATTTATAAGCGGTATTTCACCCGTTTTTAACAACATAAGTATAATTATGTACTACGCCCTTTTATCCCCCTCCTCATCCCGGAGCATCCCCTCTTTTCTTCCGCGCTCCACTCCTCTCCCAAAAGCCCCAGCCTCTCAATCAGCCGTTCATGCTCCCTTCCATTTTCCATTACATAGATCCTGGTTGTCTCAATATCAGAATGTCCCATCTCATCTGCCATCTTCTTCCATGCCTGATAATGGAATTTATCTGTAAATACGATTACCCCGTCAAGGTCAAAAATAAATGCCTTCATTTTCTTTATCTCCTTCATTTAAAATCATACACTGCACATTTTCAGTTCTTATAA
>OGMN01001765.1_pt1 | contig 14623 bp, 10 predicted proteins | sample 1573211 | NCBI WGS metagenome assembly OGMN01 (sample SAMEA2581876, study PRJEB24529) | metagenome | biome: Human gut stool | place: China | collected 2011
TTTTGGGCCTTACTTGACGATTTTCTGCTCTCTTGGCTCAAAATCCTGGAAATTAAAAATTAAAGACTTGTATGCACGAAGATATTGTCCTTACCCCGATGATGAAACAGTTCCTCGACTTGAAGGCAAAGCATCCCGATGCTGTCATGCTGTTTCGTTGTGGTGACTTCTATGAAACCTATTCCACCGATGCCGTCGTCGCGTCCGAAATCCTCGGTATTACCTTGACCAAACGTGCCAACGGCAAGGGGAAAACCATCGAAATGGCGGGCTTTCCGCATCATGCACTCGACACCTATCTGCCCAAGCTGATACGTGCCGGCAAGCGCGTGGCCATCTGCGACCAGTTAGAGGACCCGAAGTTGACAAAGAAACTCGTAAAGCGGGGCATCACGGAGCTGGTGACGCCGGGAGTCTCCATCAACGACAATGTGCTGAACTACCGGGAGAACAACTTTCTGGCTGCCGTACACTTCGGCAAGGGTGCCTGCGGTGTGGCTTTCCTGGACATATCTACGGGCGAATTTCTGACGGCGGAAGGCCCTTTCGACTATGTGGACAAGTTGCTGAACAACTTTGCCCCCAAAGAGGTGCTTTTCGAGCGTGGCAAGCGGTTGATGTTCGAAGGGAACTTCGGCAGCAAGTTCTTCACTTTCGAGCTGGACGACTGGGTGTTTACCGAGACTTCCGCCCGCGAGAAGCTGCTGAAGCATTTCGAGGTGAAGAACCTGAAAGGTTTCGGTGTGGAGCATCTCAAAAACGGTATCATCGCTTCGGGAGCTATCCTGCAATACCTCATCATGACGCAGCATACGCAGATAGGGCATGTCACTTCGCTGGCACGCATCGAGGAGGATAAGTACGTCCGTCTGGATAAGTTCACAGTGCGCAGCCTGGAGCTGATGGGGTCGATGAACGACGGCGGTAGCAGTCTGCTGAATGTGATAGACAAGACCATCAGCCCGATGGGTGCCCGCCTGCTGAAACGCTGGCTGGTATTCCCGTTGAAGGACGTGCAGCCGATTAACGAACGGCTGAATGTAGTGGAATACTTCTTCCGCCAGCCCGATTTCAAGGAGTTGATAGAGGAGCAACTGCATTTGATAGGTGACTTGGAGCGCATCATCTCCAAAGTGGCGGTAGGCCGTGTCTCTCCGCGTGAGGTAGTGGCGCTGAAGGTGGCTTTGCAGGCGATAGAACCCATCAAAGCGGCTTGCATGGATGCCGATAATGCCAGCTTGAATCATATAGGCGAGCAGTTGAACATCTGCCAGTCCATCCGCGACCGCATAGACCGGGAGATAGACAATGACCCGCCGTTGCTGATTAATAAGGGCGGTGTCATCAAGTCCGGTGTTAGTGCCGAGTTGGACGAGTTGCGCCAGATAGCCTACTCCGGTAAGGATTATCTGTTGCAGATACAGCAGCGCGAGAGTGAGCTGACGGAGATTCCCAGCTTGAAGATAGGCTACAACAATGTCTTCGGTTATTACATCGAAGTGCGCAACACGCATAAGGACAAAGTGCCGGCAGAGTGGATACGCAAGCAGACCCTTGCCAATGCCGAACGCTACATTACCCAGGAATTGAAGGAGTACGAGGAGAAGATTCTCGGTGCGGAGGACAAGATACTGGTACTGGAAACACAACTCTATGCAGAATTGGTGCAATCATTGAGCGAGTTCATCCCCGCCATTCAAATCAATGCGAACCAGATAGCGCGTCTGGACTGCCTGCTCTCCTTTGCCACGGCAGCGCGCGAGAACAACTATATACGCCCCGTCATTGCCGACGACGATGTGCTGGAAATCTGCCAGGGACGCCACCCGGTGATTGAGAAGCAGCTCCCCATCGGCGAGAAGTATATTGCCAATGATGTGATGCTGGATAGCCAGACGCAGCAGATTATCATCATTACGGGTCCCAACATGGCGGGTAAGTCTGCTTTGCTGAGGCAGACGGCGCTGATTACGCTGCTGGCTCAAATCGGCAGTTTTGTGCCTGCGGAGAGTGCCCATATCGGGTTGGTGGATAAGATATTCACCCGTGTAGGTGCCAGCGATAATATTTCCGTGGGCGAGTCTACCTTTATGGTGGAGATGAACGAGGCGGCGGATATCCTGAACAACCTTTCTCCCCGCAGCCTGGTGCTGTTCGACGAGCTGGGGCGCGGTACTTCTACATATGATGGTATTTCCATCGCCTGGGCGATTGTGGAGCATATACACGAGCATCCCAAGGCAAAAGCCCGAACCTTGTTTGCCACGCACTACCATGAGCTGAATGAGATGGAGAAGAGCTTCAAGCGTATAAAGAACTACAACGTTTCGGTGAAGGAGATAGATAACAAAGTCATCTTCTTGCGCAAATTGGAGCGCGGCGGTAGCGAACACTCTTTCGGTATTCATGTAGCCAAAATGGCAGGTATGCCCAAAAGCATCGTGAAGCGTGCCAATGACATTCTGAAGCAACTGGAATCGGACAACCGCCAGCAAGGTATTTCCGGCAAACCATTGACGGAAGTCAGTGAAAACAGAAGCGGTATGCAGCTCAGCTTCTTCCAGTTGGACGACCCGATCCTTTGCCAGATTCGGGATGAGATACTGAATCTGGATGTGAATAACCTGACGCCGCTGGAGGCACTGAACAAGCTGAATGATATAAAGAGGATAGTGAAAGGGAAATAACCGGATAAGTAACTATCCCTCCAGAGTTAGGGGTAGTTACTTATCCGGATTGTTTCAAAACACGGTTGGTTCTTTATAATTTGACTTTTCCCTCCAACCGTATATCTTCCGATGAAGCCCCTATCAGCAGCTTCACCGTTCCGGGTTCTACAACGAACATCTGCTTTTCTTCGTTCCAATAGCCGAGCTCCTCCTTGGGAACGGTGAGTGTCACTTCCCGGCTTTCACCGGCCTTGATGGGGATACGCTTGAAGGCGCGCAACTGCTTGGAGGGACGTTCCACTTTGGAGTCCGGATAGCTGGCATAGAGCTGCACAACTTCTTCCCCGTCGCGTCCGCTTGTATTCTTCACTGATACCGTCACGCGGATGTTCTTCTTGTCTTGCTTGACGGATTCAATCTTTTCGTATGTAAAGTCAGAATAGCTAAGACCATAGCCGAAAGGATAGAGCACCGGGCCCTGGTGGTACATATACGTGCGTCCGTTGCGGATGTCATAATCCATCATGTCGGGCAGGTCGGTGATGTCTTTCACCCACGTCTGTACGGTACGTCCGGCTGGATTTACCTTGCCGAAGAGTACATCGGCCAGTCCGTTTCCCTGCTCCTGGCTGCAGTGGGTGATGTGGACGATGGCAGGCACGTGCTCCTGGCTCCAGTTGATGGTGTAGGGGAAGCTGCTGACGAGCACCAGTATGGTATTGGGATTGGCCTTGAGCACTAGCTTCACCAAATCCTCATCGGGCAGCATCAGTGATTTGCGGTCGACAGCTTCGCGGCCGTCACTGGGAACGGGAGAGAACTTCCAGTCCGCACGTGTACCGTAAGGATGGTTTCCTACACACACGATGGCGATGTCGGCGGCTGCGGCAGCCTTTTCCGCCTGGCCCATGCGGTTGTCTTCGGCGTGGATGACTTCGGTATCTTCCTTTACAGCATTGCGTATGCCGCTCAGAATCGTTGTTTCGTAAGGCGGGGTACCACTATACCAGTCTTGCACGATTTTGTCCGAATATGGGCCTATAACGGCTATTTTGCGCAGCTTTCCGGCATCAAGAGGCAGGAGATTCTTGTTTTTCAATAACACCACAGACTTGGCGGTGACTTCCCGTGCCAGCCTGCGGGCTTCTGCTGTCATGAAAGGCGGTGTTTCCGTACTGTCCTTTCCAATGGAGAGATAAGGGTTACGGGAGTTGTCCCCGTCGAGCAAGCCGAGCTTGAGGGCGACGAAGATGTTTCCGCGGATGGCTTTGTCAATGTCGGCTTCGGTCAGTAATCCCTTTTTCAGTGCTTCCTTGACGTAGGGAACGTATGCGTCGAGAAACTGTCCTGTGGTGGCTTTTACTACGGCAGCGGCACCCTCCGCAAAGCTCGGAAAACTCTTGTGCGCTTCAATCAGCAGTTTCAGGGCGCCACCGTCCGTACAGATGATACCGTTGTTGCCCCACTGCTTGCGGGTAATCTCTTCGAGGCAGGGATGGATGGACATGGGGATGCCGTTCCAACTGTTGTAGGCAGCCATGAAAGCGCGGCTGCCTCCCTCGGTGATACCTTTATAGAAAGGATAAGCATAGTATTCGTGGAACAGCCGCGTGTCGAAGTCGGAGGAAGTGCTGTCCCGTCCGTCCTCGTTGCTGTTGGCAAGGAAATGCTTCATCAGAGAGGCGGTTTTCCAGTAGCGGGGGTGATTGCCTTGCAGGCCGCGTACGCTGGCAATGGTGAGTTGGGCGGTGAGGAAGGCATCTTCGCCGAAACTCTCCTCGGTGCGTCCCCAGCGCGGGTCGCGGGCAAGGTCGGCATTCGGAGCGCGCATTACGAGGGCATGACGCTTGTTGCCGGTGGTCTGCATGTAGTAGCGGGCTTCTTCAGCGGCTTGTTCCGCTACTTTCCGCACTAAATCGGTGTCCCATGTGGAGCCCAGACCGTAGGATTGGGGGAATATGGTGGTGGGGCAGTCTGTGGGGACTACTTTCCCGTCTTCCGTTCTTTGGCGTCCGCCCCACATGGCAGGACCGCCGAGGGTCAGCCCGTGCAGTCCTTCGTAGTGTCCGCAACGGGGAATGTTGAAGCGGGGGACACCGAGGTCGGTGGAAAGAAGGTTTATCTTTTCATCCAATGTCAGGATGGAGAGAAGATGTTCCACGCGCTGTTCGTCACTGAGCGTGGTATCTTGAAAGGCTTGTGTGTGTTGCGCGCTTGCCTGCAAGCCGAACAGCAGGGGCAAGGCGAGGAGTAATAATTTGTTTCGCATGGGGTATTAGGGTTTTAATGTGTTTGATATATCGGTTATGGGATTGATATTCGTTGCAACCGTCCGTCCTGCGGCAGGCAGAGCAACCCTTCGGCTTTCTTTTCGTCTGCCAGATATTTCTTCCACGTAATCTTGTCCCATTTCATCTGGTCTGTACATTGTGCCACGGGGATATGGGGGATGGCCGAACCGTCCTTTACAAGAATGACGATGGGCAGGACGCCGCACTCGATATGGTTCCATCCCGGAGCATACACCTTTCCGGTCTGGTAATCTATCCACTTCTGTCGTCCGGGGAGGTAGACATCCCGTCCGTTACCCTCTTCGAGCATGGGGGCCACGAGGAGATTGGAGCCGAACATGTACTCGTCCTCTACCAGCCATGCACCCGGGTCGTCGGGATACTCCAGCAACAGGGCGCGGAGCATCGGCCAGCCGTTTTCGGTGCACTCTTTGGATTGTGCATATACGTAGGGCATCAGCTTGTACTTCAGTTCGGCACAACGGCGGAAATAGTCTGTGAACTCTTTCCCGTAGTACCACGGTTCGGTGGGAGGTGCTCCGTGCACGCGGCTGTGGCTGGTGAGGAAGCCGAAGGGCAGCCAGCGGCGGTAGAGGCTTTCGGGGCTTTGGGTCACGAAGCCGCCTATGTCATTGCTCCAGAAGCAGAATCCGCTTAGTCCGATGGAGAGGCCGCTGCGGATGGTTCCCTCGAAACCGGTTTCGGTGGTTGCGGCGTCACCGCCCCAGTGCAATGGATAGCGTTGTGAACCTGCCCATGCGGAACGTGCCCAGATAATGTTTTCACCGTGTATCTTCTTGATTACCTCGGCCACAGTTTTGTTGTAGCGCAGGGGATAGAGGTTGTGTTCGTATAGTCCGCTGCGGCCGTTGGCATAGATGGCATCCAGTGGGGCACTTTCGCCGAAGTCTACTTTGATGGCGCCTACACCCATTTCAATCAGATTGCCGAGCTTCTCTTGATACCACTGTACGGTTTCGGGGTTGGTGAAGTCCAGCACCACGTCCTCGTAGGGGAGCTGTCCCTTGCCGTTGCGTACGTACAGACCGCGTTCCACCAGCTCAGGGAAGAACTTGTTTTTCGGAGTGAAGTAGGGAAGTTGCCAGAGGCAGGTGCGGAAGCCTTGTGACCTTAGGTCGGTGAGCATCTGTCGGGGATTGTCGAAGCGGTCGGCGGCAAAGGCGTAGTCGCATTGCCAGTCCACGCCGAACCAACCGGTATCGAAGTGGATGACATCGCTCGGTATCTTGTTCTCACGCAGTTTCCGGGCTACATCGCGGCCCTCTGCTTCGCTGAAGTAGGTGATGCGGCTCATCCAGGTGCCGAAGCTCCACAAGGGGGGCATTTCGGGCCGTCCTACCAGTGCGGTGTATTCGCTCAGCATCTCCTTCGGCGAACCCAGGAAGAGGAAGATGTCCATCGCTTCGTCTGCCATGAAGAGTTTGGTGGCTCCGATGTAGGAACAGCCGAAGTCGCAGGTCACGGGGGCGGAAGTGTGCATGAACATGCCGTAGCCACGGTTGCTGAAGAAGAAGGGGATGGGCTTGTACATGTCCGGGGTTTCGGGGCCCTGCGGGTCGGTGACAAAGAGGTTGACCTTCTGCCCGGCCTTGTTCAGTGCGGTGGCGGACTCGCCGCAACCGTAGATTTTCTCGTTCGGCGCGAGGCTGAATACGGGATTGATGCTGCGTGAGTTGTCCGAGCCGCGCTTGATGAAGCTGAATGGAGGTACCTTGACCTGTGTGGAGTCGTTGTCGCTCCAGCAACGGGTCTGTGTCAGCAGGCGTCCGTCGGCGTCTTTCAGTACCAGACGCCAGGGATAGTTCTGGATGAGCAGGCTGCCGTATCGGGAGGTGTACAGCGTACCTTTGTCCGTTTTCTCGGCTTTCCAGAAAGAGCGTCCGTCGGCGGGCTTTCCTATGAGCATGGGGTCATCGGCATCTTCTTTCGGTATGATGGGCGAGGTAAGCATATGGATGCGGAGGGTACGTTCGCTGACCGGTTCGACGGTGAACGTCAGTTGTGGATTGTTGTCGTAGGCCGTCTCCGGGAAGTCCAGCGACCGGAGGGGCTGGTGCAGGTAGGTGTTTGCATTGAATGCCTGGCGGGGCATCAGTTGCTGGCGTTTCCACTGGACAGTCCCTTTACCGGTGGAGGTGTCGAACGATACCAGGCTGTCGGCGAAGAAATAGGTGTTGCTGAGGTCCAGAAAATCCTGGCTCATGTCTTTCGACTGGGAAAGCAGGTATTGCACGCCGGCATTTGTTTTCAGTTGGGCATGCGCAGGCAGGGTGGCAGTTGCTGCTAGCAGCATAAAAGCTGCCCCTTTCATCAGTTGTCTCTCTTTCATGATAAATATATGATTTACGGTTACTGTTTCGATGCCGTAAAAGTAGAGAAATCCACACAGATGAAAGGGGCAGGTATGTTGCTTATGTGGGGCTGAAATGTTTATTTTGCTTCTATTTGTTTCCTTTAAGGATGCCGGTGTCCGTATCTTCGTTCTGTATGCGCTTGGCGGCAGTCTTGCGTTTTCGTCCGAAGTCCATGCCGTAGGTCACTTTCACCAGCAGCATACGCGAGGTTTCGTTGACGTATTGGTAGCTGGTATTCCCGGCCCGGCGGTTCCAGTTTTCGCTGCCTACGCGGTAGTTGTCCATGAAGGGATTGTTCATGGCAAGGGTAAGGCTGAAACGCTTCTTGAAGTAGGTCAGAGCGATGTCGTGCAGGTCTTCGCCCAAGGCCAGCGTTTCGCCGTAGAGGGTGGGACGGTGGGTGCGCAGGTTGAAGGTGAGAGCCATGCACTTGTAGGCAGCTTGGGCGTTGACCACGGCGTAGAGGTTGCAGTGCGTGTGGTGGTAGTCGGCGGCGCGGCTGTCAAAGTAGTCCATGCCGAGGGCGGCACGCAGCGAAATCAGTCCGTGCATCAGCTGGTAGCGGAATTCGTATTCGGCGTTCCATTTCTGCCAGCTGTCCTGGTTGGCCATCTCGCGTACAAAGAGGTTCTGCTCCTGCCGGGTCTGCTCCATGATGGGGTTGTTGCGGTAGTGGAAGCTGAGGTTGAGGGCGGTGCTCCAGTCGGTGCGGTGGTAGTCCAGGGTCAGCCGGTTGCGGTATTCGGTGGAAGGGGTGAGCAGGGCATTGCCGCGGCGCAGCTGGTAGTAGTCCAGTTGCTGCTCCACGCAGCTCAGCTCGGCCAGGGTGGGGGCGATGCTCTCCACGCTGCCCCGGTATCGGATGGTGAAGCGGTCCGAGGGGGTGAATCCGGCACGGAGGATGGGGCGCAGCAGCAGGCGATGGTAAGACTGCTCTTCCTGGCTTGCCCGGAGGTAGCTGCCGCCCATACCTACGGACAGGTTCCATTTTTCCATCTTGCGGTTCCATTCGGTGTAGAGGTAGAGTTCTGAGTTGTGCAGGCGGTTCTCCGTGTTCTCGGTGCCGAAGTAGCGGTTGTTGGCGTAGCCGTAGGTCTGCTTTAGGCCGATGCTCCACGTGTCGGTGGGGGAGGCGGACTTCTCGTAGAGGGCTTCAGCGATGAGGGCGTACTTCTTGCCGTCCACGTTGTTGCTGAGGCGACTCAGGGGAGAAGAGGCATTGTCTTGGCTTATCAGATAGTCCAGGCGGCTGTCGGTGTCGGTGTAGCTGCCGGTGAAGTCGAGGATGAGCGTCTGTCGGCGGGGCAGGTTGTGTTGATAGTAGAGGTCGAGGGCGGTGGTGGCGGAGTGGTCGCGGCTGTGGTTGAGCAAGTCCAAGGGGGAAGTGGAGAGTTCGGGGTTGTAGAGGCGGCTGTCCAGTTCGGACTTGGGCGTGTTGAGGTACTTGCCGCGCAAAGCCACGTTCAGCATCCGGTTGTCCGCTTTTAGGTAATTGTAGTTCAGGGTGAGCCAGTGGTGGTTATAGCGCAGGCGGCCGGGGATTCCTTCTTCTTGCTGCAGCACGTGGCGGTTGTCGTCGAAGAGGTATTCTTCGCGGTTCTCGTTGTAGAACTCTTTGAAAGCGGCATGTTGCATGTCGTAGTTTACGCTCCACTCCGATGCCTTGTGGTTGTATTTCCCGGAAACGCGGTTCACGCCATATACTGTGTTCACGGCCTCCATCAGGTCTGCCATGAATCCGCCTCCCTGCATGCTCTGTTTCAGCTTGTAGTTGATGACGACGGCTGCATCCTTGAAGCGTGCGCCGGGATTGTCGTTGTGCTCCACACGCGCCACTTCATCGGGCTTCAGGGCAAGGATGTCCTTCAGTTCCACAGGACGGCCGTTGATGCAGAAGACGGGAGTGCCGCCGCCCGATACTTCTACAGTGTTGAATAGACTGTTCACTTGCAGGCCGTTGAGCTGCATCTTCTCCAACAGTCCTAGTGCGTTGGTGGAAAGCTGCTTCTGCTGTGCGGTAGGGAAATAGATGTTCCGGTCGCCGCGCCGGAGGCAGGGAGAGGCTTGCACTACGACTTCTTGGGTTTCAGCAGACTGTCCTGATGATAGGTTTCTGTCATTTTCTGTGCGTGTGCGGCAGCGATGGTTGCTGCCAGTGCGAGGAGGATAAGTACGATTCTTCTGTTCATATAACTTTGCTTTTTAGTTTTTCGTTTTGAAATCCGTTGGCAAAGCTATGGATGAATCCCGGTAGGGGCAAGAATGTGGGACAGACGACGGCTGAAAGTGATGTGTGACGGCTGTTTGGGACGAATGGAGGGATGAACGGACTTAAATACGGATGCTCCGGTAGATGGCTGCGGCGTATTGGCGCGATACGGGGACTTGCTCTTTGGTGGCTTTCAGGGTCAGCCGATAACCTTGTCCGTTACCCGATACATGCTCTACGTGGGCTATATTCACAATGTAGGCTCGGTGGCAGCGCATGATGCCTTGCACTCCTTGCAGTTGTTCTTCCATCTGCTTCAGGGTGCAGCGCAAGGCTTTGTGTACTTCTTTTCCCTCATATAGATAGTGCACGAGGGCATAGTTCCCGTCCGACTCCACGAAGAGTAGTTCGGCAGGCGATTTCAGTTCCACTGTCTCCCGGCTGTTGCCTTCCAAATGCAGAGGGCTGTCGGCTGTTTTAATGTGTTCGGGGGAAGCGGCGCTTTCCGCGGAACCGGAAGCAGTGGGGTTACCGGAAATTCTGCAGGCTTCGGAGGAGGCTTCTTCCGGCATCTGCAGGTTCTGTTTCTTCTTTTCCTTGGCCAGTGCCTCGTTCAGCTCCATTACCTCCTGCAGGCGCTTGGCAAGCTGGCGGCTGTGTTCCATATAGTAGCTGAACAAAGTGAGGAAGAAAGAGATGATGAGTGTATATCCGCTGTTTATCCAGAACGCTTTCAGCGTGAAACGTCCGTCGGGATAAAACCAGCCTTGCCGGATGTCTCCGGCGTAGGCCCATGCAGAATAGCAACAGATGAAAGCTCCCATAATGGGGCAGATAAGCAGTCCGACGGCAATGTTGCGTTTGAAGTCCCATTCTTCCCGTCGCGGCATTCGCAGCGCGTAGGTTGTCAGCAAGCTCGCCAGCAGATAGGCGATGGCAGACAATACGGCATAGCCCACGATGATGGGGTACTTGTAGTGCTCCACCCGGTCTATGCCGAAGGGCTGTAGCAGCACCATGATAATGATGCATGCCACTCCGGTGTAGAGCGCATAGAAGAAGGGGCCGTGTTTCATTTCTTCTTCCCGTAGAAACACATGAAATACACCCCGATAATCACAAACGGGATACTGAGCCACTGGCCCATGTTCAGCGTCATGCTGTCCTCAAAGTTCACCTGGTTTTCTTTCAGGAACTCGATGAAGAAGCGGAAGGTGAAAATCTCCGTCAGGCAGAGTCCGAAGAAGAAACCGCGGTGATAGGGCAGGGAGGCTTCGGCCTGCACGGCGGTTGATTTCTGCTTGGTGGTGCTGAAGTTTGTTTCAAGTTTGGTTTCTTGTTTTTTCTGTCCGCGTTTGTATAGCCAGACCATCCCCAGGAAGAAAATGAAGTAGGCGATGGCTTCGTAGAGCTGTGCCGGATGGCGGGGCAACATGTCTTCCCGTTCGAAGATGAATGCCCAGGGCACGTCGGTCGGTTTGCCGATGATTTCGGAGTTCATCAGGTTGGCAAGGCGGATGCAGCAGGCGGTGATGGGAGTGGCAACAGCTATCATGTCGAGCACGTCCATGTAGTGCATCTTCGTCTTGCGGCAGTACATCCAGAGGGCGATAATCAGGCCCAGCGTGCCGCCGTGGCTGGCAAGGCCGGTGTAGCCCGTCATCTTCCATCCTGCGGCGGTCTGCTTGATGGGGAGAATCATTTCAACGAAGTGGTCCTGGTAGTAGGCCCAGTCGTAAAATATGCAGTGGCCCAGTCGTGCGCCTATCAGTATGCCGAAGAAGCAATAGAAGAAAAGAGGTTCGAATTTCTTTTCGTCTATTTTGCGGTCGCGGTACTGGTGTTGCACGATAAGGTAGGCAAAAGCTAGGCCGATAATCCATAACAAACCGTAGTAGCGGATGGATATGCCGAAGAAGTTGAATAGTTCGGGGTCGGGGTTCCAGTTGATGGTGAGTAGTGATAGCATATTTATGAAGAATTAAATTACTGAATTACGGGGTTGTTCGGGACAAAGGTATGAAATTATCTCGTTTGGCAGTTCATCGTGGCAGTTTATTTGAATTTCTCCGCCACCATCCTATACGTCGGCACCTCAATCCCTTGTTCCTCTGCAGCCGTAATCATGTCGAACAACAAGCCTTGTACTTCGCTCTGATGCCCTTTGGCCATATCTTTCTGCATGGAGGCGGTACTTTCGGGGGCGAGTTTGTCTATTACTTTGAGGTTATACTGCACGATGTCTTCCTTGAATTCTATACCCAATTTCCTGCCCAAAGCTGCACTCTCTTGTGACAGTCCGATAAAGGTGTCGCGCACTTTGCCCGGTTTCTGGACTTCGCCCATAGGTACGTCGTAATAGGCCCCGGTGACGGCCATAGCAGAAATGAAGGACCACTTGACGAATGTGTCCCGGTCGATGTCGTCGGAGATTTCGGCTTTGATGCCGCTTTCCTGCAAATCGCGTTGCACGGCTTCCAATGTTTCACGGGAAACAATCGTGCCGCGGTGTGCTCCGTAGACGAGCCGGAAAATCTTTCCCATCTGCGTGATTTCTCCCCGTCCGGATACGAATCCTACGATGTAGATGCAGCCGTCGAGCACCGTGACGCCGGGGACCAACCGCTGGATACGGGGACCGGTTCCGTAAACATTCAGGATGGGGATTACCACTGTACACTCGTGTGAGGCACGTTTGATGAGTTCCGTAATGGAGTCTACGGAATAACCTTTGACGCAGACAAAGATAACATCCGCTTTGCCTTGGAATTCTTCTGCGGTAAATGCCGCCACTTTCAGAGAATGTTCACCTTTCAAATCGGAGTGCAGTTGCAATCCGTTCCCGCGTATGGCGGCAAGGTGTTCGCCACGTGCAATGCAAGTGACGTCTTTGCCGGATAATGAAAGAAAGGCGGCGATGCTTCCGCCTACGCCGCCGGTACCTGCTATGAGGTATTTCAGATTACTGTTTGCCATTTGTTGTGTATGGTTTATTGAACGTAGTTTTCCTTTTCCATATAGTAAAGCCCTTCGCCCCGGTCACCGTTCTCCATGTCTTCCAGCTCTACTTTGAAAATACGGTAGGGAAGGTCTTTTCTGGGATGCTTGGGCATGTCTACTGTCAATAGATAGGCGTTGCCATATTCGTTGCTGTCGAAATATTCTTTTATTTCCTGCTTCATCAGCACGGGGACTTTCTCGCCGTCTATCCAGACAGTGACTTTCAGTTGCCCGGGGCGGGGAGCCATCTGGCATTCTCTGGCTTCTTTGTTTTGTTCTTGTTGCTCAATGTCACTCAGGTTTTCACCGTGTACCAATGACTCGGGCTTTGTTTCTTTCATCCATTGGTAGGTACGTGTCAAGCTCATGGGACGGACGTATATCTGATAAGTAGGCATGGCTCCGGGGATGCGGAAAGCACGCAGGCCATAAGCTTCCATACGATGATAACGTATGTCGAGTGTAGTGTCGCGGTCGGCGATGAAATCCCAGGCCCAGAATTCCAGGCGGTGTTCAGTCTCGGGCAGCCCGCTTTTCATGGCAATGTGCGCATAGGAGGGCAGATAAATAGAGGCTGCACTTTGATATTTCCCTTTGGGTATACGGGCCGTGTAATGCCCGTCTTTGTCGGTTATGGCTTCTATGATGTCATTGAACTGCGGGTTTTGCCACCAGACACTGGCACTGTCTATCGGCTGTCCGTTGTAATCAGTCACCCGTCCGTGAATGGTTACTGAGTCTTGCTGTTGTGCATAAACGGCAGTACAGGACAATAAGAATAAAAGGAAGATAATCTGTTTCATATTGTTATTGTATGGAGTTTATTAGAAAATGGCAATGTACAAAGAAAGTACATTGCCATCTGGAATGAATATCATTACACATTGAACCTGAAGTGCATGATGTCCCCATCCTGCACCACGTATTCCTTACCTTCCACACCCAACTTTCCGGCTTCGCGCACGGCTGCTTCGCTACCATACTTGATATAATCCTCATACTTGATGACCTCTGCCCGGATAAACCCTTTCTCGAAATCCGTATGGATAACGCCGGCGCATTGCGGCGCTTTCCATCCCTTGCGATAGGTCCATGCCTTTACTTCCATCTCTCCGGCAGTGATGAAGGTTTCGAGGTTCAGCAGGCTGTAGATAGCTTTAATCAAACGGTTGCAGCCGCTTTCTTTCAGTCCCAGGTCTTCGAGGAACATCTGCTTTTCTTCGTATGTCTCCAGTTCGGCGATGTCGGCCTCGGTCTGGGCGGAGATGATGATGAGTTCCGCATCCTCGCCCTTGATGGCTTCACGCACCTGCTCTACGTACTGGTTGCCGCTGGCGGCACTGACGTCATCCACGTTGCAGACGTAGAGCACAGGCTTGGTAGTAAGCAGGAACATCTGCTTGGCGCATTGTTCCTCGTCGTCGTTCTGCGGAATGACGGTGCGGGCGCTTTGTCCTTGTTCCAGGGCATCCTTGTAGCGGAGCAGGAGTTCGTACTCTATCTTTGCCGCCTTGTCGCCACCCACTTTGGCAATCTTCTCTACACGCTTGATGCGGTTTTCCACCGTGTCGAGGTCCTTCAGTTGCAGCTCTGTGTCGATGATTTCCTTGTCGCGTACGGGGTTCACCGAGCCGTCCACGTGGACGATGTTGCCGTTGTCGAAGCAGCGCAGCACGTGAATGATGGCGTCGCACTCGCGGATGTTGCCCAAGAACTGGTTGCCGAGTCCTTCACCTTTGCTGGCGCCTTTCACCAGTCCGGCAATGTCTACGATGTCGCACACGGCAGGTACGATACGCCCCGGGTGAACCAGCTCGGCGAGCTTCGTCAGTCGTTCGTCGGGTACGGACACTTGTCCCATTTGGGCGTCGATTGTACAGAACGGGAAGTTTGCCGCTTGTGCCTTTGCGCTGCTCAAGCAGTTGAAAAGAGTGGATTTTCCTACGTTGGGAAGGCCCACGATACCAGCTTTTAATGCCATAGTGTTATCTTGTTTTTTTAGTTATTGTTCAGTTAATTGGATGCAAAGATAGTGCAAACCGAATGCAGAATAAAATGAACTCGTTCATTTTTTATGCT
>OGMN01001766.1_pt1 | contig 14613 bp, 16 predicted proteins | sample 1573211 | NCBI WGS metagenome assembly OGMN01 (sample SAMEA2581876, study PRJEB24529) | metagenome | biome: Human gut stool | place: China | collected 2011
AGAAAAACGAAATGGTAGAAAACATAATCATAATTTTAAACTGGGTCAGGAGAACAAAGAATACAAAGACAAAATCATTGACGCTTTGGACGGTGTGAACTGGTATTTATCGAATGCTCTTATGTCACGAGTTTTAATGAGACTTAGCAAAGTAAGACTAGCAAAGATTCAACACGATGTAATAGAAGCTATTTATTAAGAGTCGAAAGACTCTTTTAAAATATACATGAGTGTATACAAAGTACAATAAAAGAACAATAAAATTTAAAATAAAGCTTGATTTTTACTATATTTAATGATATACTTTAAGAGTACCAAAGAAGTACAGCAAAATACTTGTTCAATAACAAAGTATCACAAGAAAAGAAAAGGAGAAGAAAAGAAATGAAAAAAATCACGAGAACCCTTGCAGTAACATTGGCAACAGTTTGCAGGATTGACGGTTTTGTAGAATCTCAAATCGTTAGCGAAGAAATGCCAGTAATTGAATTTGTAGGTTCAAAACCTAAAGAAAAAGAAATCTTGAAAACAGCTAATACTCTTTACGGTGTAGGAAATTACATCGTTAAAGAAATGAAAGTTGAAGAAAAAATCTATTCAATGGATTTAGATACATTTATCAAGAATTCAGTTTGTTTAACAGATTCAATCAGTAATTCTTTAAGTGAATAGGAAACATTATTTAAATTAAAAGGAGAATATAAAAATGGAAGATTTAAGAACAGAAGTAATTGAAAACACAGGTTTAGCAGTGGCAGAGGACGAGCAATTTATCATGGACTTGACAGCAGAAAGAAAGATTCAGTTCTGCTCGATGATTCCAAAAAATGAAGACGAAGAGGTACTCTTATTTAACGCAATGAACAATCCCGAACATAGAATTGGAGATTGCATTAATATGATTATTGAAGTAAAAGACGTATTTTGTGAAGCAGTGCAGTGTGTGTCAAAAGACACCGGGGAAGTAACAACATGTCCTAGAATTGTATTGATTGATAAAGAGGGCAAAGGCTATCAAGCTGTTTCAATCGGAGTTTACAGTGCATTGAAAAAGATTTTTGCGGTTAAAGGTACACCGGAAAAATGGAAAAAACCTGTAAAATTAGAAGTTAAACAAATTTCACGAGGTGAAAGAAAAATGCTAACTTTCAATATGGTAAAATAAATTATTAAAAGAGGGTTTTGCAACCCTCTTTTAATGTTTCACGTGAAACATTAAAGAAAGGGTGTGAAACCTCTTTTAATGTTTCACGTGAAACATTAAAGAAAGGGGATAAAAATGATACGTTGGAGAGAACAAGACATAAAACAAATAACAAATTTAGTTAGACAGTTTAACGCAAAGATAACAAGAACCGAAAAAAAGTTTCCCGAAATTGAAAGCTATTTACCCGAAAGAATAAATAAACAAATGCTTATGGGAAAAATAGAAACAAGACAAGATTATAATAGAGTTGTAAATAGCTATAAGAGATTTATGAGAAAAGGTGCAGAAACTCCTATAATGAATAAGCAAGGTTTACAAGTGACTTTATGGGAAAAAAGGGAAATGCAAATTGCCACTGCGACAATAAATAGAAAAAGAAGCATGCAAAGGAAAAAAGCAGATGTTTCTACAGAAAAAGGAACAATGGGAAGCATAGAAAAAATGAATCTTTTACCTAAAAAATTCAATTTCGAGGGTATGGGTTACGAAGCTTTTCAAAAATTTAAAGAAACAGTGGAAAAACAAATTATGAGCAATTACTACAAAGAAAAAGAAGAATTATATAAAGCAAATTATATAAAAGCTTTAGAAAATATATTCGGAAAAGGGAATAAGTTAATACCGATTGTAAATAAAATCAGTAGCAAAAGACTTGTACAGCTTTTCTATGAAGATCCCAATATGCAGATTGATTTTATATACGATCCAATAGAAATAGAAAGTATTTTTGAAATTTTAGAGGAAACATTAGCAAATGAAGTTCACAGCTGATTTTGAAACCACAACAGATGAAAATGATTGCAGAGTGTGGGCATGTGGTTTATGTAATTTAGAAAACTATAATTTTTCATATGGAAATAATATTGAATTTTTTATAAAGTTTTGCGAAATAAATGATGGTGCAACTATTTATTTTCACAATTTAAAGTTTGATGGTGAATTTATTATCTCTTATTTATTTGAGCATGGTTTTAAGTGGGTAAAAGGAAAGAAAGAACTTGAAGAAAAAACTTTTACCACTTTAATTTCTGATAAAGGACAATTTTATTCTCTTGAAATATGTTTTAAAAATTCAAAAGTTAAAATTCTTGATTCACTGAAAATCATTCCGTTTTCTGTCGAAGAGATTGCTAAAACTTTTGACTTACCAATAATGAAAGAAGAAATAGACTATTCATCTTTCAGAAGTAAAAATCATAAACTTACAGAAGAGGAAATAAGATATCTAAAAAATGATGTGGAAATTGTAGCAAGGGCATTAAATGTTTTGTTTTCTCAGAACTTAAAGAAAATGACACAAGGAAGTAATGCTTTGCAAGACTTTAAAAATGTAATTGGAAAGAAAAATTTTGAAAGATGGTTTCCTATTCCAACTTATGACGGAGATATCAGACAATCTTATAAAGGCGGGTTTACATATTGCGACCCTCGTTATAAGGGTTTAGACGTTGGTGAGGGGATTGTATTAGATGTGAACAGTTTGTACCCTAGTGTAATGTATTACAAGCCACTACCATACGGAGAGGGGAAATATTTTGAGGGAAAATACGAAACGGATAAGCAATACAATCTATATATACAGTGCATTAAATGTCAATTTGAACTTAAAGAAAATATGATACCTACAATCCAATTAAAAAATAATCTTGCATTTTGTCCAACTGAGTATTTACATAGCAGTAATGGAGAAGACGTTGTATTATATTTAACTAGCATAGATTTAGAATTATTTTTAGATCATTATAATGTATACAATATTGAATATATTAGCGGTTGGAAGTTTAAAAGTACAATAGGAATCTTTAAAGATTATATAGACAAGTGGACAGACATAAAAATAAAAGCAACCATTGAAAAAAATTATGGTATGCGAACATTGGCAAAGCTTATGTTAAATGCTCTTTATGGTAAATTTGCATTAAATCCAAGTGTGCAAAGTAAAATTCCTTATTTAAATGAAGACGGAATTGTGAAATATAGGTTAGGTGAAAAAGAAACAAGAAAGCCTATCTATATTCCAATAGGTACATTTATTACTGCATGGGCTAGACACATCACAATTTCATCTGCACAGAAATGTTATAAATATTTTAGATATGCAGATACAGATAGTTTGCATATGAATATAGTTCTTCCCGAAGAATTGAAAAAAGGTGATATTACTAAACTTACAACTGAGGATTTTAAAAAATACAACGTTCCACTTTTAAACGAATTAGAAATAGATCCTGTGAAACTAGGAGCATGGAAAGTAGAAAGCATATTTACTAGAGCACGTTTTGTAAGACAAAAAACTTACATTGAAGAAATTGACGGAAAATGTGAAATCACATGTGCGGGAATGCCAAAGAAGTGCTACGAAAATGTAAATTGGAACAACTTTAGAAGTGGCAACAGTTTTAAAGGAAAATTGCAAATGAAACATGTAAAAGGTGGAATAGTATTAAAAGATATTGACTTTACAATTAAATAGTGATATTATAATAGGTGCAAGGGTTGATATAGTTAAAATGGATTAGAATCGGCGAGAAGTCACGGATTGAAAACCGCTCTCTGATAAAGGGGTGACACCTATAATTCAAACTTTTCAACTCTTGTTTTATGTTTCACGTGAAACATTAGAAAGGAGTTATATTATGAATGTGTGGGATGGTTTACACTGGAATATATATGAAATTTTACCATTTCAGAGAAATTTTAATTTCGTGAACAGCGAAAGAAGTATAGGGAAGACTTATACTTCTGAATTTTTTATACTTGACAAATGTATCAATAGTGATTGGCAATTTGTTTACATAGTGCGAACAAAAGACCAAAAGAAAAAAGGTGCTCTGGAAAAAGGGTTTGAAAAAGTAATAAGAGAGCAATTCCCCAACTTAAAGTTTGAATTTTCTAGTGAGCAAATAAATGTAGAAATTAAAGAGGAAGAAAAAGAGTATAAGAAAACATTAGGTTATTGCATTGCATTATCAGAAGAAAACTCTGTTAAAACAATGTCTTTCCCAAGAGTTAAATATATGCTTTTTGATGAATATGTTATAGAGGAAACATCTAACAATAAATATTATAACGGATGGAATGAACCCGATGCATTATTAAAGATATATCATACCATTGACAGAGAAGAAGATAGAGTAATATGCTTTTTAATGGGCAATAACATTCGTTTTCACAACCCCTATCATCTGCACCCCGCTTTCCGAATACCGTTTACAGAAAAAGGGCAGATATGGACATCTGAAAACGTACTTTTTCAAAATGCTGTTGCAAGCAAAGATTTAAAAAAGAAAAAATCGAAAAGTAAATTTGTAAGAATGATAGAGGGTACAGAGTATGCAGAGTATGCAACAAATGGAAACTATATGCTAGATAATTACAGCTTTATTGAACCTATGAAAAAGCCGTTACCTTATGTTTTTACAATAGAATATAACAGAAATTCTTACGGTGTCTATAATGACATGAAGAATGGGAAAATTTATATAACAAATAAAATAGACAAAAATTGTAAATTTGTTTATGCTCTTACAAATGATGATCATAGAGAAAATACAATGCTGACACGAAGTGGAAAGATAACTCACTTAAATTGGCTTATTAAAAATTATAAGCTAGGAAATGTTCGTTTTAATAGTATGGAAACAAAAATGAAAATTGAAAGAGGTATACTTTTATTAATTCATCATTGACAAATTTAAAATAAAATTGTATAATAAAAGAAACGAATTTAAAAGGAGATTAAAAAATGAAAGTAGCAGTATTCGACAAATTAAGCGGTTTTGTAGTAGGACAATATATAGTAAAAACGATAGACAGTGATAAGCACTGTATCTATCTGTTTCCATACGATGGAGACTATATTGTTTGCGATAAGAGATTTTACAAGGTTCAAATAATGGAGATGTAGGAAGATGAGGTATTTTGATAGTGAATTTTTAGATACTTTAAAGTATCAAATACACAGATTAGAAAATAAAAATAGAGTTGTTATAAATGAATTTTTAACAATTAACACTGATGAAGAGGGGTTGAAACACTTACTAGAAAAATCCAAGAAAAGAGTAAAAATCAGTGAAAACAGCTATAAGATTGTATGTGATGAACTTTCATTTTTAATGAAAGACTTTAACATAAATTTAACAAGAAAGGAGTAAAATTCATGGAAGCATTAATCACGGCAGTGTCTACTCTAGGTTTTCCTATTGTAATGTGTGGGGCTATGGGGTACTATGTAAAGTACACAACAGACAAGCACAGAGAAGAAGTGAAAGAAATTAATAAACAGCATGCCACAGAAATGAAAGATATTAGTAAAGCAGTAGAGAACAACACTATTGCATTAACAAAACTGTGTGAAAAGATAGGGGGATAGAAAATGAAAGTAATAGACGTTTCAGAGCACCAAGGAGTTATTGACTGGGAAAAAGTAAAAACACAAATTGACGGTGCTATCTTGCGAGTAGGTTATGGAAATGACGAAGTATTGCAAGATGATAAATATTTTATAAGAAATGCTAATGAGTGTACTCGCCTAGGCATACCATTCGGTGTGTATATTTACAGTTACGCCACCAATGAATTCATGGTGAAAAGTGAAGCAAATCACGTTTTGAGGTTAGTAAAAAATTATAAGTTGGCGTTTCCTATTTATTTAGATGTAGAGGAAAGCGGTTGCGAATGGTATGCAAGAACAGCTTGCGAAATTTTCGGAAATATTATCGAAGAAAATGGCTACTGGTGCGGTGTTTATGCTAATAAATATTGGTGGCAAAATTATTTGAATGATCTAGAACGTTTTACAAAATGGGTAGCACAATACAATAGTTTCTGTGACTACGATAAGAATTATGATATGTGGCAATACACATCATCAGCACATATCAACGGAATTGATGGGAATGTGGATATGAACGAGTGTTACAAGAATTTTCCTCAAGAGTTAGGGAGAGTAAATACTCCTAGTGGAATGAATTATAGAGTGGGTGATAAAGTAAGATTTTCCACTTGTTACGTTTCATCAAGCGACCCGAACAGTAAAGCAATCCCCGAACGATTAATGATGAGAAACTATGGAACAATTACATATATTAAAGTCGGTGCAAAAAACCCTTACTTGTTAGATGATGGACTTTGTTGGGTAAACGATGGTGATATAAGGGAAAAATTATAAACAAGTTTCACGTGAAACAAAACTAATGTTTCACGTGAAACATTTTTATAAGGAGAAAAATATGGAATGGATACAAGGGAATAGATATTTATCATATGAGGAAATGAAAAACAATGCTGTTATTGTGAGAAATTATCTACTTGCTAAAGGTTGGTCTATTAATGCTATAAGTGCAATTTTAGGTAACATGCAAAGTGAAAGTACAATAAATCCTGCAATATGGGAAAGTCTGACAGTAGATTATAGCAGGGGTTTTGGTTTAGTACAGTGGACTCCCGCGACAAAATATATTGACTGGGCAGGAACATTTTGGGAAAGTGGAAACAAGCAACTTGACCGAATCGACTATGAAGTTGAAAACAATATACAATGGTTTGCGAATCCAAGTGCACCTATTGTGAACCCACCTATAACATTTGCAGAGTTTAAAACGTCTATGCTAGATGTAGTAACGTTAGCTAATTATTTTTTGTGGTATTATGAACACCCACTTGTTACAATACAACCGAATAGAGGTGAACAAGCTTTACAATGGCTAGAATTTTTAGGTGGATCTACATGTCCGATTATTACACCTCGTCTTACAGATGAAGGGATAAGAGGGAGTCACTACTATTACAGTGACAATCCTTTTTACAATGCAGGGTTCGGACTGCCTAACTGCACATGTTACGCATGGGGTAGACGTTACGAAATTATGAACGAGAAACCCGACACAAGTTTAGGAAATGCCGATACATGGTTTGAATATGCTTTGTCTAAAAATCAGCCAACTGGAAAAACACCCTCATTAGGTGCAATAATGGTATGGAAATATATAGGTAGTCAAGCGGGAGAGGGTGGACACGTAGCAATCGTAGAAAAAATAGAGGGTGAAAAAGTAATTACAAGCAATAGTGCTTATGGGGGCGCATTTTTTTATACCCAAGAATTAACACCACCTTATGAGTGGTCGAATTTTACTCAATTTCAAGGGTTTATTTACTTAGACTGTTCTATTATCCCACCATCACCACCCGAAAGAAAAAAGAAAAAAATGCCATTATATTTTTATCTTAGAAAATTTTAAAAAAGTCTTGATAAATTAGAAAAAATGTGTTACTATAATTAAGACATAACACTACACTTTAGAAAGGAGATAAAAAATGCTTACACGAAAAGGGATTGAAAATTTAGTAACGCCGTTACTTACGGACGAAGCAAGCGAAGAAGTGGAAAATATTATCGCAACTCTTTTAAGTGAAATCGAGGAGAGAGATTCTTACTTAAAAACGATAGGTGAATTTCCGAATGATGATACCGAGGAATTTGATTTTTCAGTAAATGAAAAGGAAGATTTTGAAGAAAAATATAATCAGCTTCACAAGAAATATCTGAACCGATTCTTCGCCAAGAATGTTGAAGAGGAAGAAGAGGAAGAAGAGGAAGAGGAAGAAGAGGAAACAGCAAAATCAATTAATGAATTATTGGAGGAGGAATAGACTATGCCGACTTTACCACAGTCAACAAAAGATATTAAAGATTTAAAAAGTGTTGATGTTTTAAATTCCATTAGAGGTGAAATGGATAGTGAATATCAAGAACTTGTTCCGAAAGCCTTAAAAATTGGCGAAACTTACAACGGAAAAAGTGTAACGAGAGCAGACGGAACTGCAAGACTCAGAGAAATTGGTGATGTATTGACCGTATACCCTAACTTGATGAATAGCTTTGTGTCTGCACTTGTAAATAGAATCGCAAAAGTTATTATTACTTCTAAGCTTTATAAAAATCCATGGGCTTCATTTAAAAAAGGAATGATTGAATATGGAGAAACAATCGAAGAAATTTTTGTGGGAATTGCAACACCGTATCAGTTTGACCCACAGAAAGCTGAGCAAGAAGTATTTAAAAGAAGAAATCCCGACATTAAGTCAGCTTTTCACGCAATGAATTATCAAAAATTCTATCCTACAACGGTCACGAATGCAGAGTTAAGACAAGCTTTTCTGTCTTACGAGGGTGTAACAGACTTAATCAACAGAATCATCGAGCAGGTGTATACTGGTGCAAATTACGATGAATTTTTAGTGATGAAATATCTGATTGCGAAAGTTGCTTTGAATGGCGGTATCTATCCAGTTCACATCGACACTGTAACTGCTGAAAACGCAAGAACAGTTACTTCGCAAATGGTAGCACAAGCTAAAAAGCTAGAGTTCATGACGAAAGATTATAATGAAGCAGGTGTACCAACGTACACAGACAGAAGCAAACTTTACATGATTTTAACAACAGACATTCAGTCAATTTTTGACGTGGAAGTTTTAGCTTTATCTTTCAATATGAGTAAAGCCGAGTTATTAGGACGGCAGGTTTCTATTGATGGTTTCGGAGTGTTTGACGATGACAGATTAAAAGCTTTGTTTTCAGATGATCCTAACTTTATCTATGTTCCATTTACACCTCAAGAAAAACAGAGTCTTTCGAAAATTGCGGGTTTAATGGTTGATGAAGATTGGTTCATGATTTTTGACAACTTAACAGAAATGTCAGAAATCTACAATCCACAAGGGTTATATTGGAATTATTTCTATCATGTATGGAAAACGTTATCGGTATCACCTTTTTCCAATGCTGTTTTATTTACTGAAGAAATTCCAACTGTAAGCAGTGTTACAATTTCACCAAAACCGGTAACAGTTAAAAAAGGACAGCAAGTTAAATTTACTGCAACAGTAAAAACAGTCGGAATGGCAAGAAAAACTGTACATTGGGAAGTAAGCGGGGGTGGACAGTCCACAATCAGCGAAGATGGTGTGCTTACGGTTGGTGGAAATGAACCGTTGTCGACTCTTACAGTAACAGCAACTTCTATCTTCACACCAACGGCAAAAGATACTTGCACTGTAACACTACAACCATAAGGAGTTAAAAATGAAAGTGAATCCATTGACACCACTAACCACTTTAATTGTTTGTAATAACGTGCCATTAGATTCTATGTACAATGACACACTAGACTTTTCTAGTGTGTCTGCACAAGAATCATATTTCAAAAGCAAGAAAAAATTTCTGTTTGAAAATCTTTCTCCGATTCGCTTACAAAATGCCATACGTCTACCAATTAACGCCGACAAGTTATTTGATTGCAATTACGTTATGTTCAAGAATGCTAATTTCTCCAATCGTTGGTTTTATGCTTTTATAAAAAAGATAAACTTTATTAATGTAAACATGAGTGAGATTGAGATAGAAATAGACGTTATGCAGACATGGCAGTTTGATTATATCGTCAAACCGTCTTTTGTGGAAAGAGAACATTCTGAAACAGATAACATTGGTGATAATCTTACCTCTGAAAATGTAGATATAGGCGAATTAGTTACGGAAACTGGTGAGCAGACGAACTTGTTTAAAAGCTATGTGGCTGTTATTGCAAGTGCAGAAGCAGAAGTAAGTGGTTATGTAGGGGGTATGATTACTGGTTTAAAATATACCGCAGGTTTGATAGATAATGCTGAACAAGTACAGCAAGTCTTAGAACTTTTAAAAAAGGCTGTTGATGCCAACAAAACAGAAAGTATTGTTTCTACATTTGTAATGCCTTTTAATTTTTATACAACGGAATCAACTCCAGTGGTAAAACGTTTTGAAGTTAATAAAAATTTAACTTCTTTAGGTACTTATACCCCTAAGAATAAAAAGCTTCTTACATTCCCATTTAACTTTTTAGAGGTTTCTAACAGTGACGGTGCTTCAAAGTCTTATAGATATGAGTATTTTCAAGGACAAAAATCTGCTTTTGTTTTAGAGTGTGGAATGAGTTGCAATCCCGAAATTGTTTTAGAACCTATTGCTTACATGAAACAGCAGTTTAATGTAGATGAAAGTTTGAGTTTGGGAGGGTTTCCTCAATTTGCTTTTGCAATAGACACTTTTAGAGCATGGCTTTCACAGAATGCAACTTCTACTGGAATCAATCTACTTTCATCATCTCTTGCTTTGGGGGCGGGTATTGCTTCAGCAAATGTTCCAATGGCTTTAGGTGGTGCTACTGGGGTAGCTAATTTTGCAAATAATTTAATGCAAACAGCATATAAGGGAAATTTAGCTAGAGGATCGCAAGGTTCCAACACTTTGGTAGCTACTAGAGAAAAAGACTTTTATTTCTATAATAGACATGTTCGTGAGGACTACGCAAAAATAATTGATGATTATTTTACAAAATATGGTTATAATACTTCTCTTGTTAAAGTGCCGAACACAAAATCAAGAAAAAGTTTTAACTACATTAAAACTAATAATTGCACAATAACTGGTTCGATCCCTTTTGAAGATATTGAGAAAATCAAGGGAAATTATAATAACGGTATAACCTTTTGGCATGGTGATTTTGTGGGTGATTACGATAGAGATAATGCCCCAGTATAGGAGATGATAAAAATGAGTAGGAAAAGAAGACAAAAAGAAAGTGCTTATATAAATAACAACACTTTCTTGCAATATTATAAAATGCTAAAGCAAATTTCTGTAAACAGTTTTAAATGGCTATATCTGCCGTCAACTGTAGATAAAAGATATTTAGAAGAAACACTTTATCGTTATGGGAAAGCACTTTTCTTTTATGACGATGTTGTGGGTTTTGTGGCTCTTCCATTTGTAGACGGTGGCGAGGGTCTTACTCTTTATGATGAGCCAATAAAAAGAATTGTAAACATGCCGAACGGTTATCATGCAGAAAGAGATTTTACTAATTCTGTTATTATTTATCAAAATAGTGACCATGATAATATTGATTATATTATCAGAAATTTTGCGTACCGACTTTATGAAATTCAGAGAAGCATTGACGTGAATGCAAAGAATCAAAAATTCCCATTAGTGTTGCTATGTGATGAACAACAGAAGTTAACTCTTAAAAATCTGTATATGCAAATAGACGGTAACGAACCAGTTATTTTTGGGAGTAAAAATCTAGGCAGTGTGTTGGAGGATATAAAAGTGCTAAAAACAGACGCACCTTTTGTTGCAGACAAATTAGAAATTCTTTTTCATAATGTTTTAAACGATGCGCTTTCATTTTTAGGAATAGAAAATGCGAATGCTGACAAAAAAGAGCGACTTGTATCTGACGAGGTTGGAAGTAATTATGGACTTGTAGAAGCACAAAGAAATTCTTTTTTAAATCCTAGACATTTTTCTGTTGAAAAAATAAATGAAATGTTTGACTTAGATATTGAAGTAAAATTTAATTCATCTTTATTATCTAATGTAAATAGAATAAACGTGGAAGAGGTGAATCTTAATGAGTAATTACACTATTTCAGTCAATAATCTTGTGCGAACTTACGGAAGAGGGAAAACAATGCGTGAAAAAATTGCATCAACAGTTCCCTATATTTTTGATTTTCCTTACCCGATATGGAAAGAGGAATATAAAAGAACGTTAGAAACGAAAATTTTAATGCATTATTTTAACCGTGAAATTTGTTCGGAAACATTAGGACTTTGGAAGCTTATGCTAGAAGAAAGAATGAATCTAATAATGCCATACTATATAGATTTATATAAGACTTTAGATAAGGAAATCGATTGGCTTTCAGATGTTGACATTAAGGAAACAAGAGAGGGTAACAAGACTGATAATGCAACGTCTACGGCTAGTGGTTCCTCTGAACAAATTTCCAACGGAGAGTCAACACAAATAGATTCTGAAAACACTTTAAACAGTGATTTACCACAAGCAACTTTAAGTGGTATTGACTATGCGACAACTTCTTCTGAAAAGTCTAATAACTCTAACTTAAAAAACAAGGGGAATGTGAGTAATACTTCCACAAGTAATGGAAACAGTGATTTTCATTCAAACACTAACGAGATTATGAACAGAAAAGGACTAAGTGGAAATAGAACACGAGTGGAGTTATTAATGGAATACAGAAAATCAATTTTAAATATTGATAAAGATATTATTGAGTCTTTAGAAGATATGTTTATGCTAATTTATTAAAAGGAGAAAAATTTATGAGTTGTTATGAAAGAAATTGTTTTAATGGTTTTGTTTTACCGAGTGCATATGATCAATCTTTATCATATGAAGAGCAATTATGCTACTTGTTAGACTATGTTAAAAATCACAAAACAGAAGAAATTTACAATAACACTTTTATTGTTAATGATGAAACAGCGCTTGCAGATGCTGTTATCCCTAAAAAATTAATTCGTTCCTACTCGTATGATGATATGGTGCAGGATATTGATACTCTTTGCACAAACTTTCCAAAAATTAGGAGGAAATCACTGGGTCTATCTGTGCTAGGTTTGAATTTGTGGTGTCTTGAGTTAGGATCAGAAAATGCAAGCAATCATTTGTTTGTTTTAAATGGTTTGCATGGTAACGAAGCAACATCTAGTATTGCACTTTCACAGTTGGAAGTTTTGGCTAAAAATGAAATGTATGGTGGTATTAATGTACATTCTGATATTCTCGATAACGATACTTGTATTCATGTAATTCCGATGTGTAACCCTGATGCATGGATGTTAGGACAGCAGGGATTTTCTTATTTTCCGGAAATAACGGAATTTCAGAAAAACACAATCAAGTCACTTGTAGAGGATTACATTCGTAATTACGCAAAAGCAGAAGAAAATGGATCAAATTGGGATATTGAAAGTAGAGAAGACTTAGAAAATTATATTAAAAGTTTGGGAGGAAATCCCGAAGTTGATTATAGTGCTTATGTATTTCGTGAAAAAGATTTACACGTTTGGGAAGCTAACGTAAACGGAATCGACTTGCATTATAATTGGTATACAACAGAAATGAAAAAGACTGTTGATATTGCTCTCGAAAATGTAAATCACGGTCATCCCGATGCTTATGTGTATGGGGCGCAAGGAAGACAGCCATACCAAGACGAAAATACATACTTTTACGAGTATATTAAAAGTTTTGAAAGTGAGAAAGCAACATTTAGCTTTCTAAATTATCATCAAAAAGGTCCTACTAATATTTGGAATTATAGGTTAGAGGGATTGCAAAATAACAGAAACTTTGATTGCGGTGTAGAATTGTGTAGATTAATGCAATCCCCTTATAGTGCATTTGTTGGTAAGCAGTCAACCCCTATTGGCTTTACCGCATGGGCGGGAATTAATTATAAAGATCCATATACTTTAGCTTACACTTGTGAGGTAGGATGGAAATCAGATAAAATCAGAGGTGACGGCTGGAACAGTAGCGAGGGCTTACCAGTAAGAAGTCCAGTGCCAAACGAACAGTGGAATAACATTTATAAAACAAACAAAGCGGTATTCATTTTTATGATTCGTTATTACTCTTCACTGAGAGATATTTGGAGTAGACATCAGTATTTATCAGAGTATAATATTAAAGATAAGATTACAGAGGAAAGATTCGCTATTCCGAGTATGTCATTAATCAAAAAATTGGCTGAAAAAACAGGTAGTCTATATGATAGCTTGCTCGATTTAGGACTAACAGCAAATTCTACACTTGCAGAAATTGTTTCAAAGCTAAACTATAAAAATTCACTTTCTTTAGGTGTAAACGAATCACTTGCTGTTTCTAAAGATTTACCTTTTTGGACATATAGTAAAATTGGGTATTTAGACATTTACCCAGTTGCAAATACTATTTTAGTTGTAGATTTTTATGTAAGGCGAACAACTTACGTCTACAGAAAAGTTTTCAATAAAGACGGTACATCTACAGACTGGGTAAATTTAACTCCTATCACAACAGACTACAAAAGTTTAGACGTAACGGATAATATACCGAATGCCACTATTGCTCAACTTGCAAGCAAGGTAGGTATCTATCAAACTTTAGTTATTGACCTTAATAAAACTAACAATAATATCATAGATTTACCAAGCGGTGTTGGAGATAATTACAGATTGGAAATTACTGGAAAACGCCCTAACAACAGAGTGGAAATCACTGATATTTCAAGCGGGAATATTTTCATTAATAACTATTCTAGGACGAGCGGACGTCTAGGGACATGGTATAAAATTCAAGCAAATGCAATTTAAAAAGAGAGTCATCAGACTCTCTTTTTAAAATTATGGCATGCTGTTGTGTTAATACCTATTAATGGACTTGTACCGCCCCACATTTCCACTTTCCACATTTCATGGTTACAAATTCCACTTCTACTCCTTTTTAAAGCTTCCTTTTTAAAATATTTGCAATCTTTACATCTTTTATTTTCCGTATTATCACTTC
>OGMN01001780.1_pt1 | contig 14550 bp, 10 predicted proteins | sample 1573211 | NCBI WGS metagenome assembly OGMN01 (sample SAMEA2581876, study PRJEB24529) | metagenome | biome: Human gut stool | place: China | collected 2011
AAGGGAAGAGAAACTTAAGAAAAGATTTAGAGGACATGGTAAAAAATGGATATGAGGGATATTTTACGCAGGAACTGACAGCACCGGCGTATTACCTGGATCCATTTCGTTATGACAAAAGAAATGTGCAGAATTTGAGAATGTACATGGAATAGAGGAGAGAAAGAATATGTGGACAGATGAATTATTTCATGTAAAAAAACCGATCATTGCACTGTTGCATTTGCGGGCGCTGCCGGGGGATCCTCTGTATGAAAAAGATGCAACGATGGGAGAGGTAATTAAAAATGCAGCCAGAGAGCTTCAGGCGCTCCAGGAGGGAGGAGTAGATGGAATTTTGATTGCCAATGAATTCAGCCTTCCGTATGAAAAAAAGGTTTCCTACGTAACTGTGGCAGCGATGGGACGGATTGTGGGAGAATTAAAAAAAGAGATAAAAGTTCCATTTGGTGTCAATATTGTTTCTAATCCATTGGCGACGATCGATTTGGCAGCGGCAGTAGAGGCAGATTTTGTAAGAAGTACATTTACGGGTGCCTATATAGGTGAAAATGGAATTACAGATACGAATATTCCAGAAGTCTTGCGTAGAAAAAAAGCACTTGGACTAGATAAAATGAAATTGCTATATAAGGTAAATCCAGAGTCGGATGTATATCTAGCAGAGAGAAGTCTGGAAAAAATAACAAAATCCATGATTTTTCATTGCTTTCCAGATGGTCTGTGTGTTTCTGGAAGTAGTGCTGGTCAGGAAACGGATTCAAGTTTGGTACGCAGGGTCAAGGCAGTTTCTGGATTTGTTCCTGTTTTCTGTAATACAGGGTGTACGAAGGAAAATGTGGTTGAAAAACTTAGTGAATGTGATGGCGCTTGTGTAGGGACTGCTTTTAAGAAAGATGGTAAATTTGAGAACTTTGTTGAAAAACAGAGAGTCATGGAGTTTATGGATGTAGTTAAGGCGTATCGCTGTACAATGAAAGAAGGCGTATAGACGTTGCATTATTTTTTAGGAATTGACGTTGGTACATATTCAAGTAAAGGAGTTCTAACAGATGAGTCTGGAAAGGTGGTAAGTCGGGCAGTTACTCATCACGGAATGGAAAATCCAGAACCTGGTTATTATGAGCAGGACGCGGATAAGGTATGGTGGAATGATTTTTGCATTTTGTCAAAAATGCTCTTACAGCAGAGTGGTGTAGAACCAGAAAAAATTGCTTGTGTAGGGGGAAGCACATTGGGAGCAGATTGCCTTCCAGTTGATAAGGATGGGCATCCTTTACGAAAAGCAATTTTATATGGTATTGATGCACGTTGCGTGGAAGAAATGGAGTATCTCTCACAGTATTATGGCACAGAAAAAGTAAAAAAACTATTTGGACGTCCAATTTGCAGTGGAGATGTGTCTGCTAAAATTTTATGGATAAAAAATCATGAACCAGAGGTATATAGACGCACACACAAGTTTTTGACAGGTTCTTCTTATCTAACATTTAAACTAACTGGAAAATATGTAATAGATACATTTTTGGGGATGGCTTCATTTCGTCCGCTGTATTATCCGGATGGGAGCATCCATAAAGAAATGTGTAAACCGATTTGTATGCCGGAGCAGTTGGCAGAAGGAATGCCGGTTACCCATATTTGTGGAACGGTAACAAAGCAGGCAGCTAAGGAGACAGGACTCAAAGAAGGAACGCCAGTTATTACTGGAACTGGAGATTCAGCAGCTGAGGCAATCAGTGTAGGAGTACTTGCACCAGGCGATCTGATGGTACAGTTTGGATCGTCCTTATTTTTCTATTGTTGTGCAGATCGGCTGATTCAGGATGAGCGAGTGCGCGGAAATCCATTTTTAATTCCAGAAACTTATAGTGTAGCAGCAGGAACTAATAATGGAGGCACACTTCAAAAATGGTATTTGGAACAGTTATTTTCTGAATGCTTGGAAAAGGAAAAAACAGCAGGATTGAATGCATATGAAGAAATGATGAAAGGAATTTCTGAGATTGCACCCGGATCGGATGGTTTGATAACTTTACCCTACTTTGCGGGAGAAAGGACACCGCTGAATGATCCGGACGCAAGAGGAATGATTGTGGGACTTTCATTGAGCCATACAAAAAGGCATTTGTATCGCTCGGCACTGGAAGGAATTGGGTATTCAGTTGCACAGCATATTGACATATTCCGTGAAAATGGTTTGCCTGTAAAACGGATTGCAGCGGCGGGGGGAGGAACGAAAAACGCAGTTTGGATGCAGATGGTGGCGGATATATCAGGAGTATCGTTGGAAACACCAAAGGAAGACATAGGGGCAGCTTATGGAGATGCACTGATGGCAGCGATTGGAGTCGGATTCTACCAAGGTTTTTCAGATTTGCGCCAAGTAATCCAAAAGAAATGTATTTATAAGCCGGATTTAGAGAGGCATGAGTTATACAAGCCGTTTAGAAAGCTATTTGATGAATTATATAGGTGTAATCAGGAAATATTACATAGTTTATCTAAGCATAACAAGTAAATAAAAGATAAGGAAAGGCTTTTTGACTGTAATCATTGATATTACAATTGAAAAGCTTTTTCATTTATAGGTTCCCGATAATGTGTAAAAATGAAATTCAATCAACCGGGCAGAATATATGTTCGAAATTCCGCACTTTCCTTGCAATGAAAACTGTGCTATGGTATACTGAAAAGAAGATTTGGAGGCATTTTGAAGCGTTCTTTTTTTAGTTTGAACCAGATCTTGAACCAGTGAGAAAAGAAAGGAATTTACCGTGATTTCGTATGTAAAAGGCATCCTGGCGGAGAAAGCAAAGGACCGTATCGTGGTCGAGTCCGGCATGATGGGGATCGGGATTTTTGTCCCGATGTCGGTGCTGGAAGTTTTACCGCCGCTCGGGGAAGAGGTAAAGATATATACGCACCTGCAGGTGCGGGAGGATGATATGAGCCTGTACGGCTTTTTAAGCCGTTCGGATCTGGAGATGTTCCGCCAGCTTCTGGGGGTCAACGGCATTGGTCCGAAGGGGGCACTTGGCATCTTGTCGGCGCTGCGTCCGGAGGATCTGCGTCTTGCGGTTATGACTGGGGATGCGAAGGCGATCTCCCGTGCACCGGGCGTTGGGGCAAAGACGGCACAGCGGATCATTCTCGATTTGAAGGATAAAGTACAGGCAGAGGATCTGCTGACACCGCTGTTAGATGGCAGTGCGGCGGTTTCGCCGGCTGCGGGAAACGGGCTTTCAGGCAATGCGGCGAAGGAAGCCGTGGAGGCGCTGGTGGCGCTGGGATATACGAATGCCGAGGCGGTGAAGGCGGTCAAGAGCGCCAATGTGACGGAAGAGATGGATTCCGAGGCGGTATTGAAGGCATCACTGAAATATCTGGCGTTTTTGTAAAACAACCTATGTGTCGGACATTCGAAATTGCTGGATCATAAAAAATAGTGGTGCTTGTGCGTCAGATGAAAATTTGGAATGTGTGGCAGATATGAGAAAATGGAACTGTCATGGCTTAATTGAATGAGAGAGAAAAACAGGAAAGACAGGAAACAAGTATGAGCAGAAGGACGATTACAACCGAGGTGACGGAGGAGGATAAGCGGATTGAGGGAAGTCTCCGCCCGCAGACCTTAGACGAATATATCGGTCAGGAGCGGATCAAATCGACGTTAAAGGTATTTATCCATGCGGCGAAATCCCGCGGCGAGGCGCTTGACCATGTTCTTTTCTATGGACCGCCGGGATTGGGAAAGACGACACTCAGCGGCATTATCGCCAATGAGATGGGAACCCGTATGAAGGTTACTTCCGGTCCGGCAATCGAGAAACCAGGGGAGATTGCGGCGATTCTCAACGGGCTCCAGGAGGGAGACGTCCTCTTTGTGGATGAGATTCACCGCTTAAACCGCCAGGTGGAAGAGGTGCTTTATCCGGCGATGGAAGACTATGCGATCGATATCATGTTGGGAAAAGATTCGACGGCGCGCTCGATTCGTCTGGATCTGCCGAAATTTACGCTGGTAGGCGCGACGACACGCGCGGGGCTTCTGACGGCGCCGCTGCGCGACCGCTTCGGCATCGTGCAGAAGATGGATTTTTATACGCCTGAAGAGCTGCAGACGATTGTCCTGCGGACGGCGGGAGTTCTGAATGTGGAGATTGATAAGACGGGCGCCTATGAGATTGCGAGACGTTCGAGAGGAACGCCGCGTCTGGCAAACCGACTGTTAAAACGTGTGAGGGACTTTGCACAGGTCAAGTACAACGGCGTGATTACGAAAGAAGTCGCGGATTTTGCACTGGATATCCTTGATGTGGACAAGCTGGGACTTGACAACAACGACCGTGCGATCTTACATATGATTATCGACAAGTTTTCCGGCGGTCCGGTCGGACTGGAGACGCTGGCGGCAGCGCTGGGCGAGGATGCTGGGACACTGGAAGATGTGTATGAACCGTATCTTCTGATGAACGGTCTGCTCAACCGGACTCCGCGTGGGCGGATGGCGACCGAAGCAGCGTATCGGCATCTCGGGTATGCCTGGAATCAAGCAAAAAACGGTATTTCTGAGATTTGATATTTGATTGATTTGAAGGTGGTATTTCTGTGTGGGTGACGTGACAACGTCGAACCATATTTATTATAGATAGAAAGAAGAGAATGCGATGGCAAAACAGTATATAGATGTATTAATTGATGGAAAAGTGTATAGCCTGGGCGGCAGTGAGACGGAAGGATATGTACAGCAGATTGCCACGTATCTGAATGGGAAGATTTTCCAGCTCAAGGCGCAGCCGGGATTTTTGAAAATGCCGGAAGACTACCAGAGTATTATGACTTATCTGAATCTGGCGGATGATTATTTTAAAGAAAAAGAGAGTGCGAAGGCACTTGCATCCGACAAAGAGAGCATGGAAAAAGAGACATATCGTCTGAAACATGAGATGGTCAGCACCCAGATGAAACTCGAGAGTCTCCGCAATGAGCGCACCGTCAGCGAGGAAGAACTGGAGACAGCAAAGAAGGCGGCAAAAGAGGCAGCTGAGCAGGCGGAAGCTGCTAAAAATGAGGTACAGGCGCAGATTGAGCGTGTGAAAAAAGAAGCGCAGGAGCAGATCGAGGCTGTGAAGAAAACAGCACAGGAACAGGTTGAGTCTGCAAGAAAAGAAGCGCAGGAGCAGATTGAACGTGCGAAGAGAGAGGTACAGGAGCGCGTGGAATCCGCGGAAAAAGCAGCCCAGGATCGCGCTGTTAGGGCGGAGCAGACAGCCCGGGAGCAGGCAGAAGCTGCAAAGAAAGAGGCATTGGAACAGATTGCGGATGCAAAGAAGGAAGCAAACGATTTCCGTGGAGAAGCAGAGGTTTGGAAGCAGGAGGCAGAAGATCAGCGTCTGGCGGTCGAGTCATCCCAGAGTGAAATCGCTTCTTTGCAGGACAAGCTGGAGATTCTCAAACAACAGCTTGAAGAAGCAAGACAGGCGGCGACAGCTGTGCAGACGGAAAAATCGCAGCTGAAAGCACGTCTGATGCAGACGGAACAGGAAAAACAAAGTGTAAAAGAGCAGCTGAGCCAGCTGGAGCAGGAAAAACAGACGATAAAGAAAGATCTGGAAGAGAGCCTCCAGGAGGCAGGGGCAGCACGTGAGGAACTGGCAGCTGTCCGTCAGGCACAGGTGGAGGCATATATGAAGCGGAAGCCATTTCCCAAGAGACAGGGAACGGTGGAACTGAAAGATGCAATTCTGCGGTTATAATGGGTGAAATGATATGAAAAAAAAGGTGGAAATTCTGGCACCGGCGGGTTCCTTCGATAGCATGAAAGCGGCGGTGGCAGCGGGGGCGGACGCGGTCTATATGGGCGGCAGCCGTTTCGGAGCCAGGGCATATGCGGAAAATCCGGATGAAACGGGGATGCTGGAAGCGATCAACTACGTGCATCTGCATGGGCGCCAGCTTTATATGACGGTCAATACGCTGGTAAAGGAAGACGAGATGGATGACTTATACGACTATCTGCTTCCGTATTACCAGGCGGGACTGGATGCCGTGATCGTGCAGGACATGGGGGTATTTTCTTATATCCGGGAGCATTTTCCGGATTTGCCGGTTCATGCGAGCACACAGATGACGATTACCGGACCGGAGGGCGCGGCGCTTATGACGAGAATGGGCGCGGTCCGCATCGTCACAGCGCGTGAACTTTCATTGGAAGAGATACGCCGCATTTATCAGGAGACGGGCGTGGAGATAGAGAGCTTTGTTCACGGGGCTCTCTGTTACTGTTATTCGGGACAATGCCTGTTCAGCAGCCTGATCGGCGGCAGGAGCGGCAACCGGGGACGATGCGCTCAGACCTGCCGGCTTCCGTTTGATGTCCTTCGGCGGCTGGATGAGAACAACCCGAATGAAAACAAAAACAAAAAGAAAGAAAATGGCGTGTTAAATCCGGGTGATTCCAAGTATGTGCTCAGTCTCAAGGATCTTTGTACGCTGGATATTTTGCCGGATATTCTGGAAGCAGGCGTTTATTCCTTGAAAATCGAGGGGCGCATGAAGAGTTCGCGCTATACGGCAGGCGTGGTGCGCCTGTACCGGAAATATGTAGATTTATATTTAAAGAATGGCAGAAAAGGTTACCGGGTTGACCCGAAAGACCGGAAGGAGCTGCTGGATCTGTTTGACCGCGGCGGTCAGACGTTAGGCTATTATACCGAGCACAATGGACGCGATATGGTGGTCTGCCATGAGAAACCGGCATTCCGCCAGGAAAACCGGGAACTTTACCAGTATCTGGACAAAACGTATGTGGAAGCAGAGGTGAAAGAACCGGTTCAGGGGTTTGCGCGTGTCTGTGAAGGCGAACCGCTGCAGCTGACGCTTCAATACGAAGATCCGCTGACGGGAGAAAGCCGGATGGCAGGCGGAATCGGAGCAGTTGTCCAGACGGCAGTGAAACAGCCGATGAGCAAGGAACGGATTGAGAAACAGCTCGGAAAAACGGGAAATACGCCGTATTATTTTGAAAATCTGGAAGTGGAGACAGGCGGCAGCCCCTTTGTGCCGGTGCAGGAGTTAAATGAACTCCGCCGCTCTGCGTTTGAGCAGCTGACCGAGGAGATACTGCGTCCATACCGCCGGGAGATACCGGAAAATAGGGCGTGCGGGACAGGAAAAGGGTGGCAAAATCCGGAAGAAAAGAATCTGGAAGAAAATAACCAGACAGGTTCGGAATCAGAAAAAACCAGCCCGGCTCAGGACGTTGAACTCACAGCGGGTTTACCTGTACAGAGCCAGAAAATGCTGTTTGAGAATAAAAAAGGGAATAAAACAGCTCTGTACCACATCCACGTTTCGGTCGAACACCCGGCACAGTTAAAAGTGGCGTTATCCGTACCAGAAGTCGGCGCCATCTATCTGGATAGCGCTGAATTTGGCGCCGAACAGTGGAACGAATGGGTATCGCGCTGCCATGAGGCAGACAAGCAGTGTCTTTTGGTAATGCCGCATATTTTCCGCGATCGGGCAAAGGAATATTTTGAAACACATCGTTCCAGGCTGGAATCGGCGGGATTTGACGGTCTTGTCATCCGGGCATGGGAAGAGCTGGAACTGGTGCGCGAGTGGAAGATTTCCATCCCGCTTGTGATGGATTATGGTATTTATACGATGAATCACCGGGCGGAGGATTTTGTGCGGGAGATGGCGCCGGAGCTTTCGATGCGTTTTACCCTTCCGGTCGAGCTCAACAGCCGGGAGTTGGGGGCGCGCGACAGCCGGGAACGGGAACTTCTCGTATATGGTTCGATCCCGGTCATGGTAACCGCCCAGTGCATCCGGAAAACAGTGGAAGGATGCAGTAAATGTCCGGAATATCTGTATCTGCGGGATCGCAAAAAGAAGGTATTTCCGGTAAGGAACCAGTGCCGTTTCTGCTGCAATACGATCTACAATTCCAGCCCCCTGTCGCTTTTGAAGGATAAAAAGCAGATAGACCGCCTGCAGCCGGAGGTGCTGCGTCTGGCATTTACGTCGGAGAGTGCGGCACAGACCGGGGAAGTGCTGGATGCCTACGTGAAGACCTTCCTCCATCAGGAACCGGTGGAGCTGGAGGGCGAATTTACAAGAGGTCATTTTAAGAGGGGCGTAGAGTAGCGTGTGTACCGGGAATCTTCCGGGTACACATGAAAAGGAGGATCACCATGATAAATCTTGTGACAACGATGTCCAGGTATCTGATGATATTGCTGATACTGATTTATACATATTACAATTTCCGCTTTTTTTCACTGCCGGATGACGAGTCGAAACTCCGGCTCTGCCGTCTGCAGAATGTACCGCTGTTTTTGATATTTCTTCTGTCGGGTACGATCATTTATCTACAAACCGAGGATGAGGCAGTTGTGCTGTTTTTCGGCGCGCAGCTTGTCTTTTTTGTCCTGTACCAGCTCTTATACCGGCTGTTTTACCGGAATGCGTCGAGACTGTTGCTGAACAACACGTGTATGCTTCTGTGCACCAGTTTTATCATGCTGACGCGCATCTCGATGGACAAGGCGGTCCGCCAGTTTATCATCATGGCAGTTGCGGCGATTATCACAATGATTATACCATATGTGATAGATAGAACCTGGCAGCTCGCTAAGATACCGTGGGTGTACGGCCTGATAGGTCTGGCGCTGCTGCTGGTTGTCTGTGTGATCGGCAATACCAGCTTCGGCGCGCAGCTTTCGATCAGTATCGGCGGATTTTCGTTCCAGCCGTCCGAGTTTGTTAAGATCAGCTTTGTATTCTTCGTGGCGACGATGTTTTACCGCTCAACGGAGTTTAAAAATGTGGCGATCACGACCGGCGTGGCGGCGGCGCACGTGTTGATTCTGGTGTTATCCAAGGATCTGGGAAGTGCGCTGATTTTTTTCCTCGCCTATGTCCTGATGCTGTTTATTGCAACCTCCAACTGGCTGTATCTGGCTGGCGGTCTTGGAAGCGGCTGTGCGGCTGCGATGCTGGCGTATAAGCTGTTTTCGCATGTGCGTGTCCGCGTGGAAGCATGGCAGGATCCGTGGAGTGACATCGCAGGAAAAGGATATCAGGTTACGCAGGCGCTCTTTGCGATCGGCACAGGCGGCTGGTTTGGCATGGGACTTTACCAGGGGATGCCGAAGAAGATACCGGTTGTCGAGAAGGACTTCATTTTTGCGGCGATCTCGGAGGAGCTGGGCGGCATCTATGCGCTCTGTATTCTCCTGATCTGTCTGGGCTGTTTCATGCAGTTCATGCTGATTGCGACCCGGATGCAGGCATTATTTTACAAGCTGATCGCGTTTGGTCTGGGAATTGAGTATGTGGTGCAGGTGTTCCTGACGATCGGCGGCGTGACCAAGTTTATCCCGTCCACCGGTGTGACGCTGCCACTTGTCAGCTACGGAGGCAGTTCGATTCTCAGCACATTTATCCTGTTTGGCGTGATACAGGGACTATATGTCCTGAAACGGAATGAGGAAGAAGAGGAGGAGCAGCAGTTTGATGAGGCAGAAGGATGAAATGGAAAGAACTGAAAATGCGAGAGCGCGTTCAAACCGTCATATTCTGTGGCTGACCTATGGGATTGCGGCGCTCTTTATCGCGATGGCCGTTTATTTTGGCTGGTTTATCCAGTTTAAGAGTGAAAATGTAATCGGCAGCTCTTATAATGCGAGGCTCGATCTCCTCTCAGACCGGGTGACCCGCGGTTCGATTATGAGCAATGATAAAACGGTGCTGGCGCAGACGAACGTTGCAAGTGACGGAAGCGAGAAACGCTATTATCCGTATGATTATCTGTTTGTCCATTCGGTCGGATATTCCGGCAAAAATGGAAAAACAGGTCTGGAGTCGCTGGCGAATTTCTACCTGCTTTCCTCCCATGTGAATCTGATTGAGAAAACGATCAATGAATTTCAGGGGAAGAAAAATCTGGGCGACAATGTGATTACGACGCTCGATGTGGATCTGCAGCAGACGGCATCCGACGCGATCGGAAAACACCGGGGCGCGGTGATCGTCATGGAACCGGATACGGGAAAGATTTTAACGATGGTTTCCCAGCCGAATTTCAATGCGAATCTCGTCGATGAGCGCTGGGCAGAGTTGATATCGCCGGACAATACGAAGGCGCAGTTAGTCAACCGCGCGACGCAGGGCTTATATCCGCCGGGATCGACGTTCAAGATGCTGACGGTGCTGGAATATATGAAAGAGAACCCGAATACCTGGCAGGACTATGTGTATAATTGTAATGGCTCTTACCAGAATGGCGATTATACGATTAAATGTTACCACGGGACGGCACACGGGACGCAGAATCTGATTCAGGCATTTGCCAATTCCTGCAACGGTGCGTTTGCGGAGATTGGAATGCAGATTAATTCAGAAAAATTCCGGGCGCTGGCAAATCAGATGCTCTTTAATTCGGAGCTTCCGTACACACTTCCGTACAACCAGAGCACGTTTTCGCTCGACGGCAGTTCGGATGACTGGGAAAAGCTTCAGACCGCGATCGGACAGGGAAAAACCCAGATTACGCCGCTGCATAACCTGATGATCGTATCGGCGATCGCCAACGGCGGCACGCTGATGAAGCCATATATGATCGATCATGTTGAAAATGTGGGTGGTCAGACGGTCAAGAAGTTCCTTCCGTCCGCCTATGGAGCCCTGATGTCTGCGAATGACGCACAGTTTCTGACACATCTCATGAGCCAGGTGGTCGAGATTGGTACAGGTTCCGCGATGCGGGGGGCATCCTATACGGTGGCCGGAAAAACCGGTTCCGCCGAGTTTGAGACAGGTAAGGAGACACATTCCTGGTTTGTCGGTTTCGCTCCGGCGGACAAGCCGAAGGTGGCGATCTGCGTGCTGGCAGAAGAGTCCGGTTCCGGCGGTGCGGTCGCTGCGCCGATCGCAAGACAGGTGCTGGATCGGTATTTTGCGAAATATGGGCAGTAGGACAAAAGAAAAGGGCAGGAAAGCGATTTGAAGCTTTTCCTGCCCTTTTTGTCTCAAATATGCATAGTCACATTTTATTTACACAGCCGTTTCAGATCCCCATAGAATCCCGGATAGGAGATGTTCACGCAGTCTGCATCCAGAATTTCGGTCTCGCCGGAAGCGCCGAGTGCGGCAACGGCGAAGGTCATGGCGATGCGGTGATCCTTCTTGCTGTCGATCACAGCACCGTGCAGCGGCTTGCCGCCGTGGATGATCATGCCATCCTCGGTCTCGGTCACATCCGCGCCCATAGCAGTTAAATTCTCTACCATGACAGCAATGCGGTTTGACTCTTTTACCTTCAGTTCCGCGGCATCGCGTATGACGGTGGTTCCCTCGGCATAGCACGCCATCGCAGCGATCACCGGAAGCTCGTCGATGAGAGTCGGGATGATCGCACCCTCGATCGCGGTTCCAGTCAGCTTACCGGAGCGGACGAGCAGGTCGGCGGTCGGTTCGCCGGAGGCGGTGTTTACATTGAGAAGTTCGACGTCCGCGTTCATCGCCTTGCAGACGCGCAGGATGCCGTCGCGGGTCGGGTTGATACCGACATTTTTAATTAAGATTTCTGAATCCGGTACGATGAGTCCGGCTGCGATAAAAAAGGCAGCGGAGGAGATATCGCCCGGAACCAGAATTTTCTGTCCATAGAGCTGTTTTGCCGGCTGTAAAATCGCGGTGGTTCCTTCTGTGTGGATGTCTGCGCCGAATGCGGACAGCATCCGTTCACTGTGATCGCGGGAGATGTACGGTTCGGTCACGCGGGTTTCTCCGTCGGCATACAGACCTGCCAGCAGAATCGAGGATTTGACCTGGGCGGAGGCAACCGGAGAATTATAATGGATGCCGTGCAGCGGTGAGCCGGTGATATGGAGCGGCGCGCAGCCATTTCCATTGACACTCTCGATCTTTGCGCCCATCTGAGAGAGAGGATCGATGATGCGCTTCATCGGACGTTTCTGGATGGAAGCGTCGCCGGTCAGTGTTGTGTCAAATTTCTGGGCCGAGAGAATGCCGGAGATCAGGCGCGTTGTGGTGCCGCTGTTGCCGCAGTCTAAAACGGAGTCTGGGGCAGTCAGCCCGTGCAGTCCACGTCCGTGGACGAGAACGGTCTCGCCCTGATTTTCGATCGAGATTCCCATTTTGGAAAAACAGGAGATCGTGGAGAGACAGTCTGCGCCCTGCAGGAAGCCGTGGATTTCGGTCAGTCCGTCCGCAAGAGCGCCGAACATGACGCTGCGGTGGGAGATGGACTTGTCTCCCGGAACGGTCAGTTCGCCCCGGAGAGAAGATGTATGGGTAAATTTCATTGAGTTCATAGTTGTACCTGCCTAAACATTAATGTTGAAAGTTAAGTTTGAAACATACATTGCAGTCTACGCGAACAGCGTGTAATTGTATCTCTTCAAACGCGCCCACGCCGCTTCCATCGAAGCCTTGTCGTAGAAGCTGATCCGCAGCGCGCCCTCGCCATGCTCACGGTTGTGGCTGATGCCAATATTTTTGATACTGATTCCTTTACCAGAGAGGATCGAGGAAATGATGGAGATAGCACCTGGCTCGTCCACCACGTCGGCGGAGAAGGTGTATTCCGGCTGTATCGATCCTTTTGGAGTTTCTGCAAACGAATTCCGGTAGTCGCGGGAGGACTCAAACAGCTGGTAGATGGCTCTGGACTGGTGGTCGGACAGTTCTTCCCGCAATGTCGTCAGGGAATCAATGTAGCGATCCAGCACCTCAGTGATATTGCCTGTGTTCGTCATGCAGATCTGTTCCCACATGACCGGAGAAGAGGAGGCAATACGGGTGATATCCTTGAAACCTCCGGCAGCCAGCCGTTTCATCATCTGATCCTCGCTGTCGCAGTCGTGTACCAGGTTGACCAGGCTGGAGGCGATGAGGTGCGGCAGATGGCTGATCGCCGCGACAATGAAATCATGACGATGGTAATCCAGCACCAGGGGCAGCGCACCGATCGCCTTTGCCACATCCACCATACGGTCAGTGTGGGAAGCTGGGGTGTGCGGTGTCGGGGTAATGATATAGTATGCATTTTCCAGCAAATGGTCGGTTGAACTCTCGTAGCCGGTCTTTTCCGAGCCAGCCATCGGGTGTCCGCCGACGAAGCAGCTTTCCATGCCAAGCGCGGCAACGGTCTCATGAATGCTGGTCTTGGTGCTTCCGACATCAGTCACAACCGCGCCTTCCTTTAAGAACGGCCGGATCTGGCGCAGATAGGATTCATTAAATTCAACCGGTGTGCACAGGAAAATGATGTCGCACTCGCTTAAATGCTCGTCCACGCCGTCCAGAATCAGGTCAACAATGCCGTCTGCATGTGCCTGTTCCAATTTTTCGCGGGTCCGCATATAAGCCATGATCTGAATATCCGGGGCGCTGCGTTTCAAACCTCTGGCGATAGAGCCGCCGATCAGACCGAGTCCGATGAAACCGGCGGTAAGATGATTAATCGGTGTATTCATAGCAATTACGCTCTCTTTCATAGGTAGTATAGTAAAAAATGAAACTAGAAATTATTGTAGAATAGAACAAGTCACTTGTCAACGATTTTACGCGTTGAAGTGAAAAAGAAATTTTTTTACATCTGTTTATTACTAAATTTGCGAAAATGCGATTGATTTCACCGCCTTTGAACAGGGAAATTGTCGCATTTTCAATGCTTTTCAAAATAAAACGAATAAATTTTGTATAAAGGTGTTGTTTTGCTTGAAATTTTCTCTATTTTCTTGTACAATATGAACAGAGGTTAAAATACAAGAAAAAAACATCAAAATAAATAGACGGGAGGACTTAACTATGAACGTGTATGGGACAAAACAAATCCGCAATGTAGTGTTACTGGGGCACGGCGGTGCCGGCAAGACAACGGTAGCAGAGGCGCTGGCACTGGTAACAGGTACTACCAAGAGAATGGGAAAAGTTCCGGAAGGAACCACCATCAGCGATTATGATAAAGAAGAAATCAAGAGACAGTTCTCTATCTCCACCACGCTGATTCCGTTGGAGTATCAGGGAGAAGATGGACCGATCAAGATTAACCTGTTAGATACCCCTGGCTATTTTGATTTTGTGGGAGAAGTAGAGGAAGCTATCAGTGTAGCAGATGCAGCAATCATCGTTGTAAACTGCAAGGCTGGCATCGAAGTCGGAACCGAGAAAGCATGGGAACTCTGTGAAGAGTACAACCTGCCGCGCCTGTTCTTCGTTACCAACATGGATGACGATCAGGCAAGCTTCCGTGAGCTGATCTTAAAACTGGAGAAACAGTTTGGCCGTAAGATCGCGCCGTTCCAGGTGCCGATCCGTGAAAATGAAAAATTTGTCGGCTTTGTCAATGCGGTAAAGATGGAAGGCCGCCGTTTCACTCATTTAAGCGAATATGAGAAATGCGAGATTCCGGAGTACACCAAGAAGAACCTCGGCATCATCCGTGATGCGCTGATCGAGGCAGTGGCAGAGACGAGTGAAGAATATATGGAGCGCTATTTCTCCGGTGAA
>OGMN01001830.1_pt1 | contig 14179 bp, 10 predicted proteins | sample 1573211 | NCBI WGS metagenome assembly OGMN01 (sample SAMEA2581876, study PRJEB24529) | metagenome | biome: Human gut stool | place: China | collected 2011
GTCTGTTTCGCAGCAAAAGAACGTCCAAGATACTCAACCTGATTTACAACACCCTGACTGACAGACACAGAACAAATAGTTCTTCCATTAACATTCTTCTCATTCCGTTCTTGCAAAACTTTACAAAGGGCTATTCTTTGCCACGTACCCTTGCTTATCCCATCCATCTTTTCCTTATAAATAATCGCCTGAATTAAGGATTTTCATAACCATATTAAGGGGATTATTGAAACTGTTATTTCTTCGCAAAAGCCTAATACACTTATTAAAAATTGCCTCGAATGCAATTCATCCACATTGCAGGAAAGCCAAGTTGCAGAAACTGGAACTTTCTCTGTTTATGGAGCAACGGGTATTAGTGGTTACACAGAAACAGCAGATATAAACGGAGAATCTATTTTGATAATCAAAGATGGTTCAAGTGTTGGTATAGTTAAGTTTGTGACCGGAGAATACAGTTACATCGGAACTCTCAACAGCCTAATAGCAAAAGATGGATATTGCTTAAAGTACATCTACTTTGCCTTGCAAAGATTTAGTTTTGAGCCATATAAAACAGGAATGGCAATACCACACATTTATTTTAAAGATTATGGTAAAGCTAAGATTTACTGTCCATCCCTTAGTTTGCAAACATTGATTGCTCAAAAACTTTCCCTTATAGAGAATAAAATGGAGGTAGAAAAACGAATAATTTTATGCTATCAACTGCAAAAATCTTATCTACTTTCACGAATGTTTATATAAACATCTGTGACAATAAAAACTCTTTTTGCTTCTGCAACTTCATTTGGAATATTACTTCATTTTCCAATTTTTCAGACAAAGTAGATAGCAATTTTGCAATTTCATCCTGTTTGACAGAACAAGGAACAGGGCATGGAATGTGATTTATATCTTTTAGATATGCAGTTCGCATTGTTCCTTCTGTTACAATTCGTTCAACGGCCTTGGTAAACGCTGTTGATGTCATAAAGTAATATAGAAACTCCACGTTTATATCTGCTTTGGGAACAACGCCCAAAATGCCTTGTTTTGTACAAACAGGGAACAGATTTATTGATATTGCTCCAATAGTAGCACCATTGGAATAGATTATAGAATTTGCGGGAACAATCCAAGCTGATGACTTTTGTAGTCCAAGTTCTGTAATACAATCTTTATTAGTCTTTATATACTTGTTTTGTAAGTCATCTATTTTTATAAATGGAATAGTCCCGTTATCATAATATTCAGGATTTGAAGTTGCAGGAGTTCCACCTTCACCAGCCCGAACATAGATTTCTTTGAATGGTACTTTAGGAAATTCGTTAGCTGTAAAAATGGAATCAACAATCCCCTTAATTAAGGTTTCAAGTTTCTCAATGATTTTGTTTTGGGTAGAAATGCGTTCATCAATCTTTTGTAGAAAACGGCTAATCTTATGCTGTTCCTCTATTGTAGGAATATATATCTTGGTCTTTCTTATAGATTGTAATGAAAGATTTTTAATAGTGGTTCCTGTTAGTTCTGCTTCAAAATATAATTGAGTTTTAGGATATTGCAGGTAGTAAAATAGGTAATTTTTGTCAATATTATCTTTTGAATTTATATAGCAAGCACTTTTACCTAACATTATAGGCTCATTGTGATACAATGCTACATTTCCTATAGTCCCGTTTATTGACATTAAAATTGAGTTTGCCTCAAGATTTTCTGCATTATTTTTATATGCTTCTTTTTCAGAAACTCTTTTTGTTGAAGATGTTATAACAATCTTACCTCCATTCAGATTATTTCCATTAATAAAATAAAATGTTCCGTTATCGTCATAAGATGGGGTTGAATGAATCCCATCTCCTATTTTCTTTGAAAGTTTTTCCAATATAGAACATTCCCAACTCTTTATAAACTCCGGGAATCTCAAAGCCGGAACATTAAGGACTTTCTTATCTTTATTGTCTGCCATAGTCATTACTCTTTTATTTTGTTGATAAGTTCGGTTGCCGTGATGTCACGCATCAGGGTAAAGCCAAACCACTTTTTACCCAAATCTTTGATGGATGCTCCTATGTGGTAAACCTCATCGTCCACAAGCAAGAAGCGGTCATGCGCTTTATTAAATAGCTTTATCTCTATGAGTGGATATTGGGCGTTGTGACGGTCAACATCCAACTGAAACTGGCTACTGATACGTTGTGTGTAGATGGTTGCCGTCACTCCGTTCTCCCTCTTGTCAAGCAAGGTAAGCACGGTGTCATCCACATAGTTATCAATAAGCACGATTGAACGTTTGGCCTTTCGCATCAAATCAGACACGAAACGGTAAGCGTCAAACACTTGTCCATCATAGAATATGCCTTGTATGGGTGGAATGTTTGCGTCAAGTCGCTTGAAAACCTCGTCAATGCGCTTGTCCGTTACCTCTTGATGCTGTTTCATTTCCAGTTGATGATATTCTATCGTTTCAAGCCGCTGGAACAGTTGGGCATTAGTGGCAATGAAACGGCGCATAGATACAAAGGCTCGCATAATGCGGATATTCACATCTACGGCAGTTTGTGATTTCAAGACAGAGCTAAGCATGGCGATACCTTGTTCTGTAAATGCGTAAGGCAATCTTCTGTCGCCGCCCCAACTTGAAGTCACATTTTGTGATTTCAAGATTTCAACGTCCTCTTTGCTGAGTTGAAACATGAAGTCATCTGGGAATCGCTCACTGTTTCGTTTTACAGCTTGGTTCAACACTCTGGTTTCCACACCGTATAACAGAGCCAAATCCCTGTCAATTATGACTTGTTGGCCTCTGATTACCCGAATCATCGGCTTTATGTCAATAACCTCTGGTAACTGACCGCAATTTGCGACCGGTTCGCTTGCCTTACCCTCTATCTTTTCCCTGTCTTTCGCCATAGCTTATAAACCTTGATGTCGCAATTTGCGACTTCAAATTACACATTCAGTATTATACAATTCCCAACTCTTTCAGATATACGTCAATCTCCTTATCCAACTCGGCACGTTTAGCCTCTAATTCTTTGATTTCCGCCATTACTGCCTTGATGTCAATCGGTTCTTCTTCCTCAAACGTATCAACGTAACGAGGAATGTTCAGGTTATAGTCGTTGTCTGCCACTTCTTGCAGCGTGGCAAGATGGCTGTACTTTTCTATCTCCTTGCGGTCACGGTAGGTTTCCACAATCTTCTGTATGTGTTGCGGACGGAGTTTATTTTGTGTCTTGACTTTCTCAAACTCCTTGCTGGCATCAATGAACAGGATGTTGTCATCTTCCTTGCGGCATTTCTTAAACACAAGGATGCAAGTCGGTATGCTCGTACCATAGAAGATATTGGCAGGCAAACCAATGATAGCATCTATGTAGTTCTTCTTCTCAATGAGGAAACGGCGGATTACCCCCTCTGCATTTCCACGGAACAGCACCCCATGCGGAGCTACGCAAGCCATTGTGCCACCCTCATTCAAATGGTAAATCATATGGAGGATAAAGGCGTAGTCGGCTGTTTTCTTCGGCGCAAGCCGTCCGGCCTTACTGAAACGGTCATCGTTGTTGAACTTATCGGCGGCACTCCATTCTGCGGAGAAAGGAGGATTTGCCACCACTGCGTCAAACTGCGTATCGCCAAAGGCATCCCATTCTAATGTATCGCCGTTCTCTATCTTGAAGTTGCTGAACTTGATGCCGTGCAGCAACATATTCATTCGGGCAAGGTTGTAAGTGGTCGGATTCTTCTCTTGTCCGTAAATATCTACCGCATGGCCGACCTTTGCCGCACGAAGAAGCAACGAGCCGCTACCGCAAGTCGGGTCATACACATTGCGAAGCCGCGCATGACCGATAGACACAATTTCAGCCAATATCTGACTAACCTCTTGCGGTGTATAGAACTCTCCGGCTTTCTTTCCGGCTCCAGCGGCAAACTGGCCAATCATATACTCGTAGGCATCGCCAAGGATGTCTATTTCTTCCGATGCCTCCACGCCAAACTTTATATCGTCCAATGCCAACAGTACATTGCTGACGAGCGTATTCTTGTCATCTGCCGTCTTGCCCAGTTTAGGCGAAGCAAGGTCAATATCAGAGAACAGACCACCAAAATCTTCCTCGCTGTCATGCCCCAATGTGCTATCCTCAATGCGCTTTAACGAGCGTTCAAGAATGGGCAATATGTTCTCTTTCTTCTTTATCCGGTCTATCACCGATGAGAAAAGGTAAGTCGGTTCGATGAAGTAGCCGACACCCTCCAAGCATTGCTTTTTCAGTTCCTCTTGCAGTTCGGCGGCATCCTCGTCCTCCATAGTCCACAATTCTTTGAAGGACACTTCATCATCCACCAAGGCATTGTTTGCGTATGCTTCTATCTTCTCCGAAAGGTATTTGTAGAAGATGAAGCCCAAAGTGAAATACATGAAATCGCTGGCCGACATATTTCCGCGCAACTTATTGGCCACTTCCCAAAGTTGGTCACGGAGTTTCTGTTGTAATTCTTCGCTCATATTCTAATCTAATTTTTCTATGTTATAACCCAATTCCGCAGACAAAGACACAATGTCGTTAAAATCAATACGACATCCTTCTCCCACTTGTGTACTAACCAAGAAATCCACTCCATCGGAGCTTGTTAAAGGAGACTTAAAATGCCATCTTGTATTTTTTGATTTATCGAAAGAATCTTGTTGCTGTTTCTTGACTCTATCAACAGACATAATCAAATTAGGTATTCTTTCATCAAAGAATGTCTCAATTTCTTTATATGTCAAACTCCTTTCTTTGATGTATTGTCTTATAACTTCAACCATACAACCATTTTTATAAAATTCGCCTTTCCCGTTTATCGTAAATTTTTCCCGTTTCCCCTTACGTTTAGCAATGTCTTGAATAGGCTTGTTGTGGCACTCTTCAGGTTTGTTTTCGTTATACTCTGTTATAACTGCGTCATCTATTGCTTGTGCTATATCTCTAAAAATATCTAATGCTACTTTCGGAGAAACGTTGAAAAACTCTCTATTTTGTCGAATACGAAGATGTGTAAATCTGTCTATATACTTATGTACAAGTTTTTCTACTTCATTATATTTTACGGTTCTAAATGTTGCATATATTTCAAAAGGCAAAGGTACTGCTGTATTATCAAGTTCCTTTGAGCGAACATCTACAGGACGTGAACTTTTGCCAATTTTTACCCAATCCTCACGAAAACTTGGATTGGTCAAAATATATACATATCCCGGTTCTTTATGCTGTTCCTTTTCCATAAAAAACTATTTCCTTAAACGTTCAACAACTATGGTTTCTGTGATTTGAATTGCTGGACAATTATAGGGATTATCTGTCAAACACTGATGAGGGTATTTCCCTCTATAAATATCTAATGCAATTACCATATTCCAATATGACGTTGGATAACAATTATACCCAGGGTCAAGACAGAATATATGAAACAGACCTTCATCGTCGCTTTCATATCCAATAGCCAAAACAGCATGTCCTCCTCCTTTCTTAAAGTCAATACCTAAAATAATGGGCATATCTTTATCTAAGACGGATTTTATCTGATTCTTAAAGCCATCTTTGGCTTCTTCCTTATCGCAGTTATAATATTCAGCACATACCGTATCACCAAAAGAACGATTTATCATTTTCTTGAGTTTGTCAAAATAGAGACCATTCCTGACCAGTCCATGCTTATCAAAAAACTCATGAAAAAGTTTCACTACTTCGGGAGACTTTTTAATTTTGTCATATAAGTCTTCCAACTCATTTCTTCTCACACACCGCAAAATAAGAAGATTCATCATAAGCGTGTATATGGAACATGCACCATCAATTTCTCCTTGACGAAGATGGACGGGATAGAATTTCCTATTTTTAATGCAACATCCTTTTTCTGTTAGGTACAGACTGTTTAATAATTTAATCATATTCAATCCCAACTAAAAGTTCTTATTATGCTACGCAATCTATCCATTATCCTTGTCAAAGCCTTTCGGGTCTTAATCAGTCCGAGGTGCTTCTCTTTGAGCGCCTTTTGTATGATTTCCGGCTGCTCTTTTTGCAGGTAGTCATACTCTTTCAAGTAATGGTCGAGCACATCCGAAGAAAGCCCCTCGTCCTGTGCCAAAGAGTTCACGGCTTTTTCACGTTCTGTGGAGATATAGCGGTTCAAGCGTTCCTCCAGTTCGCTTGTACCGTCCGCCTTTTGCCGTCGCGCCATGAAGTTCTCCTTATCCTCGTCCACATTCTTTTGAATGAAGCCGTCAATGAGTTTCGCCTTGTTACGCATTTCGGCATCCTTTATCATCGTGTCAATGATGTTCTTACGCCGCTCTGCATAGTCCGTGCTGTATGGATTAAGGTTAGCAATCAATTCGAGGATATAAGCCACATTAATAATGTCGCTGTGCAGGAGTTCAAGGCAGAAATCCACATCCTCCAACCGTTCATCGCTAGGCGTTTCATCGCCGCCGCTTGGAGAGGCTGAAGGCATATCCGACGGAACAAACGTATCGTGAATGTCAAGGTACTTGCTTCGGAAGTCCATAAACTGTTGTTCGGTCATGCCGAGGTCGTCCGCATCATCGCTGTAATCCTCGTATATTTGGATTTCCGCGTGTTTGCGGATGATGTCGCGGAAAGCCAGCACAAAGTCTTTCTTGTCCTTTTCGCTCTGCAACAGGTCTATGCTGCTTGGCTCCGGGTATTTCTGCAAGAAGTCCGTTGCCAACTGCTGGTATTCCTTTTTCACATCCTCAAAAGGTGGACGTACTATTTCTTCGGGATTATTTGAGTTACTGAAAAGCCTGATGGCCGTATCAACATTGCTTTTCAAATCACGGAAGCATATAATCTTTCCGAAACGCTTTTTCTCATTCAGTACACGGTTGGTACGGCTGAATGCTTGCAGCAATCCGTGGTATTCCAAGTTCTTATCCACATAGAGCGTATTGAGCTTTTTGCTGTCAAAACCCGTAAGGAACATACCCACGACAAGGCAGAGGTCAAGCGGTTTCATATCCGCCCGTTTCTTTTTCATGCGTAGGTTGATGTCATCGTAGTAAGCACGGAAATTCTCGGTCGTGAACGCTGTGCCGAACATTTCATTGTAGTCATCCATGATAGCTTGCAATTCGTCCGCCTCGCCTGTGCTTTCACTGACATACTGCCCCGTATTCATCCCCGTCTGTTCATCATCCTGGCTGCTGTTGGCAGCATATGTAAACACTGCACCGATACGAATTTTCGGCTTCAACGACTTGAATATCTTGTAATAGCGGATAAGTATCGGTACGGACTGCACAGCAAACAACGCATCAAATTCACCGTCAAAGGTTGACTTATTGAAATTATTAAGGATGAATTTGGCTATCTCCTCCATGCGGTTGGCATTGCCCTTTTCCACTTCTTCGCTTCCGTGATAATACTCCACAAGAAAGCCAAGCACGTTTTCATCGGCTATGGCATCCTTGATAAGATATTGATGCAGGCAATTACCGAATATCTCTTTGGTGGTATGCCCGTTAATGGCATTCTCCGTGAAGATTGGCGTACCTGTGAAGCCGAACACTTGGGCGTTGTCAAAGAACTTCATGATGCGCTTATGGCTTTCGCCGAAGTGGCTTCTGTGACACTCGTCAAAAATCATCACGATACGGGAATGACGTATGGCTTCTATCTTGGTGCTGTACCATGTCCTGCTGACGGCAGCATTGAGTTTCTGAATGGTGGTGATAATTATTTTGGAATTGCTGTGCAGCCGTTTCACAAGTTCGTCCGTGTTGTCCGTACTATCCACAGCCCCCGGTTCAAAGGCGTCATATTCCGATTGGGTTTGCGTATCGAGGTCGTGGCGGTCAACCACGAACATCACCTTGTCCACATCGTCCAGTTCGGAAACAAGCTGTGCCGCCTTGAATGAAGTCAAGGTCTTTCCGGCTCCTGTTGTATGCCATATATAGCCGTTGTCGTTAGAGTTCTTCACCTTATCCAATATCTTCTCCACGGCATAGAACTGGTACGGACGAAGCACCATCAGGCACTTGTCACCCTCATGCAACACAATATATTTGCCGATGATTTTGCCGAGCGTACATTTCTCCAAGAATGCGGCTGCAAACTTATCCAATTCATTGAAAGGCACATTGGCTGCGTCCGTCCAGTTGAACGTGAACTTATAGCCACCGTTTGGATTGTTGGCGAAATAGCGTGTGTTGACACCGTTAGAAATAACAAACAGTTGGATGTAATCAAACAGACCGTGATAAGAAGTTTTGTGATAGCGTTGAATTTGGTCGTATGCTACCCTTAACTCTACGCCCCGGCGTTTCAATTCTATCTGTACCAAAGGCAGACCGTTTATAAGAATGGTCACATCGTAGCGGCACTTTTTACGCCCTTCCACCGTGATTTGGTTGGAAACCTGAAACTCGTTCTGACACCATTGCTGACGGTTAAGGAACTCCACCCAGATGCGTTTGCCGTCCGCCGTGTCAAGCGGATAGAGGTCGCGGAGTTTCTTCGCCTTTTCAAAGCGTGTGCCTCCCTCAAGGTAGATGAGTATCTTGTCAAATTCCTCATCTGTAAATTCGGTACGGCCATGCTCTGCCAACCGCTTATGGTTGTGTATCTCCAACTGCCGTTTGAAATTGGCTTGAAGATTCTCTTCCTCGGCAATCTGGACATATTCATAGTCCATTTGCTGGAGCGTGGCGATAAGTCCGGCTTCCAATGCCGCTTCACTTTGTATAGACATATTCCTGTTCTGCCTTTTTGTGTTACTTATTATCGTTCAGACTTCTGATAATCTCAATGCCCAATGCGTTTTCTATCTTGCAGATGGTTTCCAACGACATATTCTTTTTGCCTTTCAGCACTTTGGATATGTATTGCTGGGTGCAGTTCATCTTTTCGGCAAGCATCTGTTGCGTCAAGCCGAGTTCCGTCATCCGTTTTGACATGGCGGTGGCAATCAACTGCGAATATTCCGCCCAATCCTTTTTATCCTGTTTCACATCAGTTTCCTGCCTTACAGCTTCCAAAGCCATACAAGGCATTTTATCTGTCGTTGTATTCATTGAAAGATTACCTTATCTTGTCTGAATGCAAAGGTAATACAAATATTCAAGAAAGCACAACCAACGAGTTGTGTTTTTGCAAAAATGTTTTTCTTCTCCATAAATCTGAAACATTATAGGGGGCGTTGATTAAGCACCCCCCCCTAAACAACTTCCACTTCAAACATAGGGGGTGGCCATTTTGGACACCCCCTATTAGGACTATCATTTTCATTCAAATTAGAACACGCCATTAGTTAGGTTCATCGCTTCAACCTTTTTCTCCATATTCACCTTTGCGTAAACCTGCGTGGACGCGATGCTGCCATGCCCCAAAATTTTGCTAACCGAGTATAGTTCCGCACCTGCCGTTATCGCCAGCGTTGCCGCCGAATGACGGCTGCTGTGATAGGTAAAGTCCTTTTCTATCCCTGCCTTATTTTTGATGCGGCGCACGTACTTCGCCACGTTGTCGGGCTTCTTCACCAACGGAAAGATGATACCGTCCTCCCCGTTTTCGGGTCGTGGCAGAAGCAAGGACAGAGCCAGCGCATTGAGCGGCACGGCAACTGGCCGTTTGGTCTTGTGTTGGATGACCGACACCGTTTGTACACTGTTTACGTCCTTAATGTCGCTCCACCGCAACCGTTGCATGTCGCCGAGCCTAAGCCCCGTCATGCAGGAAAAACCAAAAGCCCTCTGCACAACTTCTTCCATAAAGGTTTGCGGCTCTACGGCAAGAAAGCGTTTCAATTCGTCCGCCGTAAGGTATTCACGGTGCTTGTCCGGCGCATGGAAACGTTCCTCCCTCGTAAGTTCCTGAACGGGATTGAAAGCCATCAGTCCGTCACGCACGGCTTTGTTGAAAATAGCCTTTACCGTTTCTTCAAACAGCACGAGGGTGTAAGCCGCCAGCTTGCCACCATTTGCCTTTATCTGTTTACGATTGCGGTAATTGCGCATATATCCGAACAGCCCACAAATTAAATCCCTATCCACATCTTTCAACAGAATATCCGTTTTATTGGCTCGTTTCAAATAAGTCTCAATCCGTCTGCGCACGACATCCTTGTGCTGTATCATCTTTTTACAGTTACCGTTCAGCATGGCACATTGCACATAATCACTGCACCACTGGAGCCAGGTCATGGACTTGGCCGCTTCGTTTTCTTCCCTCTTTTTCTTCTTCTCGAAAGACGGAGGGGTGAGGATGCGCTGCGCCCGTATCTCTTGCGCCTTTCGGTAGGTCTGCCCGTTGAGCATCCTTGCGTTCGGAGCGTCATCGGGTACAAGGTACAGATGCAGGTTCTCTCTTTTGCGGAAGCCCGTTTCGTAGTATTCCAGATACAGGCTGCGGTTTCCGGCTGTCAACATTCTCACTTTGATTTCTACTTTCATAAAATTCTTCTTTTAATCGGTTATACAAACATATTGTTCACGAGGTTCATCGTCTCGATTTTCTTCTTATCCACTATCTTGGCATAGACTTCGGTCATGCGGATGCTACGGTGTCCGAGTATCTTGCTCACCGTGTAAAGGTCTGCGCCGAGGGTCAGCAACATGGTCGCCGCCGTATGCCTGGAGCAATGGTAGGTGATGTGCTTCTGTATTCCGGCCTTCTGCATCCATTCGCCCAACACCACTTCCACTGTGGTAGAAGTGATGCGTAACTGGTGAAATACCCTTTCTTCGTCCTTTGACTTTCGGGGCATCCATTTTAAAGCTTCGTTGGAGAGCGGTATCGTCACCGTGTTCTTGGTTTTCACTTGCTGATGCTCGATGTAGAGCGTCTTTCCGTCCGCCGCTTTGTGTATCTCGCTCCATTTCAAGGTCATCATGTCGCTGTACCGTAACCCAGTGAAACAGGAAAACAGAAATGCCTTTTTCACAATGTCGTAGCGGCACGGCGTGGCCATCAGTTGGCGAAGTTCCTCAATGGTCAAGAACTCACGCATGGCGTTCAACTTCTGCGGCTTTTCCTTTGTTTCCAACAGTTTGAATGGATTGCGGTCTATTAGTCCTTCGCTTACGGCCTTGTTCAACGCGGCGGCAAGGCGGTTCATAAAGATGCGGCAGGTCGTACTGCTCAACGTCTTTTTGCCTTGGTTGAACGTACAGGTTTTCAGAAAGGCGATGAAGCCCTTGCAGAAATCCTTGTCAACCTCTTTTAGGGCAAGGGTCGGCTTGCCTATATATAATAGGTATTCTTCCACCCTTGCCTGTGCGTTCCGCTTCGACCTCATGCTGGCCGGGCTTAACCCGTTTTCCTCGGCGGTGTACTTCGCCACCCATGTGCTGAGCGTCATCCGTGCCTTTTTCACGTCCTCCCAGTTCACAAGACCCTTTTCCTGAATGTCGAGGATGCGTTGCGCCTTGATTTGTTCGGCCAGCTTGCGCGTGTTCCTGTTCTGCAACTTGGCGGCGGCATCCGTTTCAGGCACGAGGTAGAGTTTCAGACCCTCTTTCTTCCTTGCGCCACGATAGTACATGTCGAGGTACAGGCTTACATTGCCGTCGTTGAGCCTCTTTTCGCGTATGCGGACAGGCTCCTTGATTTTGATTTCTTTCTTCTTTCGTCCCATTTTCTTTTCTGTGTTATCCGATTTTTGGATTTGTTACTATATTGTTTATCAGTCACTTGCAAGCGTTACAAAGATAATTCACGGCGGGACAAAAACGGGACAAAAAGCGTGCTTTTATATCCCAAATTAGGCAAATATAACTATCCAATCAAAAAACGGCCTTTATTCATAACTAACTATAAATCAGTAAGATTTGGCTGATTATGTTAGATATGTTTTCCTATGGTTTTACCCGTCTGGAGTAATTGGTGGATTCTCCTGAAAATAGAAAAAAGTCAAACGATAATAAGAATCGTTTGACTTTTTCCTTGTACCCAGACCCGCATTTGAAATATATAAATCGGGAACAATCCTATTAAATAGAAAATCAAAGGAAAATAAAGCATTATGCACTAATATTCAATGTATTACAATCATACACTTAGTTAATTCTATTTAATCGGATTGAAATAAATTCGGGATGATTGGGAACAATTTGGGAACAATTTATATATTTGTACCGTTACTAAAAATCCCGATTATGAAAGCAACAGCCTTTATCCGAAAATCCGCAAGTAAGAACGACACCAACAGTCTGGCTACAATCTATTTCCGATTAAGAGATGGTAAAAAGGACATTAAAGCTGCCAGTGAGCTGACAATTAACCCAAATCACTGGAGTAGCGAGAAGCAAGGTTATAAAGACAGAGTAGCCCTTGTCCATGAAGAAAAGAAACTGGCACTGAACAACGAAGTACAGAACATCATCAACCTGATAAGTCAAGAGTACACACCGGAAGCTGACAGCGAATGGCTAAGCACACTCATAGACAAATATCATCATCCAAACAGATATAAAACAGAAGAAGAGATTGCAGCGGAAACCAAACCCACCTTACTGGATTTGTTTGCTGAATTTCTTGTCAAGCATAAATTATCAGAAGTTCGCATCAAGAACTTTCGAGTAGTACAACGTGCTTTAGCACGCTATGAACTATATGTAAGGGCAACAAAGAGAGGACAAAAGGGCTTTATCCTTGACGTGGATTTGGTAACACCTGACACGCTTCGGGATATGTGGGACTTCTTTCAGAACGAATACCAGTACTATGAACTTTACCCGAGCATTTATGAAGCCATTCCCGAAAAGAGGACACCACAGCCCAGAAGCAAGAACACGCTGATAGACTGTTTTTCAAGAATACGTACATTCTTCTTGTGGTGCTTCGATAACAAGCGTACCACAAACAGACCTTTCGACAAATTCCCGATAGAAGAATGTACATACGGTACACCTTATTATATAACACTTGAAGAGAGAGATAGAATTTTCAATGCCGACCTTTCAGCTACCCCACAACTGGCAATACAGAGAGATATATTCATATTTCAGACACTGATAGGATGCAGAGTGAGCGACTTGTACCGAATGACCAAACTAAATGTGGTCAATGAAGCCATAGAGTATATTCCCAAGAAAACCAAAGAAGGGAATCCGGTTACGGTACGTGTTCCACTTAACGACAAAGCGAAAGAAATCCTTGAACGCTACAAAGAATATGAGGGGAAACTGTTGCCGTTCATATCCGAACAAAAGTACAATGACGCCATAAAAAAGATATTCAAGTTGGCTGGAGTTGACCGCATCGTAACAATCTTAGATCCGTTGACGCACAACGAAATCAAACGACCGATTTATGAAGTGGCAAGCAGCCATTTGGCAAGGTCTATAAAAAAGTGAAAGACCCGAACCTCGTTTCCGCACTATCGGGACACAAGGAGGGAAGTAAAGCTTTCAGACGATACAGGGATATTGACGAAGAAATGAAGAAAGACCTTGTAAAACTATTAGACTGATACTTGTATGGGACAACAGGAATATGATAATTTCAAAAGACTGATAAAGGAATGGCTCGACAGTCATCCGGATGAATATGCCGATTTCGTAGAAGAAATGAACGACAAGAAGTTCAAAGGGTTCTTCAATATTTTCAATACGGCTGTAAGGCTTGTTCCGAAATATAAAGAAGCAGCACGCAAGAGAATAGGCGATGATAGAACCCCTGATTTCGAGGAACTGGAAAATGTTCTTTTACAATCAGACCTTGCCGAGAAGATAGTAAATGAGTTTCATACTCCGAACAAGAGAAGCATTGTTCCTGCCATGCTTGCATGGCTCTATTACGGACGAAGCTATGAGTGCATGGTGGAACAGGGTGAGGAACTGACCAAAAGAAAGGATATTCCCACCTTATACAAATGGCTTATTTCCGGCATGGTCAAATTCATTATCAGAAAAAGCATCGCCAATGGCATGAGAACCAAAGAGGACTGGCAAGTGTTCAGGAAGCAACAGAAAGCCATTGAGGAAAACTCTCTTGTGGAATGGGCAATAGAAGAAGATGAAGACATGGACGAGGAAGAAACAGATATGTTGCAGGAAGAACAGCCAAAGACCGCAGGACGCAAAGCCGACACACGCACGTTGCCAGAACTTCTGATAGAAAGGCATGACATACTGATTGAAAGAATTGGCACACGATTGAAAACCCATGCTACGGAAACAGAT
>OGMN01001834.1_pt1 | contig 14150 bp, 10 predicted proteins | sample 1573211 | NCBI WGS metagenome assembly OGMN01 (sample SAMEA2581876, study PRJEB24529) | metagenome | biome: Human gut stool | place: China | collected 2011
CTATTGGAAAAAATGGGATTTGCTGTATCTGTATTCCCTTATAATACTTCATCAAATGAATTATTGAGACATAGTCTTGATGGTCTTATTATTTCAAGTGGTCCTGGAGATCCAAATGAAATGAAGGAAATAATTAAAGAAGTAAAAGGAACACTGTCTAATGTTCCAATGCTTGGAATATCTCTTGGAGCTCAAATAATGAATTTAGCTCTAGGTGGAAGTGTAACAAAAATGAAAAATGGACACAGAGGAGTAAATCACCCTGTAGAAGATTTAAATAGAAAAAAAATATATATAACAGATCAGAATCATGGATATTCAATAGAAAATCTAGGTGGAGCTTCTGAAACTACTCACATGAATCTTAATGACAAAACAATAGAAGGATTTAGATGTGATTCTCTTGCTGCTATGGGAGTTCAATTTATGCCGGATCTTTCTGGAGAAGATTTGAATAATGTGTTTGCTGATTTCATGGCTGTAATTGAAAAAGGGATAGTTGAAAAAAATAATGATAAAGAATGTGAAAAAAAAGAAGCACATCTGAATTAGGAGGGGAAAATGTTAGATAAGTCTATAAAGAAAACATTAGTTATAGGTTCAGGACCAATCATAATAGGACAGGCAGCGGAGTTTGACTATTCAGGAACTCAGGCTTGTGAGACTCTGAAAAAAGAGGGGATAGAAGTTGTACTGATCAACTCTAACCCAGCAACAATAATGACAGATAAAGCAGTAGCTGACAGAATATATATAGAACCAATCACAGCAGACTTTGTTGAAAAAGTAATAGCTAAAGAGAGACCAGACTCTATTCTTGCTGGAATGGGAGGACAGACAGCATTAAATATGGCTGTTGAGTTATCTGAAAAAGGTATTCTTGAAAAATATGGAGTAAAAGTAATCGGAACTCCTATCGAATCTATCAAAAGAGGAGAAGACAGAGAACTATTCAGAGAAGCTATGGAAAAAATAGGAGAGCCTATTATTCAAAGTAAAATAGTAGAAAACCTTGAAGATGGATTTAAAGTAGCTAGAGAAATAGGGTATCCAGTAGTAGTAAGACCTGCTTATACATTAGGAGGTACTGGGGGAGGAATAGCAAACGACCCTAATGAACTGGAAGACATTCTTATGAAAGGACTGGCTCTGTCAATGGTAGGACAGGTTCTTCTTGAAAAATCTATATATGGTTGGAAAGAAATAGAGTATGAAGTAATAAGAGATAAAAATGGAAATACAATAGTTGTATGTAATATGGAGAATGTGGATCCAGTGGGAATTCATACTGGAGACTCAATAGTTGTTGCTCCTACACAGACTTTATCTGATAAAGAGTGCAGAATGCTGAGAGCTTCAGCTGTAAAAATAGTAAATGAAGTTGGAGTTATTGGAGGATGTAATGTACAATTTGCTCTTCATCCAAAATCATTTGAGTATGCAATAATAGAGATCAACCCAAGAGTATCAAGATCATCAGCACTAGCTTCTAAAGCAACAGGATATCCTATTGCAAGAGTATCAACAAAGCTGGCTATGGGATATACTCTTAATGAGATAATCAATGAGGCTACTCAAACTACTTATGCCTGCTTCGATCCTACAATTGACTATATAGTTGTAAAAATACCTAAATGGCCGTTTGATAAATTCAAAAAAGCAAATAGAAGATTAGGTACAAAAATGATGGCAACAGGGGAAGTTATGGCAATAGGAAATAACTTTGAAGCAGCATTCCTGAAAGGTATCAGATCACTTGAAATAGGAAGATACAACTTAGAGCATCCAGTAGCTCAAAAAATGACTATGGAAGAGTTAAAAGCAGCAGTTGTAAAACCAGATGATGAAAGAATCTTCATAGTGGCAGAGATGCTTAGAAGAGGATACATCAAAGAAAAATTACAAAAGATAACTGGAATAGATAAATTCTTCATGGAGAAAATCGAATGGATTGTTAAACAGGAAGAAATTTTAAAAGATACAGAATTTAAAAATTTAGATGAAACATATTTAAGAAATCTTAAAAAGAAAGGATTCTCAGACAAAGGAATTGCGTCTTTAATGGGAGTTACTGAAAAAGATATTGAAAGAAAAAGAAAATATTTCCACATAGAGCCAGTATATAAAATGGTTGATACTTGTGCTGGAGAATTTGCAGCTGATTCATCATATTTCTATTCAACATATGATCAATATGATGAAGTAGAAGTATCTAACAAAAGAAAAATAGTGGTAATAGGATCAGGACCAATCAGAATTGGACAGGGAATAGAATTTGACTACTGTACAGTTCATGCAGTAAAAACATTGAAAAAATTAGGAATAGAAAGCATCATAATAAACAATAACCCAGAGACAGTATCAACAGACTTCTCAACAGCAGACAAACTATACTTTGAACCATTAGTAACAGAAGATATAATGAATATCCTTGAAAAAGAGAAACCAGAGGGAGTAATACTTCAATTTGGAGGACAGACAGCAATCAAATTAGCAAATGATTTGAGCGACAGGGGAATCAAAGTAATAGGAACAAGTGCAGACAAAATAGACGAAGCAGAAGACAGAGAAAGATTCGAAGAAATGATGGAAGAGCTTGATATTGCTAGACCAAAAGGAAGAGCAGTATGGGATGTAGAGCATGGAATAGAGATAGCAAATGAAATAAACTATCCAGTGCTGGTAAGACCATCATATGTACTAGGTGGACAGGGAATGGAAATATGTCATGATGAATATAATCTAGTAAAATACCTAGAAGCATCATTTGACAGAGACCCATCAAATCCAGTGTTGATAGATAAATACCTAAATGGAATCGAATTAGAAGTAGATGCTATCTGTGATGGAGAAGATATCTTAATACCGGGAGTAATGGAGCATTTAGAAAGAGCTGGAGTTCACTCAGGAGACTCAATCACTATTTATCCACAGCAAAATTTATATGAAGGAACTGAAGCTGAACTTTTAGAAATAACTAAGAGAATAGCAAAAGCTCTTGAAGTAAAAGGTATGATGAATATTCAGTTTATCGCATATGAAAATAAGCTTTATGTAATAGAGGTAAACCCAAGATCATCAAGAACAGTTCCATATATCTCAAAAGTATCAGGAGTGCCGGTTATTGAAATAGCAACAAGAGTAGCACTTGGAGAAAAATTAAAAGATATGGCATATGGAACAGGAATCTACAAGAAGCCAAATGTAGTAGCAGTAAAAGTACCAGTATTCTCAACAGAAAAACTATCAAGTGTAGAGGTGTCATTAGGACCAGAAATGAGATCAACAGGAGAGGTACTGGGAGTAGGAAACAATGTAGATGAAGCTATCTATAAAGGACTGCTTGGAGCTAACAGAGTGCACCTTATCAAAGACAGAAAAATACTGGTAACTATCAGAGATAAAGATAAAGATGAATTTTTACCAATTGCTAAGAGCTTAATTGCACATGGATCAATCTTATTTGCAACAAGTGGAACACAAAAATTCCTAGCAGAAAATGGAGTAGAAGCAACAGTAGTAAATAAAATAGATGAACCATCGCCAAACATTTCAGATGTATTAAAAAATAGAGAAGTAGATCTATTAATAAATACACCAACAAAAGCAAATGACGCTCAGAGAGATGGATTTAAAATGAGAAGAACAGCAATAGAGTATGGAGTGGATGTATTAACAGCTCTTGATACAATTAATGCTATTCTTAGAATGCAGGATGGACATATAGAAGAAGACAAGCTAGATGTATTTGATGTAAGTAAAATCTAATAATTATATAAAATGGAACAGTTAAAAGCTTTAACAGCTTTAGCTGTTCTTTTTTTTATAAGTTTATAATATAGCATAATTTATTGGATTTTATTTCAAAAATAATATTATTCAAAGATTATTTTTTATAGGCATTGACAAATAAATGGAAATAGAGTAATACAATAGCATGTAGAAGTATAATATTTTAAAAGGAGAAAAATAATGGCTGAAAAAACAAAAGAGTTAATAGAAAATGCTTTAGGTCCAGAAGTATGGCTTAACCATTTAGAAAATGATTTAATGAAATTTTGGACTCTTCCAGATGCTGTAGAATTAAAAGATGATTTATTTCCAACATATCGTACAAATAAAGGAGAAGTTCTTTCGAAGAATCAAGAAGAATGGCCAGAAGAATTTAAAGAAGCTTTAAAAGATAAAATAACTGAAGGATTAGTAGAAACAGAATATAATTTTATAAGAGCACATTCACGTCAGACATATGCCTATGGTATAGCCTTTCATATGACTGGGAAACCTGAGTACCTGAAATTATGCAGAAAAGGTACTTTAGCATTAATAGATGCAATAGATGGAAATTATGGAATGTTTACTAAAAAAAATATAGAAACAGGAGAATGGGGAGCAGAGAGACATGAACGTACTAGTCAGGACCTTGCTTATGGAATTACAGGATTAGGAATGTATTATTTCTTAACTCATGATGTTGGAGTACTTCATAAAATAATTCAGCTTAGAGATTATATATTTAGTGTCTATTTAGATGATGGGCGTGGATATTTTACTTGGTATCCTAAACATACAAAAGATCCAGAAGTGCAGATAGTAGCTCAATTAGATCAGCTTTATGCTTATATGGTAATGCTTACACCAACACTGCCTCAGCCATACAAAGATATTTGGAAGAAAGATATGAAAAAAGTAGCTGATATATTGATAACTCATTTTTATAGTGAAAGATATAAATTCTTTTGGGGAGTAGAAACAGAAACTTCAAATTTATGCCTTGGGACTGATCATACAGACTTTGGACATTCAGTAAAAACTTTTTGGGTAATACAAAAAGTAGGAGAAATGTTAGGTGAACCTTTTTATATAGATTTTGCTCGTCCAAAGATTGATAAAATATTAAAAGATGCTTTTGTTGAGGAGAATATTTCTGATGTTATAAAAGGAAGCTGGGCACGTCGTCTGGATTCTGAAGGTAATATTGATATAGATAAAGAATGGTGGATATTAGCAGAGCTGGATCAGGCTTGTGAAATATTAGCTATTCATGATCCTTCTTATTATGCTTATTTAAACAATACACAGCGTTACTGGCTGGATAAAATGGTAGATCATGAATATGGAGAAATATGGCATATGGTAGATGGGAAAACTCATAAACCAGTAATAAATTATCCAAAAGTACATAACTGGAAAACATCACTGCATAGCTTTGAGCATGTTTTATTCAGCTATATGACAGCCAGTCAGATAAAAAATAAAGAATTTGAACTTTATTATGCACTTCCTGAATGGGAAAATGCATCACACTATACAATAGCTCCATATATGTTCTTTGGGAATATAGTAAAAATAGAAAAGGGAGAAAAAATAGAGTTTATGCCAGATGGAAATAGTATTTCAATTGCAACTTACAATGGACTTCATTAATATTGCTTAATTAAGGGAGGAAAAAAATATGGATAAAAAAGAAATAAAAATAGGGCTTGCATTATCAGGGGGAGGTATGAGAGCTACTCTTTTTCATTTGGGAATATTAAAATGGCTGGCTGAAATGGAACTTCTAGAAAATATTGAACATGTATCAACAGTATCTGGTGGGAGTATATGTGCAGGATTAGTCTATTCATCAAATAATATGAAATGGCCTTCAAGCAAGGAATACCTTGAAAAAGTATTGCCAGAAATAAAGAAAAAGATTTTAGATAAAGATGTAACATTTGGAGCTTTTGGAAAAACTCTTGAAGGATGGGATATAAAGAAACTATTTGAAAGCAAGGCAGAATCTCTTGCTAAAACTATGAAAAAATACTGGAAAATGGATGGAATAATTAAAGAATTATCTGAAAAACCAGCATGGTATATAAACTGTACAACTTTTGAAACTGGAAAATGTTTCTGTTTCAGCCAAAAAAGATGTGGAGACTATAAAATAGGATATTTTGATGGCGGCAATTTTCCTATTGCAGAAGCAGTAGCTGCTTCAGCTGGATTCCCCATACTAATAGGAATGACAGAAGTAAAAACTGATAAATATATCTGGAAAAATTATGAAGGAGAAGAGGTAAAATTACCAGCAGATAAAATTCATCTTTGGGATGGAGGAGTATATGACAATCTTGGAATAGAAGCTCTATACAAACCAGATAATGGTGGAGAATGCAGAAAGGGAATAAATTTCTGTATTGTAAGTGATGCTTCAGCAGGAACAGAGGAATTTACAAAACCAAGTAAAAATTTATTTGGAAAGCTGACAGATATAAAAAGACTGGTGGATATAGATATGGATCAGGTTGCGGGATTAAGATTGAGAAATTTTGTTGATTTTATAATTAATAAAAAATCAGGTATGTGTGTAAAAATTGGAAATTCGGCTGAAAAAATAACTGCTAGAGGAATAATAGATGAAAAAGTAAAAGAGAAACTTTTAAAAGAATGTTTAGGTAAAGAGGAAAGCGAAAAATTGAAAAATTATCCAACAACTTTATTTAAACCTACTGAAAAAGATTTTGAGATAATAGTAAGACATGGTTATGAAAATGCTAAATGTGTATATTATTCTTATGAGTCAACACTTAAATAAATTAAAAACAAAAATAAAATAGTAAATATAGTTGTATAATACTTGGTGTTGATACTAAAAGGGTATCAACATTTTTTTATTAAAAAATTTTTAAACTTAAAAAGGCTGCCATATAGACAGCCCCTTCATATATGTTAAATATTAAAAAGGTCCATAATTAATTGCCACTGCTATAACCATAAATACAACTTGCAGCAGGAACATAAATAGAAATAATGGTGTAATAAATCTATACCATTTCTCTATTGGAAGGCTCATAAGTCCACATACAGTGGCTGCTGATGTAGGCCAGAACATATTTGAGAATCCATCTCCAAACTGGAATGCAAGTACAGCTGTCTGTCTTGTAAGTCCAATGGCATCTGCAAGAGGAGCCATGATAGGCATAGATGTGGCTGCCTGTCCTGAACCAGATGGAATAAAGAAATTGATAAAGTTTTGTACAACAACCATTCCAATAGCTGCAACAGTTTTTGGCATAGTAGCAAGAGTATTAGCCATGAAGTTAATGATCGTATCAATTATATGACCATTTTCCATTACTATAGTAAGTGATCTTGCTACTCCAACTGCCAAAGCTCCAAAGATAACATCAGAAACTGATTCTATAAAAAGAGAAGCAATCTGGCTGAAGTTGTATCCACCAACAAGTCCAGTTATTATCATCATAATAAAGAACAGAGTTGAAAGTTCGTTCAGATACCATCCAAGCTGGCTTGTACCATATACTAACAAAACTATTGTTACAACAAAAAGCATCATGATAAGTTTATGTTTTCCATTGAATGGAAGTTTTTCCATCTCTTCACGATTCATACCATTTGAAAAATTAAATTTAACATCTTTAACTATAGATAATTCAGGATGACGTCTTACTTTTCTTGCATAAAGCATAAGATAGATAATGGCAGTTCCTTGAAAAACTATAAAACATATGATTCTCAATCCTATTCCAGAACCTATTGGAAGTTCAGCTATTCCTTGAGCTATTCCAATAGTGAAAGGATTAAGTGTAGCAGCAGCAAATCCAGTAGCTGTACCAAGGATAACAGCTGCTCCTCCAACTAGAGCATCATATCCTAGAGCTACAGATATTCCCATGAATGCAGGAAGCAGACCATAAGTTTCTTCATAAAGACCAAAAGTAGATCCACAGATTCCAAATACTATCATGAAGATAGGGAAAATCATAGTTTCTTTACCATGAAATTTTTTGATAAGAGAACCAAGAGAACCATAAAAAGCTCCTGTTTTTATCAAAAGATATACAAAACCATAAGCAAAAAAGATAAAGAATATGATATCAGCAGTAGAAACAAGACCTTCTACAACTGCCATAAACATATGGAAAGGAGATACAGGAGTCTGCTCAATATATTTGAACGATCCCTGAACAACCATAGTTCTATTTAAAACTGGATCTACAGCCCTTTCATAAGTACCTGCTGGTACGATATAAGTTAAAACAGTTAAAATAACAAGAATGATTCCAATTATCACATAAGTATGTGGTATTGTAAGTTTTCTTCTAGTAGTGTTTTCTGACATTTTTTCCTCCCTCAAGATAATTTTAATATATAAAAACATGTTTTTGATATTTTTATAAAATAAAAAAGTCACAGCTCAGAACACTAAACTGTGACAAAACAACTTAATTATATGCAAAGCAAAAAATGCACATAGATCAGAATCACAGATAGCACTCCATTGAAGTAATCAATGACAGTAGTACAGATATTATCTATACTCCCAACAAAAAAGCTTCAGCATTCTTTTTCATTTCGGCAGAATTCCCTTTTAGATCACCTCACTGTTTGCTAAACTAAATGATCCTACTGATGTTTTCTGCGCCTCTATCTTTCTTTTTAATTTTATAAGGCTGATTATACGTCAACATACATAAAAAGTAAAATATAATAAATGAATCAATTATATTTTTTTTATAAATATAAAAAATGGACATAATAAAATCAATAGTTATTCTTTAATAACCAGAAATTAACTTCTTTTTAATTTTTTAAAATCTTCTTTTACAACTTTTAATAATTCAGGTTCACAATAAAGTTCCAAAGCAGTTCCAGTCATAGCTTTTACAGATTTGTGAAGTTTATCATATGCTTCTTCTGAATTTACATATTTCAAATATGCCTCATCATGAACAAAGCATACTTCATCAATATCAAGAGCTAACTCTGTATACATAGTAGGACAGACCTGACTTACATTTCCTATATCAGATGAACCACTGGCTCCATGTTTCTCATCTAAGAAATTACTTACTCCAACTTCTATAAGATTTTTTCTCATTAAATCCTGTAGAGATGGAAGATTTAATAAATTATCAAATGAATTTTCATATTTTTCATATTTCAAAACAGCACCTGTCATAAGCTTTGCACCTTTTGCACAGTTTATTACTTTCTGAGTAAGAGTATTTAAATAAGCTCTGTCATTTGATCTGATATGAAATTTACATTCAGCAAAATCAGGAACAGTATTAGGGGCATCTCCTCCGCTTGTGATAATACCATGAATTCTTGAATCAGAAGTTATATGCTGTCTCAAGCAGTTTATACCGCTATACATCAACTGAACAGCATCTAAAGCATTTATTCCTTCATCAGGATGAGCAGCAGCATGGGCAGCTTTACCTGTAAACTGGAATTTTATGCAGTCAATAGCCAGAGTTTTACAACTAAGATTATTATTAGCTTCCAAATGCATTTGAAGAACAACATCAATATCATCAAAAGCATTTTGCTCAACCATGTTTACTTTTCCACCTAAAGTCTCTTCAGCTGGAGTTCCAATTAAAATTACTTTACCTTTGAAATTATTTTTAAATTTTGATAAAACCAGAGCAGCTCCATAAGTTCCAGCAGCTATCCAGTTATGTCCGCAAGCATGTCCAGGAACTTTATCAGGTCCATATCCAGGAAGGGCATCATACTCAGCAAGAAAAGCTATGCTGGGTCCATTGTTATCTCCATATTCAGCTCTGAAAGCCGTAGGAAGTCCGCAATAATTTTCTTCTACAGTAAAACCATTTTTCTTTAAAAGGTCTATAAGGTATTTTGAAGAAAGAAATTCCTTTTCTCCAAGCTCGGGATTTTTAAAAATATAGTCACAAACAGCTTCAATATCTTTTTTGCAAGTGTCTTCAACAGCATAAAGTTCTTTTTTAATACCTTCTAATTTAAACATTTTTCCCTCCAGACTTATATTATTTAATAATTATAAATGTTACATCAAAAAATATAGCATGTCAATTGATTATTTGATATAATTAATTTGAAAGAGATATTCAGGAAGTAAATATATTTTGAAATTTCTTGACAAATTAGTGAAAAATCGTTATAATACTTCTTAGTAAAAATTAGGAGGAAAGAAATGAAAAGGTTAGAAATATCAATGCTTATTGACAAACAGATATTTGATCCAAACTTTTTTAATTCATTTTTCAATTTTTTTTTAAGAAAAATTTTTTCTAATTTTACACTTTATGATTGCAATTTAAATTTTTATATTATAGAGATATAACTTTTATAGTTATATCTTTTTTTTTAGAGGAGGTAAGATGAAAGGAAAGCTTATTCTAGAAAATGGTATGAGTTTTGATGGAAAAATTTTTGGACATTTTGGAGAGACAACTGGGGAAATAGTTTTTACTACTGGAATGACTGGGTATCAGGAGGTTTTAACAGATCCATCTCTTTATGGAAAGATAGTTGTTATGACATATCCTATGGTTGGAAACTATGGATTAAATCTTGAGGATATGGAATCAGACAAAATTCATCTAAAAGGATTTATTATAAAGGAAGATGCGAAACTTCCAAATAACTTTAGATGTGAGATGACTTTAGAAGGATTTTTAAGTCAATATAATGTAGTTGGATTCAAAGGTGTAGATACTAGAGAATTAACTAAAATAATAAGAGATAAAGGTTCGATGAAGGCTATTATTACAGATAAAGAATTAACACACAAAGAATTAAAAGAAAGATTTGATAATTTTTCATATGAAAATGCAGTAGAGCAGGTGAGCAGAAAAGGTATAATTGAAATTGGCGGAAATGGACTAAAAATAGGTGTATTAGACTTAGGGGTAAAAAGAAGTACTTTAATATAAAAACTCTCTTAACCTTAATTAAAATTAAGATATAAGAGAGTTTTTTCTTAGTTAAATAATTCTTTTAATTTATTATAATCTTCTAGTAAAATTTCAGAATCTTCATTAAAATCATACTCTAATACAATATTTGCAGAAGGAGTATACGTTTTTATTAATTCAACCATATCAAAATAATTAATTTTTCCATGAGAAATTGGTTTATGTTCATCATGTAATCCATTATTATTATGGAAGTGATATCCTAATATGTTGTTTTTTAATTTTTTAACTAATTCATTAATATTCCATCTGTTTAAATAAGCATGTCCAATATCAATCAAACACTTATAATTATTTTTTAATATCATATCTTCATATTCTTCTTGTGAAAATACCATATTTTTACCTATTCCTACATTTTCAATGACTACATCAATGTCATATTTTCTTCCTAATTTTACTAATGAGTCAATTTTTTCTGAAATTTTATTTTTTAATTCCTCATCTATTTTCTGAGAAGGAATTCCTTCGTTACTGTGTAAAACCATAAAAGAAGGATTATACTTTTTTGAAAGCTTGAAACTTTCTTCATAACTATATAAAGTTTTTTCCCATGAATCCTTTGTCATGTCTGCTAAATTACACTTTCTGAAAGGACCATGAAAAGAAATTGATTTAAATTCATAGTTTTCAAGAATTTCCAGCATTTTCTTTGTGTAATCTTCATCTAATGGTTCAATAAAAAATTCTAAGTTTTCTATTTTATTTTTTCTTAAAAACTCTAATATATCCTTAGAACTTTTTTTATAAAATATCAAATCACTGATATGCACTAAATTTTTGTTCAATATTTTATCCTCCTTAACTTTCTATTTAACTCAATAAATTTGGTAAAAACAGTACTATATCAGGAATATAAGTCAATATAAATAATACCAGCAGCAGAGCTACAATAAAAGGTGTTATTTCTTTCATAAATTCTTCTAATTTTATATTTAATAATGAACATGTTAGAAACATCATTGAGCCAAATGGAGGAGTAACTCCACCAATCATGATATTTACTACCATTACTATTCCAAGATGCAGTGGATCAATTCCTAATTTTAAAGCAGCAGGAATCAACAAAGGAGCTAAGATTATCATTGCTGCTCCACCATCTATAAACATACCTACAAAAAGAAGTATTAAATTAATTAATAATAATAAAGACCATGGACTTGTACTGAATTCCAATAGGATATTAGTTAATTTAAATGGTATTCTCTCCCAGCTTAAATAAGCTCCAAATACATTTGCTGCAATAATAATAAACATTACTGTACTTGTTCCATAAACAGTTTCTTTTAGAATTTCAGGAAACTTTGTCAATTTTAATTCTTTATATATGAAGATACCAATTAATGTTGTAATTACTACAGCTATTGCTCCAGCTTCAGTAGGAGTGAATATTCCGATTCTCATACCTAATATTATTACAAAAGGCAGAATCAATGCCCATATAGATTCTTTAAATTGCTTGAAAACTTCTTGCAGAGATGCTCTCTTTTCTCTTACAGGAACATACTTTCTTTTTTTAGATATAATAGCAACAGTTATCATAAGAGAAATTGCTATTAATGCCCCTGGAACATATCCTGCTATAAACATTTTTGTAACAGAAACATTAGAAAGCAAAGCGTATATTATTAATACAATTCCTGGAGGAATAATTGGACTTACTATAGAAGAGGCTGCTGTTATTGCAGCTGAAAAACCTTTTGAATATCCTCTGTTTACCATTTCAGGAACTAAAACTTTACACTGCATAGCAGCATCAGCATTAGCAGAACCTGAAATTCCACCCATTAGAACACTTAATAATATGTTAACTTGAGCAAGTCCTCCAGTTAAATGTCCAGTCAAAACTTCTGCCATTCCCATTAGTCTTTTACTTATACCAGAATAGTTCATAATTGACCCTGCCATTATAAAAAATGGTATTGCCAACAGTGGAAATGATTCAGCACTTCTTATAAAATGCTGCATTATTAAATCCAGATCCATACTTGTATCTAAAAATCCAAAGAAGAATAATGTAGCTCCCATTAAAGCGAAACATATTGGAATATTTAAAAAGAAGAAAATAAATAATATTAAAATAGGTAAGAAACTATACATTTTCATCTCCTTTTTTTCCTAATATGGTTTTTATATTTTTAAAAATTTCCAGAATGGAATATACAAAGATTAATCCAAAGCCTATGATTAATGAAGAATTAACATACATAGATGAAATTCCTAATACAGCAGTAGGCTTTACCCTAGAAATTATTGTGAATTTTAAACTTAAACAGAAAAAAGTTCCATTCATTAACATTACTATTATATTGATTAGTAATTCAACATAAATTTTAAACTTTTCAGGTAATGATTGAGTTAAGATATCAATTCCCATATGCATTTTTTTTCTGTAACAACTAGCTCCCCCTACAAATACAGCCCATATAAAGCATATTGTTGCTATTTCCTCAGCACTCTTTATAGGAGAATTGAAAAAGTATCTCATTCCAACATTTAAAATTACTATAATTATAGTAAAACTTAAAAATGTACAAGATATCAGATCATCTATATAAATTTTCTTCATATCTTTCTCCTATACTATTTTTTTATCTCATTTTGAATTTTTTCATATATATCTGGTGAGAATCCTGGGAATTCATCAAATACTTTTTTTGCTCTTTTTTGGAATTCTTCTAAATTAACTTCATTTAAAATCATACCATTTTTAACTATATCTTTTTTGAAGTCTTCATCTAATTCATACATTTTTTTATTGTTATCTATAGCAGCTTGTGTAATTTCTTCTTGAATAACTTTTCTTTGTTCATCAGTAAATGAATCCCAAACTTTAGTTGAAATATATACTCCTCCAGTTCCTAAAAAGTGTCCACTTAAAGCAACATTTTTTCTCAAATCATAAAGTTTACTGTTTGACATAAAAGAAAAAGTAGTCTCAGTTCCGTCAATAACTTTTTGCTGTAATGCACTTACAGTTTCACTCCATGGCATTGCTACTGGATTAGCTCCTAGAGCATTAAATGTATCTATCCATAATTTACTTGCTGGAACTCTAAGCTTAAGTCCTTTCAAATCTTCTGGATTAACTATAACTTTATCAGTAACTATGTGTCTGAATCCAAAAATAAAATCTAAAGATAACACTTTTATTCCTTTTTCTTCAGCTTGTTTTTCCAATTGTTTTACAAAATCACTGCTTGTAACATTTGTATAATCTTCATATGTTGTATATAGCATTGGTCCTACTAACGCTGTGAAATCAGGAACATAATCACCAATATAACTAGGATCAACGACAGAAATAAAGTCGCTTCCTCTTAAGACCTGTTCAATTGCATCTTTGTATGAAGGTAATTCCCCATTTGGATAGACCTGTAATTCTATTTGCCCCTT
>OGMN01001837.1_pt1 | contig 14133 bp, 6 predicted proteins | sample 1573211 | NCBI WGS metagenome assembly OGMN01 (sample SAMEA2581876, study PRJEB24529) | metagenome | biome: Human gut stool | place: China | collected 2011
AAACAGTTTCCTTTCCGGGAGCCTTCGGTTGGACCGCCCTCCCATGCAGCCGTGACGCGAAGCGCCATGCGCGGCGCCGGGAACGGCCTTCCGCAGCGGTGCGGAGGCGGATCACAGGTGTCCCCGATGCCGTTTCGGGGTGCGTCCTGAACAAGACCGGCTCTTGCCGGGTCTAAACATTTCTTTATTGAAAAGGTTGAAAGCATGGCCGCCAAGACGTTTGAACAGGTACTGGACGAAGTTCGGGGCAAGCCCATACTCGTAGCCAACCGGGGCATTCCGGCACGTCGAATCTGCCGGGCCATCCGTGAACGCTTCGCCGCAGTGCCCGTAATGACCGCCACCGACATCGACAAGGCCGCGCCGGCCGCTTCGTCCGCGCAGGAACTGCTCCTGCTCGGTTCCGATCCTCGCGCGTACCTTGATCTCGATCTCATCATCGCCAAGGCGAAGCAGCGCGGTATCATCGCCATCCATCCCGGCTGGGGCTTCGCGTCGGAAGACGAGCGGTTCCCCCAGAAATGCGAAGAGGCGGGCATCACCTTCATCGGCTCCAAAGCCGACTCCATGAACCTGCTCGGCAACAAGGTGCAGGTCCGCAAGATCGCCAAGCGGCTCGGCATCCCCGTGGTGCCCGGCTCGGAAGGCGCGGTCGACGTGCCCGCCGCACGCAAGGTCGTCGACGAAATCACCCTCCCCATCATGCTGAAGGCTGAGGGCGGCGGAGGCGGGCGCGGCATTTTCCTTGTTCGTGAAAAAAGCGAACTGGAAGATGCCTTTTTTAAGGCCTCCGCCATGGCGCAGGCGTCCTTCGGCACCCCCCGCCTGTACGTGGAAAAGTACCTCGAACAGGTCCGCCACATCGAAATCCAGGTCATCGCCGACCAGCACGGCAACGTGTTCGCCTTTGACGAACGCGACTGCTCCGTGCAGCGCAACCACCAGAAGCTCGTGGAAATCACCCCGTCCCCGTGGGCGGGCATCACGCCCGAGCTGCGCGAACGCCTGAAGGAATACTCCCGTATGCTGGTCCGCGAGGTGGGTTATTACTCCCTCGCCACGGTGGAGTTCCTCGTCACCCCGCAGGGTGAACCCTACCTCATCGAAGTGAACCCCCGCCTTCAGGTGGAACACGGCATCACCGAAAGCCGTTACGGCGTCGACCTCGTCGAAGAGCAGATCGCCGTGGCCTTCGGCGCGAAGCTGCGCCTGACCGAAGAAAACACCAAGCCGTCCCACTTCGCCATGCAGGTCCGCATCAACTGCGAAGACCCGCAGAACAACTTCGCCCCGAACTCCGGCCTGATTACCCGCTACGTGTCGCCCGGCGGCCCCGGCGTGCGCATCGACTCCAACCTTTCCGCCGGGTACGAGTTCCCCCCGAACTACGACTCCGCCGGTTCGCTTCTCATCGCCTATGGCCGCGACTGGCAGAAAGTGCTCGGCATCATGGACCGCGCCCTGACCGAATACATGGTCGGCGGCGTGAAGACCACGATCCCCTTCTATCGTCAGGTCCTCAAGCACCCGGCCTTCCGGGCGGGCATGTTCGACACGGGCTTCATCCCGTCCGCGCCCGAGCTCATGATATACGCCGACCTCGCGCCGGAAAGCGAACGCCTCGCCAAGCTCATCGCGGAAATCTCGGCCAAGGGCTACAACCCCTTCGTCCAGCTCGGCGAATACCGTTCCCACACCACGCCCCGCCTGCCGCGTCAGGATGTGGTGCTCCCTGCCATCCCCTCCAAAGTACGCAAAGAGCCCTCTCCCTATCCGCACGGCGACCGCGTGGCCCTGCTCGATTACGTCCGCGACAGCGGCCGCGTCCACTTCACGGACACGACCACCCGCGACAGCACCCAGTCCAACAGCGGCAACCGCTTCCGCCTCGCCGAAGATCGCCTCGTGGGGCCCTACCTGGACAACTGCGGCTTTTTCTCCCTTGAGAACGGCGGCGGCGCGCACTTCCACGTCGCCATGATGGCGAACATGACCTACCCCTTCACCGAGGCGAAGGAATGGAACAAGTTCGCCCCGAAGACCCTCAAGCAGATCCTGATCCGCTCGACCAACGTGCTCGGCTACAGCCCGCAGCCCAAGAACCTCATGCGCCTGACCGGCGAAATGATCTGCGACAACTTCCAGATCATCCGCTGCTTCGACTTCCTGAACCACATCGACAACATGCGTCCCTTCGCCGAAGTCGCGTTGAGCCGCAGGGACGTGGTCTTCGAACCCGCCATTTCCATGTCGTGGGCCAACGGCTTTGACGTTGCTCACTACCTCGGCGTGGCCGAGAACGTCCTCTCCGTGTGCGGCGATGTGGCCGGCATGAGCGAAAAGGAAGTCTCCCGCCATATCATCCTTGGCCTCAAGGACATGGCCGGCGTATGCCCGCCCCGCTTCATGACCGAAGTGGTCACGGCGCTGCGCAAACGGTGGCCCGAGCTGGTGCTGCACTACCACCGCCATATGACGGACGGCCTGTTCGTTCCCTCCGTGGGCGCGGCTGCCAAGGCTGGCGTCCAGATCGTGGATACGAACCTCGGCGCGTGCGTCCGCAGCTACGGCCAGGGCGACACCCTCGCCACCGCTGCCTACATGGAAGGCGAACTCGGCCTCAAGACCGCCATGAACAAGGATATGGTGCGCGACGCCAACTTCGTGCTCAAGCAGGTCATCCCCTACTACGACCGCTATTGCGCTCCGTACTTCCAGGGCATCGACAACGACGTGACCGAGCACGCCATGCCCGGCGGCGCGACCTCCTCGTCGCAGGAAGGCGCGCTCAAGCAGGGCTACATCCACCTGCTGCCCTACATGCTCAAGTTCCTTGCCGGGACCCGCAAGCTCGTCCGTTACCACGACGTGACCCCCGGTTCCCAGATCACGTGGAACACCGCGTTCCTCGCCGTGACCGGCGCGTACAAGCGCGGCGGCGAAGAAGAGGTCAAATACCTGCTCGGCGTGCTTGATCGCGTCAACGACGTGCCCGACGAAGCCGAACTCAGCGAAGGCACCCGCGCGGCCCGCCTCGCCCTCTATCAGGATTGCAACGACGCGTTCCGCAACCTCCTTTTGGGCAAATTCGGCAAGCTGCCTCTGGGCTTCCCGCCGGATTGGGTGTATGAGAGCGCGTTCGGCAACGCATGGAAGCAGGCCATTGCCGACCGGACCACGCATTCGCCGCTGGAAAAGCTCACCGACATGGACATTGAGGCTGAGCGCAAGGCGTTCCGCGACATCATCAAGCGCGAACCCACGGAAGAAGAAATGGTCATGTACCTGAACCATCCCGGCGACGCCGTGAAGACGGTTCAGTTCCGTGCCAAATACGGCGATCCCAACCGGCTGCCGCTGCCCGTCTGGTTTGAAGGCTGCTCCGTCGGCGAGGAAATCAACTTTGTGGATACGTCCGGCAAGCCGCACCAGTTCCTGCTGGTGAGCATGTCCCCGGCCAACGACGCGGGCGAATCCATGGTCCGCTTCGTGCTTGACTCGGAAATCTTCAGCCAGCTCGTCAAGGTCGCCCCGCCCAAGAACGGCGGCGCCGGGGGCGCGGTGATGGCCGATCCTGCGGACAAGTATCAGGTCGGCGCGCCGAGCAACGGCGACCTCTGGGTGATGTACGTCCATCCCGGCGACATCGTCGAGGAGGGCGAAGAACTGTTCAACGTGTCCATCATGAAGCAGGAAAAAGCCGTTCTGGCTCCTGTGGCCGGCATCGTCAAGCGTGTGCTCAAGACCGCCGACTACAAGGAAACCAGGAAGATGGAAACCGTCCGCGAAGGCGAGCTCATCGTGGAGCTCGGGCCGGTTCCGCGCATCTGCACCAACGAGGCGTGCAGTCGTCCGTTGCCCATGAATGACATCGAGTTCTGTCCCTACTGCGGGGAACGGCTCAGCCGGATCTAAGGGACATCAACCGATACGAAGAGAGAGCCTGGGAGGCAATCCTCATGACGAAAACTCCTTCCGCAACCAAAAACCGACAAGACGAGGTTCCGGTGGAAGATCTTCTCAAGCGCTTGGTCCTGACCGGCGCGGACATCGTGCGGATCGGCGAGGACGCCGAGCTGCTGGTGGGTGGCAAAAACTACAACACGGCACTGATCAGCCGGGTTGAAGGCGTTCGCATTCCTCAGTTCCGCGCCATTTCGTCCGTGGCGTTCCACATCGTGCTCGACGAATGCAAGGTGTGCGCGGCGCTGATCCGTTCCATGGTCGACGAAGCCTATAACCGCATCGATTGGGCTTCCCCCGAAGTCACCAAGGATCACGAGTTCCTGCCGAAATTCGTGCGTTCCGTCGCAGCCGAGATCCGCAAGGCTTCCGAAGCCGATCCGGAACTGCCGCATATCCGCCTGCGCACGTTCGTCAACAACGTGGTCGACGGCTTCGCCTCCTCGCAGGAAGGCATCGACCAGCTCCGCAAGCGTTCCGTCATGGTGCAGGCCGCCATCCTGTCCTGCCCCCTGCCCGAACGCGTCGACAAGGCCGTCCGTTCCGCCTACCGCGACATCTGCGCCGAAGCGCAGGAAAGCGACGTGCCCGTGGCCGTGCGTTCCTCCGCCGCCGGTGAGGACTCCCGCAAGAAAGCCTTCGCGGGCCTTCAGGACACCTTCCTGAACATGGTCGGCGACGACGCAGTGGCCACCGCGTACCTGTGGGACTGCGCCTCGGCCTATAACCTGCGCTCCATGATTTACCGCCGGGAAGCCATCCTCGATGCTCTGACCCAGTCCGAAACCACGGGCCAGGAAGAGCTTGCCGCGCAGGCGAAGAAGGAATGGTCCATCGAGAACACGTCCCTTTCCGTGTGCATCATGCGCATGATCAATCCGGTGGTGTCCGGTACGGCGTTCAGCGCCGACACCGCCACGGGTTGCCGCGGGACCGTCCGCAAGGACCTCGTGAGCATCGACACCAGCTACGGCCTCGGTGAAGCCGTGGTGGGCGGCCGCGTGACGCCCGACAAGCTGTATGTCTACCAGAAGGACGACGGCAGCGAAGTCGTGATCCGCTTCATGGGCAGCAAAACCATGAAGATCGTCTATGACGAAAACGGCGGCACCAAGGAAGTGCCCGTTCCGGAACGCGAGTGTATGCTCTGGGCCCTGACCCCCACGCAGGCCGAGCAGGTCGCCAAGGGCGTGCGCGCCGTGAGCAAGGCCTACGACGGCATGATCATGGACACCGAGTTCTGCATCGACTCCAAGGGTATGCTGTGGTTCGTGCAGGCGCGCCCCGAAACACGCTGGAATGAAGAACTGGCCCTGCATCCCCACACCATCTTCATGCGCCGCCGCGAAGTGGAGCCCAAGGCCGCCGCTGCCGCCGAGATATTGCTGACCGGTAACGGGGCCTCCCGTGGCGCCGGACAGGGTAAGGTCCGCTTCCTCCGCTCCGCGCTGGAACTGAACCGCGTGGGTAATGGCGATATCCTCGCCGCCGAACGTACCGACCCCGATATGGTTCCCGGTATGCGCGTGGCCTCCGCCATCCTCGCCGACGTGGGCGGCGACACCAGCCACGCGGCCATCACCTCCCGCGAACTCGGCATCGCCGCGGTCATCGGCATCCAGAACCCCACGGCCCTTCAGGCTCTGGACGGTCTGGACGTCACCGTCGACGGCACCCGTGGGCGCGTGTACCGCGGCCTGCTCCCGCTGCATGAAGTCGGCGGCGAAATGGACGTGGAAGCCCTGCCCCAGACGAAAACCCGAGTCGGCCTCGTGCTCGCGGACATCGGGCAGGCCCTGTTCCTGTCCCGCCTCCGCAACGTGCCGGACTTTGAAGTGGGCCTGCTGCGCGCCGAATTCATGCTCGGCAACGTGGGCGTGCACCCCGCCGCGCTGGAAGCCTTCGACAACGGCGAACTGGAACGCCTCGTCCAGAAGAAGATCGGCGAACTGGACTCCAAGTTGCGCAAGACCATCCGCGAACAGCTTGACGCTGGCCTCGTGTCGTTGGATCTCCGCCTCCGCGAACACGTCGGCAACATCACCGGCTTCGCGGAAGAACTGGAAAAGCTCGGCAAAAAGGACGATCTCCGCAATCCCGACGAAATCATGGCCGTGTATCGGCGTATGCGCGAAGTTGAAAAGTTGCTGGACGAATACACCGAACGTGCCGCACGCTTCTACAGCACGCTGGAGACGTCCGCGGATCTGGCCGAACACGTCCGCATCATCATGGGCTACGAGTCCGAACTGCTGACCCTGTCCGGCGATTCCCCCGAAGTGAAGGCGCGCCGCGCCGCCATCGAAAAGGAAATCGGCGATCAGGTCAGCTACGCCGCGCTCAATCCGGCGGTGCAGGAAACCCTGCGCCAGATCGCCGCGCTGCGTGAAGACGTGGGCGCCCGCTGTGGCCTCGCCAAGGAAATCGCCGCCCTGCGTTCCATCCCCGGCGAAATCGGCACGCTCATCCGCGCCCGCGGCCACAAGAACGGCCACGACCACTACGTGCAGACGCTGTCTCAGGGATTGGCCCTGTTTGCGATGGCCTTCTACGGCAAGCCCATCGTGTACCGTACCACCGACTTCAAGACCAACGAGTACCGCAACCTGCTCGGCGGCAACCTCTTCGAAGATCACGAAGACAACCCGATGCTCGGCTATCGCGGCGTATCCCGCGATATCCACGACTGGGAAATCGAGTCCTTCAAGCTGGCCCGCTCGGCTTACGGCGCGCACAACCTCCAGCTCATGCTGCCCTTCGTGCGCACGCTGGAACAGGCCCGCGCCATGCGCGGCTACCTCGACACCGTACACAACCTGCGCAGCGGCGAGGACGGCCTCAAGATCATCCTCATGTCCGAGCTGCCTTCCAACGCCATTCTGGCGCGGCAGTTCATCCAGGAGTTCGACGGCTTCTCCATCGGCTCCAACGACATGACCCAGATGGTGCTGGCCACCGACCGCGACAACAGCTCGCTCTCGCACATCTACGACGAGGAAGACCCCGCCGTGGTCTGGGCGATTCTGGTGACCATCTTCTCCGGGCAGAAGTTCGGCAAAAAGGTCGGCTTCTGCGGCCAGGGCGTGGCGAACAGCGAAGTGCTGCGCGGCCTCGTGGCTATCAGCGGCATCACCTCCGCCTCCGTCGTGCCCGATACCTACTACCGCACGAAGCAGGACTTCGCGGCCGCCGAAGCCCTGAACATCTCGGCTTCCGGCCTTGGCAAGTGGCTTGGCGAACAGCACCAGGCCAAGCTGGTCAAGCTGCTTGAAGCCGCCGGAAAGGCCGATGTCGCCAAGCTCGCCTCCGATCCGGCCAAGATCCGCGCCTGGTACGATGCGGAAACCGCCCGTCTGCACGGCGAACTCCGTGACAGCCTCGGCGGAAGCCGCGAAAACACCGCCCGCAAGGCTCTTAAGGCCTTCCGCGCCACGTTCCACAAGCCGGTCATCTATGCCGCGTGGAACTGGAACGAGACCGTCGAGGACGCCCTGCATCAGGCCGGTTTCGCCACCTTTGAGGAACAGGCTGCGGCTCTGGCCGAACAACGCAAGAAGCTGGCGTAACGTGAATACACGCAGGGCGCTGCCCTGCACCTGCTGAGGCTCTGCCTCAGACTCCGCCGGGCTGCCGCCCGGACCTGCCCGGGGGGAGAGCCTCCCCCCGGACCCCGGCAGTTTCGGAAAAACGACCGTCGGGGGATGTTCCTCAGACGGATCATCCCCCGACGGTTTTTGTTGAAACGATATTGTTAAAAACAACAGCCAGCTATCTTATCCCGACAGGGCATGGCCTCTTCTCTGTATTCCCTCTCCGGCTGAAACGAACTCCTGTCGCGCAGCCTCCCCACCAGTCAACATTTTTGCGGGTGGCGGTCTGGGGGAAGGCGCTTTTTATAAAAAACGCCTTCCCCCAGATTCCTCCCCAAAAGGATAGTATATGGAACTCCCCCGCAAACAGACTCGACAATTGAAACTCGGCTCCGTCCGTATCGGCGGAGGTGCACCCATTGCCGTCCAGAGCATGGCGAATACCGACACGCGGGACGTGGAGGCCACCCTCGGCCAGATCAAACGCTTGCACGACGCGGGCTGCGAAATCGTGCGCGTCGCCGTACCCGACGAGACGGCAGCCAGGGCCCTGCGCGCCATTCATGACGCCAGCCCCATCCCGGTCATCGCGGACATTCATTTTGACTACCGTCTGGCCCTCATGGCACTGGAAGCGGGATTGGAAGGCTTACGCATCAACCCCGGCAACATCGGCGAACGCAAAAACGTGGAAATGGTGGTCGATGCCGCCAAAGCGCGGGGCGCGGTGATCCGCGTGGGCGTCAACAGTGGTTCGGTAGAAAAACGGCTGCTGGAGCAGTACGGAGGCCCCACCCCGCAAGCAATGGTTGAAAGCGCACTCGGGCATGTCCGCATCCTTGAGGAACACGGCTTTTACGATACGAAAATTTCCATCAAGTCGTCTTCGGTCCTCAATACCATTGAATGTTACCGGCTATTATCGCAACGCTGCGATTACCCGCTGCACCTTGGCGTCACCGAGGCGGGCGGCGTGCTGCGCGGAGCCATCAAATCCTCGGTTGGCATGGGGGTCCTCCTCAGCGAGGGCATCGGCGACACCCTGCGCGTCTCTTTGACGGCTGCCCCGGAAGAAGAGATGACCGTGGCGTGGGAACTGCTCCGCGCCCTCGGACTGCGCCAGCGCGGGCCGGAAATCATCTCCTGCCCCACCTGCGGGCGTACGGAAATAGATCTCATCGGCCTCGCTCAAGAAGTGGAGCGCCGCCTGCGCACGGAAAACGCGCCCATCAAGGTCGCGGTCATGGGCTGTGTGGTGAACGGACCCGGCGAGGCGCGGGAAGCCGATCTCGGCATGGCGGGAGGCCGGGACAAGGGCATCATCTTCCGTAAAGGCGAAGTCATCCGCTCCGTGCGCGGGCAGGAAGCCCTGCTTGCCGCATTCATGGAAGAACTGGATAAACTGCTTGTCGAGCGACGAGACTTGTAGCTGTCCGGCGATAACAAAAGGGAGGTTGAAGCCTCCCTTTTGTTGCTCTTTCCACCATCCGGAACTGCGGTCAGGAAACGCGTTTCCCTGTGTTGTACCGATCAGGCAATGCGCGCCGCTCGCCACTTGCCGCTTTTCTCGGCTCAGTGGCTTTGAAGAGGCTCTACCTTTTTCTCCACCGTACCAGACGCAAAATACGCTCGTCGGCATTCCCTGAGAGAATCGCGTAACTCGATACCGCGACAACGATGACCATGCCGTGCACGGCGCGAGTCCAGAATCCCGACAGGCCGGAACTGACGATGCCCGCCTCGATCATCCCGACGATGGCGATGCCGATCAACGTGCCGTACAGCCTCCCGGAGCCTCCGAATACGCTGGTCCCACCGATGAACACGGCGGCGAACACCAACAGCATGTACCCGTCTCCCTGTGTGGGCCACCACGACCCCATTTCCATGCATCCGATGGCCCCGGCAAAGCCCGCTATGCCGCCCATGAGCGTGTGTACGCCAAGACGGGCCGCCGGGACGTTGATGCCGAGCCGGGATGCGATGTCCGCCTGCTCGCCCGTAAACCGGATGGCGTCGCCGAGCGGGTGGCGGTTCAGGAGAAGCCAAAGGGCAAGCGCCATTACAATCAGCCAGAGCGATTGCATGGGCAGGAAGCCGCCAAGCCTCCCTGCCAGCACGCTATGCGTGGGGCTTCCCCCCAGATCCGCCAGCCCGAGTGCGAGTCCCTGGCTCAGCAGCATGACAGCGCCGCGCCAGAAAAACTGCGTCCCGATGGTCGCTATGATGGACGGCACGCCGACATACGCGACCAGAAAGCCGTTGCAGAGACCGATCCCCAAGCCGATCAGGATGGCGACGATGACGCCGAGCCAGACCTGCCCCGTGTGTATCGCCGTGAGCGCAAAGCCGAATCCGGCTACCGCCAGCGTCGAGGGGAAACACAAATCCATCTCCCCCGCCGCGACCACCAACGTGAGCCCGATCGCCAGAAAACCGTACAGGGGCAAGGTTGAAAGCAGGCTCTCGTACATGGGCCACGCCAGAAACGCCCGCGCGCCCGTCATCATGAACAGCGCAAGCAACGCCAAGAACAACCCCGTCAGCCACAGCTGGTTGCGTGTGCTTGCGGGCAACGCCCGCCGGATGCGCCCGCCCATCACGCACCTCTCCCTTCGGCGAGGGACAGCAGCCGTTCCGTCAGATCCGCCGGGGACGTCCCCTCGCGCCGTACTTCACCGACCGTCCTGCCCTTATCCATGAACAGGAACCGATCCGCCACATCATACGCCTGATGCACATGGTGGGACACCAGCAGCACGGAGCGCCCCTTGTCCCGCAGGGCCTGGATGAATTCCAGAACGCGTTTCACCTCTTTTAACGAGAGGGCCGTGGTGGGGGCATCCTTCAGCATGGCCCGGGCGATGGCAATGCGCTGCCGCTCGCCGCCGGACAACACCCGTACGTCGGCATCGGGGTCCAGCCCCGCCCCGCCGAGCCCGAGCCACTCCCCCAGCATCACCCGGGTTGCCTCGCGTTCGGCGGCAATGTCGATGAATCCCCAGCGCGTCCTCACGTGGCGCCCCACAAACATATTCCTCCAGAGCGACTGCCCCTCGCACAGGCAGCGATCCTGATGCACCGTCTCGATGCCCATATCCCGGGCCTTGCGGACGCTGTATTTCGCCAGATCAACGGGATTCCCCCCAAACCTGAACGTGCCGCCGTCGGGACGCCCGGCCCCGGAGAGCAGGCGGATGAACGTGGACTTGCCCGCGCCGTTATCGCCAAGCAGTGCCACGACCTCACCTTCCGCCATGTCCAGATCGGCGTGCCGCAACGCCGCCACCGCTCCGAACGATTTCCGTATCCCTCTTACACTGAGCAGCATTCCCATAACGCATCCATGTCACTTTGACGCCCCGCATCAGCGGGAGTTCCGCCGCGCAGCCGCTGGAAAAACATCTCTCGACCGCCATGAGACAAGCCTTCCACTTTGACCGTATTTTCAAAGACAATCTGTGCCGGAAGAGACTGCGGGCAAGGATTTGATAGGCACGAACGTCTTTGAAAGGAGAGAGGTTCCGCGCTGGCGGTTTTGGGGAAGGGAAGCGCTCCTCAAGGAAAACGCTCCGCTCCCTTCCCCAATGCCTCTCTATTCTTTCAAAAGTAAAAAAGCGCTAGCCTGCCTGTCCGGAAAAAAGAAAAGGGGATACTTCTTCAGAAGCTCCCTTCTCCCTTTTGGGGGCGTTTCCTCTACCGCAAGCCCTGCTTGGCAAAGGCGGACACCGCGCCGATATTGGCGGCGTCCACGATGCCGCCGCCCGTATCGATGCTGAATCCGGTAAAACCGTACTTTTTGCTCAACACGGTCTGTACGACGCCGAAGTAGCCCATCACATACGGCTGCGCTTCGGAAACAAGCTGGACATAGCCGTTTTCAATGGCCGCCGCCGTCGCCGGAGACAGCGAGAATCCCGCCACATATACCGTATTCGGCTTGACGCCCGCGTTCTTGAGGTGGTTGCCCATCTGCGCGGTCAGGGAGCCGTGATCCACAATGATGACCTTGGTGTCGGGGTGACGCCCGAGCTGCCCCGCCACGACCGGGGCACCGAGCACGGGGTCCTTGTCGATTTCTGGGGTGATTTCCTGATAATCCACGGTCACGCCCGCCTGTTCCAGCATTTCGACGATAGCCTGCGCGCGCCGCCCGCGATCGGGGATGCGCTTCAGGCCCCAGACAAAGGCGCGGTCGCCTTTCTTCAAGTTCGTGCGGCGCAGCACTTCCTCAGCGAGAGCCTTGCCCTGCGTGTAGTTGTCCGTCCCCACATAGCCGAAACCCTTGGCGCGATGCCGAGCCTGCGTTTCCGGCAAGGCCGTGTCGATCGAGGTCACGACGATCCCCTGCTTGACCGCAGCATCGACCAGCGGGCCGAATGCGGCGTCGCCGGGATGCCCCATGACGACGATACCGTCCGGACGTGCGGCCACGGCATTGCGGAAATGCGTGATCATGGTTTCAGGGTTCCAGTCGGAATACAGCAAACGCAGCTCGCACCCCATATCGGCGGCAGCGGCCTTGGCCCCGTTCTGAACGATGGTGCCGTAACCATCCCCTACGGAACCGCCCGTATCAAACCAGATCGTCATGCCTTCGCCCGTTTTGGCGAACGCCGTGCCGCACAGCAGGCTCAGGGCCAACAGGCCCAACATCAGAATACGTTTCATGAGCAACTCCTTTTTCCGATTCTCTTCCGTACCGCTTCCAAAGGCGCGGCCAGCTCTCAAAGCAAACACCGTCGCCCCAAGCGAATCTATGATTTTCAAGCAACAACGACGCCACCGACACGAGCGGCCAGGTAAACCCCACAAGTATGCAAAGGCCTCTTCTGCGCGGCAGTCGCGGTAGGCCCCAAAGGGCCTTCCATTTGTCCGGCATTCCGTAAAAACAGCCCTCAGCGCTGCCGGCCCCGTCTTCAAGAACGGACCGATAACCGGGCACGCTACGGACGAATGGCCTTCTCCGCAAGCCCCAAACGGGCACGGCATCCAGCGTGGCGGTTGTTCCGCCGGCTTTGCTTGGGGTCCAAAGTATAAGGGGCAAGACGCTGGCGGAACTATGGCAAACGCCCGTCGAACTTTCAAGCGGGCCTGCTCCGCCCCCTCTCCACATAAGCCCATCCGAGGGGGGAACGTTCCTTCCCTACCGGACGTCAAAACCATCCGTTTCCGGCAGGCTAGTTCTTAGAAATCGTTCTTAATAAAGAAGATTCAGTATCCGCCACAAAAGACTGCTCTCTTTTTATGGAACAAGAATACGCTCTCTGAGCAAAAACTTTTTTTGATTTTTCCTCACTTTACACGCTTTCTTGAGGCAACCTTGTGTTTTCAAAAGTGTTTTCCTCCCTTTCTTCTGAATACAATTTTTTTGACCTTTTTTTCGTGTTGCCGAACATCAATCCTGCCTTTTCACAAAATATGCGCCGTTTCGGGGCTCGATTACCCAAAAAAGAACGAGTGTTCTTTCAAGTTATTAACCTCACTTTTGGTATGGGAAACAAGAAGGGGTGATATCCCGTATTCCTCTAACACGGCATTTTTCCCGTTCTTCACGTTTTTCCTTTGATGCCGGAAAAACCGTGCTGTTCCTTTTAGGACAATACCCAATCTGAGAACGGGGTAATACCCGTTCCAGGCGGAGCGCCTTTACAGAACGTGATTTCGCGGTATGCTCCTGCCCAAAAGTAGCTTCACACCCAGTGGGGGACTGTATGGAAGATCAGAAACGGTATGATTGGGAACCTTCTGTCAGAAAGCTCGGGGAAACGGAGATGTTGCCCGAAACGGCATGGCAGGAGGAATGGCAGATTTCTCCGGACTGCGAATCGTTCGCGGCGGTTTCTGCCCTCGAAGACGGCACTTTTACCGTACGCTTGAACGGTGCGTTGTGGGAAACGCGCACCGACAAGATGTATAACTGCCAGTTCGCCCCCGACGGGCGGCTGACGGCTCTGTCTCAGAGCGACGGCGAGTGGGCCATTGTGGTCGACGACGCGGAAAGCGAAGAACACGCCGACTATTTGTGGGGAACCCGGTTCAACAAGGCCGGGACCATCGCCGTGCCCATGCAGACCGGCATGGAATACGGGATGCTGGTCGACGGCGCGCCGTGGGAACAGCTCTACACCGCCGCCACCGATTTCGTCCTTTCGGAAACCGGCAAAACCGCCGCCGTGGTCCAGACCGCCGGGCTTGGCCAGGCCGATCTGGAAGGCTTCAGCAAGGGCATCTATACCATCGCCGTCGACGGCCAAGCATGGGAAGAGTGCTACCTGAACGCGTGGTCGCCCTGCTTCGACAGGGAAGGCCACCGGGTCGCCAGCACCGTGCGCGTCACGCCGTACGAATATACCATTTCCATCAACGGCCAGCGCTGGAGCGAAACCTACCCCTGTGCGTGGGAACCCATCTTCGAGCCCAAATCCGGCGACGTCATCGCGCCCATCCGCAAGGAAGGCAAATGGGGCCTCGCCCGCAACGGCTCCCTCTTCTGGAAGCCCATGTTCGCGCAGTGCTGGGCGCCTCAGGCCGCCGCCACCGACGGCGAATACATCTGGGCCGTCGCCGCGCCTTCCTA
>OGMN01001853.1_pt1 | contig 14001 bp, 13 predicted proteins | sample 1573211 | NCBI WGS metagenome assembly OGMN01 (sample SAMEA2581876, study PRJEB24529) | metagenome | biome: Human gut stool | place: China | collected 2011
TGTTGGTAAAAACGGAAAACGGTCCAAGTCGGTTATCTTTCATCAGCTCTGCTTTTCGTGCCTCGGCATCCATGTACATGCTTCTGAATTTATACATCTTGAACCGTTTTCCGTTTTTACCAACACGCTCCTGGGCGAAGAAGATCGGTCCCGGGGACGCCAGGTAGATTGCTGTGCCGACAAACGGAAGTAATAGTACTGTAATTGTGCAGCCGACCAGACCGCCCATGATATCCATTGCGCGCTTTAAGAAAAGCTGGAAGGAGGACGCATAGTTGATGCTGGTTGTCAGCACCGTGTACGGTCCTATCTTTTCGACAAACTGTTTTTTCCCCGGCTCACTCATTACCTTTGCCAGACCCAGGTGCACCGTCACGCCGGTTTCCATCAGCTGGCTTAAAAGCTTTCCCGGATACGGCACCTCGTCTGAGGTGACCACCAGGACTTCATCGATCCAGTCCTGACAGACATAGTGCGGAATACCCGCTTCCTCTGCCACGACCGGAACTCCATCTATTTTCTCTCCGACGGAATATTTTCCACCTCCGATGAGAGAAACACCTGCAACTATATATTGTGCATAGTTATTTTCTTTAATTGTTTTGACGACGCGCTCGACGACATCTTCACTCGCTACAATCAGAAGGGCGCTTTTTCCCTCGTCGCTCGTCTTTTTCTTCTGTAGGTGCCATTTCCAGAGCTCCCGGACTGCATATGCCACAACGCTGTAGCATACCGGCATCAGAAGCAATACCGGCCTCGAATAGTTCTGCCCTTCCTGTAAAAGGAACAGATATAAAAGTGCAATTCCTTCTATAAAAACTGCCTGCTTTACCGTCATGGTAAATTCCCGGAAATGTCCTCTCCGTATAACGCCTTTCATCGTTTCCCGGCATATGAGCAACATCAGATCTGCCAGTCCCAGAAACATAGCCACATTCCGATATAAGATCGGTGTGTATATATCCCATCCATACCCACCGCACGCATATGCAAGCGTCAGTGCTACCTGCAGGCAGAGTATATCCAGGATGATAAAATCAACGTGTTTCATCCAGCCGCCCGAATTTCTTTTGTACATACTTCTTCCCCCTTGTCAATTTTTGCTCTGTTCTCTGGATGAAACCTATATTCCAGATAAATCCCTTATCCGTTTCCGGCAAAATCAACGATATTTTGTTTTCGGGTATATTCCGCCAGTTCATTTTCGTTCCGATAATCTAACGAATCTGACTTTCTTATTTGACATTGACGGGTCATGACCATCTATCTATATTGGTCTTGTAATGGTCTGTCCCACTCAAAGTTAGAAATTTAGAAATTATTTTTATTGTTTAGGGAAGCAGCAGGCTTTCCCAAACAGGTTCCTGCCGCTTTCCGCCTATCTACAGATTAGTTCTTATGAACCAGTGTAAATATGGCATTGCCCGGCATCGTAACGTTGATTGTGTTGGTCGCATAATCAACACTGTTTACAGCTGCCAGTTCCCATGCATGGGTTGTCTCATTGTAGAAATACAGCTGGATGTTCTGAGCATTGCCCAGGGCTGCAACTGAAATATTGACAATCACTGCTTCTTTCGTTACAGCGCCGTTTGCATCAGTTGCCTGCAGCTGCTGTGCCGGCATCAGCGGAGAGTATCCAACCAGAGCCGGATCACCGGTTACACGGTACAGTGGGATACCTGCATTGATCTCAAATACTTTCTCAGCAACTGCCCAGCTGTTGCCGTCTTTGATCTGCTGATCGGATGCAAATCCAACTGCATTGTTGCTTCCAGAAGTTCCCTGGGAAACAGTGATTCCGTTGGAACCATTCTGTCCGTTGTTCTTGATACCTGTGGTGGTCTTGTTTGTGATGGTTCCTGCATTCACATTCAGACCTGCGGACTTGGAAGACGCGCTTGAGCTATGTCCTCCTCCGTGACTAACCGTCGCGTTTGTGTTCGGGCTTCCGGCAGCCATGGCCAGAGTGCCCGGCACTGCCATGATAGCGGCTGCTACCAGAAGTGCTGCGTACTTCTTTTTCATTGTACTTCCCTTTCCTTTCCAGCTTTTTAAGCCTGCGCCTTTTAAGCTTTTTCTTTATAAAAAAGATTGATAACAATCTCTTTTAACTCATCCATATCCGGATAAAATTCTTCGAATTTACCCTGATAAATCTCTCCCGACAGCTCGATAAAATCGCCGTCCTCCATGGTTTTCGGGCTGTTTAACATTGCAAGTCCCATGTCCATGTACTGGTCTTTTGCCATATTGGTGATCGCCTTTTCCTGGATGCCATCTACCAGGCGCGTAATCGTTGTTTTATCCGCTGTCTGGCTTTCTTTGGCTTTCTGAATAAAGGATTTCAGATATCCTTTCTGACGGTGCAGGCGCACTGTAGCAGAACCATCTTCGTTGATATCTCGGAACCGGACGTATTTCTCCGTCAGGTCACCGTTCAGAGTGACGGTTTCTCCCATCTTGAAATCGTCAGGATATTTCTCTGCGACCATCTCATCTTCAACCGTGATGGGTACGCCGCCGACCGCGTCGTTAAAATAGGGGATGGAGTCCATATTGACGGCAAAATATCCGTCTATCTGAAGTCCAAATAGCAGCTTAGAAAGCGCTCCCACTGTCAGCTCACAGCTTTTTTCGCGTCCGTCCCCGAACGCATAGGCAAGTGTCAGCTGCTTCGTCTCGGTTCCGATTGGGTTTCCAAAATAATCAAAAACCTCGATCTCTGTCATCGTATTTCTCGGAATTAACACAATCTGTGCCTCATCCTTGGCAGCGTCCTGCGCCACTAAAAAGAGTGCATCGGCGTCTCCGCCTTTTCCGGCGACGTTCTGGGCTTCCATCTCCCCTTTGGTATCAACACCTATGCAGAGAATCGCCCGCATCGCCGTGTTGCGGCGGTATTTTTTGCCATTCCAGGTCAAAATTCCATTTGCAAGGTCTTCTTCCTCCTGGCTTTTTGCCTGATCACGGGCTTCAATCGCACGGATTGCCGCTTCTCTTTCTTGATATTTCTGATAAACATGAATGCCGCCCGCTACACAGGCGATTCCTGCCACCGCCCAGGCGATCCACCGGATCATTTTCTGCTTTCTCATTTGACTGGCTCGTTTTCATAATATTTTGTATATTTCGAATATTTACCATAGTATCTGTGATAGTAGCCGCTGCCTGCCATGTCCACACGGTTCAGCACCGCGCCGAGAATCCGGCAGCCGGTCCGCTCCAGCTGGCTTTTGGCTTTCTGCACCAGACGATAGCTAAGCGCACCGCTCTCGACTACCAGGATCGCTCCGTCGCAGCGCTGTGCGATGATCGCACCGTCAATGACACTTCCGAGCGGCGGCGTATCGATGATGATCGTGTCGTACTCATTTCTCGCCCACGCGATCAGCTTACTAAATGCATCCTCGCTCAGAAGCTCTGCCGGATTCGGTGCCATCGGACCGGAGAAAATGATATCCAGGTTCGGCAGGTTCGTGTGATACAGAACCTCCCCTAAAAGCCGCTGCCCGGTCAGGTACTGTGTCAGTCCGTAAATCTGCTGTCCGCCCCCGAAACGGGATACCAACACGGATTTACGGATATCCGCATCGATAAATAACACGCGTCCCTCGGTCTGTGCCATCGAGATCGCAAGCTGGGAGGAGGTCTCACTCTTTCCTTCATCCGGCATTGCACTGGTCAGCATGATGACCTTGAGCCCATTTCCGGAAAACTGGATGTTGGTACGGAGTGTTTTCATTGCTTCCTCATACTGATAATCTCTTTTCTCATCCTGTATGATCTGGATGAATCCGTTCTGAATTGCCATGGTCTCCTACCTTTCCTTCTTATCTTTTCCGGCAAATGGATTGATGATATCCCAGATACCAGAGGTACGTTTTACCTTCTTCTCGCCCCGTCCGTGGATCTTGCTCTCTGGGAGCGTTGCCAGTACCGGCAGTTCCAGATATTTCTCCACATCTTCTTCCGAACGGATGGTATCATTCAGGATAACCGTCAGTGTAATGTATCCGCACACGATCACTGCGGCAATCAGTGCGCCGATCAGCGCGTTTTTCGTATTGCTCGGGCTGGTTTTCTGTTTTGCCACCTCACCGCTCTCGATGAGTTTCGGCGGCGTCATTTCCATGATCTCGCCGACATAGTCGGATGCCACCTTTGCGGTCATATCGACAATTTTTTTTGCCATCTCCGCATCCGGATCCAGTGCAGAAATGTTTAAAATACGAGTATCCGACGGGTTCTCCACCTTAATTTTTCTGACCAGTTCTTTATAATCCATATCCAGATGAAGCTTATCAACCACCTCTTCCATAACGGAACGACCGGTGATGATCGTCTTGTAATCCTGTGTCAGCTGCGTGCCGATCTGCAGATCGGCTAACGAGGTCAGCGTTGTCTCTTTCGTCAGTACATAAATCTTCGCCGTTGAGCTGTACTGCGGTGTGAGCAGAAAATAGCTGTATGCTCCGCCGATTCCGGCTCCGAGCACCGCCACTGCAATGATGACCCAGAGTTTCCGGAGTAATGCATAAAAGATTTCACCCAGATCGATTACTTCCTCGTCTTCCCATTCTTGTCCTTGATTTTTTCTCTTTTCCATACCTTCCTTTTCCCTTTTCGTATTGTTTTTATCTGTCAGACATTGTTACAATGTTACGGTTCACGCATACATGCCCGGTAACGGAATTTGTCAATGTTCTGTAACCACGTGATTTCGAAAAACATTTGCATTTTTTCGCAAACATCTATTCTTTTACAATTTCTCATCCAGTATGATCTTTTCCGGATTTTCGATCGACAGCTGTCTGGCAAGTTCACTGCCTCCCTTTTTCCGGATCCATGCGATGGCTTTCGCACTGTTGGGAACCCGGTGGCGGTTGCCATGCATGTCGGTTCCCAGAAAACTGATGTAACCGGCTAGAAGTGTCCGGCGGCACCACCTCCGGTCCAGGCGCTCCCTTATTTTCCAGAAATGGCTCAGTTTCGTGAGGCTTCCGTAGTTCATCTGGAGATACGCGCCTTCCTTCATTAGCTCTTCCAGGCGTCCTTTTTCCCGCAGACACTGGTACCGCTCGATATGTGCCAGCACAGGCAGATAGCCCGCCATCGTCAGCTCCCGGACAGCGCCCTCGATCTGGCTCCAGGAGGATGTCGGCAGAAACTCGGTCAGCACGTACCGACTGCCCGCCAGTGTCAGAAGCTTTCCTTCCCGGAGCATCTCGACCATGCCTTCGAAGTATTGGATTTCCTGCCCCCGGTAGAGTTCAAGATCGGGCATCGCCTTCTGGACACGAGCCGCCAACTTCTCCATAAGCTCTTGTATCTGCTGCGGTTTTGTCCGCCAGTGATACGCTACATAGTGTGGGGTGGCTATCACCTTCCGGACGCCCTGCTTATAAGATCTCCGAAGCATCCGGTAACTGAGTGCCATTTTCTCTGCCCCATCATCTATCCCCGGGAGCACGTGTGTATGGATATCCACCACACCCAGCTCTATCTTGTCCGGTCTTCTCTGCGTTTTGCGCGCCATTGCACTTCTCTCCTTAGTCAGTCATTTTTCTGTCTGAATACACGCGAAATAGACAGCTTACACCATCGTTTTTTGCTGTCCACCTACTTCGTCCTGTTCTGATATTGCTCTAAAAATGTGTCATAATACTTTTTCTCTGCTTCCAATCTGGCTTTTACTGCATCCTCATAGTCCACAAATGTCCCAAGGTTATAAACTTTTCCCTGGAACCCGATGCTGGCACGCCATTTTCCATTTTCTCTCCGGTATACACCTCGGTGTCCACTGGTGTTGTTCACTGCCTCTTTCCGGCTCGCGATCCGCTCCAGACAGGTATTTTCTGCAAAATGGATGGATTTGCGCATATTTACTTTTCTCTGTTCCTGCCTAAGGCAGCCACAGCTTCTGGTTTTTCCCAAGCGCAGGTTTTCTTTTTCGATAGCAGCCACAACTTTTGGTGTGTCCTGTCTTCAGATGCGTCCCGGCTACAGAACATATAGTTCCGCAGTCGCATTGACAAAGCCAGTAGGAATGTATGCTTTTCCTCGTATCATCTCTTTTTAAAACCAGAAGATGATCGAACTTCATCCCAACGAGGTTTTCACGTCCCATATACTCCCCCTGTACCACGTAATATGTATTATGTGGTGCGCGGTCTCCTCCTGTTTTTATAATCAACATGATACTACCATCTAAAGACAAAAAAATCAATCCCTTAGAAGCATATCAGTATAATTTTATAAACTTATGAGTTGCAGGGATTTTGAAAAATTCAGTAAAATCCAGCATTTTTGAAAAAGAAATACCTCTGCTTATTTCTGTATTCCCCTTATGTGCCACATAATACATATTATGTCGTCCTGTTTTTCTGACAATATAAAACAAAATCCCAGAAAAACGGAGGCTTCTATCATGCCTTGTATTTTTGTGCAATAATGATTCATTACACATTTATAGCACATTTATATTTTACACAGTTGATTTTGTGTGGTTTTCTTTGTTTTTATCTTGTTCAACCTTCTGACTGCTACAGGATCAAAAAAGGATGCATTTCCTGTGACCAGATCCTTCAACCATGTTTTTCCATATTCGGTCGGAATATCCACATAAACGGGCATTCCATCCGTATTATAAATACATGTTTTTGCTTTTTGAAATGTCTTTGTTCCAGTTAAGATTTCTGCCGTTCTTATTTTTATCCCCAATACTTTCTATTTTAACTTTATCATATATGCATCTATTCCAAAACCACTTCGACGCAAACGGTCAAACTTCGACCTAATTGGTATCTGGGGATCAAAAAAATGCCGCCTTACGCGACATTTTTCTGAATCTGAATCTTATATTTGATTTATAATCACACCTCCAGCTTCCGCTTCTTTGCCAGCTTCTTCATCTCCTCCGCATTCTGCCGCACAGTCTCGGTGATCTCTGCGCCGCCCAGCAGTCTCGCAAGCTCGTCCACCATCGCCTCGCGGTCTAAGGCGCGGATGGAGGTTGCCGTCCGTCCATCGGACGCAGATTTGCGGATCTCGAAGTGCTGGTCCGCCATCGCCGCGATCTGCGGCAGGTGCGTGATGCAGATGACCTGACGGCATTTGGAGAGGATCCGCAGCTTCTCCGATACCATCTGTGCAGTCCGCCCGCTGATACCGGTGTCAATCTCATCAAAAATCAACGTTGGAACCTGATCGGTCTCCGCCAGCACCGTCTTGATTGCCAGCATGATACGCGACAGCTCACCGCCGGACGCCACCATACCGAGCGGCCGAACCGGTTCGCCCGGATTCGTGGAAATCAGAAATTCCGGCTCGTCGATACCGCCCGCCGTGAAATGATCCAGCCGCCTAAACTCCATCTCAAACTGCACATCAAGGAAATTCAGTTCCCGAAGCCCGTCTGCGATCTTCTCCACCAGCTCCCCGGCAAACTGCTTACGCGCTGCTGACAATGCCTCGGAATGTTCTTTCAGTACTGCTTCCGCCTGTTCCAGTTCTTTTTCCGCTCGTTCCCGAAGTTCATCGTAATTCTCCAGTTCCTGCAGTCGCGCTTTCTTTTCTTCCAACGCCTGAAGTACCTCCGGGATCGTCTTCCCATACTTGGTTTCCAGGCTCCGGATCAGGTCAAGCCGCTCCTGTGTCTCCTGAAATGCCGCTTCGTCAAAGGTCATATCGTCCATATATCCGGCGATCTCCCTGGAAAGATCCGAAAGAAGGGAATCTACATCGCACAGCTCGTCACGGATCCCCTTCAATCCCTCGTCAAATGCCATCGCACCATCGATCTCACGGAACGCCCGCGACACCGCATCGCCGGACACCGCGTCATATGCCTGTGAAAGACTCTCAGCGATCCGTCTGGCATTGGAAAACCGCTTAAAATCGGCTGCCACCTTTTCCTCTTCGCCATCCTTTAACGCGGCATTTTCAATCTCCTCGATCTCAAACCGGCAGAAATCCATCTCCCGCAGTCTCGTCTCCTGATCGGATGCAAATGCGGCACATTTCTGTTTTAACTGCATATACAAGCGATAGGCAGCTTCCGTATTCTGTTTGAATGGGAGAAGTTTCTCCCCGCCATACGCATCGAGGATTTCCAGATGTTTTGACGCATTCACCAGCGACTGGTGTTCATGCTGTCCGTGCAGATCGATCAGAAGACCCGTGATCTCCCGCAGCCTTGCAGCCGTTACCGTCTCGTCGTTGATGCGGCTGATGCTCCGGGTCGGTGTGATTTTCTTAGAAATGATTAAAATTCCCTCTTCATCAGGGTAAACATCGTGTTCCTTCAGCTGCTCGCGCTTTCTCTCATCATCGATGGAAAAAACCAGTTCAATGTAGGCGCTGTCGCAGCCCCGGCGGATCATCTCTTTCGGTGCTTTTCCGCCCAGCGCGATCTGGACCGAACCGATGATGATCGATTTTCCGGCTCCCGTCTCACCGGTCAGAATGTTGAGTCCGTCCCCGAACTCCACCTCCGCCGAATCGATCAGAGCCAGATTTTTCACTCGTAAATGATAAAGCATCCGCTTTCCGTTCCTCCTTATCAGCGGTTCCCGCAAAAAATGCGTGAACCCACCTTCCCTCATCCCGCAATCAGCTTGCGGATCTTGTCCATCAGCACGATCGTATCGTCCACCGTACGGACTGCACACATGACCGTATCGTCCCCGGCGATGCAGCCGACAATCTCTGAAAAATGGATGGCGTCAAGCGCTGCCGCGACTGCCATCGCCATGCCTGACACCGTCTTGATGACAAGGATGTTCTGCGCCATATCCATGGAAACGAAGCTATCGTGCAGAATACGGGTATATTTATCATTGAACGCCGTCTGAGGATGGAAAACCGCATATTTCTGTCCGCCGTTTTCTGTCTGGATCTTAGACAGCTTTAACTCCCGGATATCCCTGGAAACCGTTGCCTGCGTGACATTGTATCCCTCTTTATTCAGATATTCCGCCAGCTCCTCCTGCGTTTCAATCTCATATTTTCCAATCAATTCCACAATCTTGCTGTGACGTTCCATTTTCATGGCTCTGACTCCTTTTATATCTGTTTCATTTTGTTCCGTATATTTTCCAAAAATGGCACCTGTTTGAGCTGAATCAATGTCGTCTCGATCTCTGATTTTGCTATCTCGATTGTATCACCCGGCTCAATATCAACCACCGTATCGCCGTCAAAGCTCAGCGAAACCTTCGTCCGCCCGGTCGTCTGAATCCGCAGGCTCAAATGGTTATCCGGCGGCAGAACGATGCTGCGCGAATTGAGTGAATGCGGGCAGAGCGGTGTCAATACCATCAGATCCGCCTCCGGCGCCACGATCGGACCGCCCGCTGACAGGTTGTATGCCGTCGAACCGGTCGGGGTCGAAACCACCATGCCGTCCGCCGAATACTCGTTAAACAGCTGTCCATTGACAGCCAGCTCAAACCGGAACGCATCGATTCCCATACGGTTCAGGACGATATCATTCAACGCGATATCCTCCATGACAACCTTCCCGCCGGAAATCACGCACCCCTTGAGCATCATCCGGCTTTCCAGACGGTAGTGATCTTCCATCAGATCCCGCATGGCAGGCAGAATGTCCTCCTCATGCCCGATCTGCGTCAGATACCCCAGATGCCCCATATTGATGCCAAACAGTGGAATCTTCCGTCCCGCCAGATCACGCGCCGCCTGAATCAGCGTTCCATCACCGCCCAGACAGATCACGCAGTCTGTGTCCTCCGGCACGGTCCGACGATCGGTATAGCGGTATGCCGCAGCCACTTCTGCGTCCCTGCGAAGTCCATCATGGCGATCCAGACGGATGCAGCGGCAGCCCTGTTCTGCAAAAAAGCTGCAAATCAGATCGGCTGCCTCCTCTACACGCGGCTTTTCGCGGTTTACAATCAGATAGAAATTTCTCATGTTTTGTCTAACTCCCTGTGAGCTTCCTCAACAACCTGTTCCGGTGAAACCGGACACTCTTTTTCCGCTTTTGCAAGTGCTTCCTCACCAGTCACAGTTTCCTCCGATGCCTGCTCCGGTTTATGCAGGTACAGGAGGTACTCGATATTTCCCTCCGGTCCCTTGATCGGGGAAAATTCCAGATTCCGGATCTCAAAACCGATCTCTGCCGCATATGCCATCACCATCTGAATGACCTCCAGATGCGTGCTCTTCTCGCGGACAACGCCCTTCTTTCCGACTTTCTCACGTCCCGCCTCGAACTGCGGCTTGATCAGTGCAACCACCTCGCCGCCCGGGCTTAAAATCTCCTTGACCGGACCTAAAACCTTCGTCAGGGAAATAAAGGAAACGTCGATCGAAGAGAAATCTACCGGCTCGCCGATATCCTCCGGTGTCACATAACGGATGTTTGTCTTCTCCATGCAGACCACACGCGGATCATTGCGAAGTTTCCACGCCAGCTGTCCATGTCCTACATCGACCGAAAACACCTTGACCGCGCCATTCTGCAGCATACAGAATGGCGCGGTCAAGGTGTTTTCGGTCGATGTAAATCCGCCTGTGGACGCGCCGACGTCCATACAGACCTTTTGATCCAGCGTCACTCCGAAATGCGTCATCGCCTTCTCCAGTTTCAGACCTCCGCGGCTCACATATTTTAAGGTAGATCCACGTACCTCGATCTTCGCATTTTCATCGAAGGTCGTACCCGCCTTGTCCTCTTTCTGATCTTCTACATATACAATCCCGGACATGATGATCGCTTTCGCCTTCTCACGGGATTCTGCCAGACCTCTCTTGACGAGAAGTACATCTAACCGTTCTTTCATTCTATGTTCTTCCTTCCGCTGCTGCCACTCTTTTGTTTCCCATCATGCTTCCGCGTCAGTCTCCAGCACACCTTCACGTTTCAGCTGCGCCAGAATCGAATCACTGTCAATTCCCAGCTCATTCCGGAGCACCGACACATTTCCGTGTTCGACGTAGGCATCCGGCAGCGCTATATTAACTACCTTGATCTGCGGATAATGCTTCTGTACATAATCCGTCACCCGCTCGCCGTAACCGCCGCGCAGGACATTTTCCTCCAGTGTCACGATCGTATGGTGCGTTCCTGCCAGATGGTCGATCACGTCGGTATCCATCGGTTTCACAAACCGCCCGTTGACCAGCGTACACGGCTGCCCGGCACTCTTTAATTTCTCCCGGATATGCTCTGCCGTGCTGACCATACTTCCGACTGCCAGAAGCGCCGTCCCGCTCTCCTCATACAACATCTCGCTGACGCCATACTCAACCGGTGCCAGAAATTCCTTCAAGCCCCGGTAGGCCTCGCCCCTCGGATAACGGATCGCAATCGGTCCATCGTAGGAGATGGCAAACTGCAGCATCTTTTCCAGTTCCCAGCGGTTCTTCGGCGCCATCACGCTCATATTCGGCACAGAGGAGAGAAATGTCAGATCAAAAATACCCTGATGCGTCTCCCCATCGCTTCCGACCAGTCCCGCGCGATCCACGCAGAACACAACCGGAAGATTCTGGATACAGACATCGTGAATGACCTGATCATATGCCCTCTGTAAAAAGGACGAATACACCGCCACCACCGGTTTCAGACCGGCTGCCGCCATACCTGCCGCCGAGGTAACCGCGTGTTCCTCCGCGATTCCCACATCGAAAAAGCGGTCCGGATATTCTTTCGAGAACCGTTTGAGCCCCGTTCCATCCGGCATCGCCGCTGTCACCGCCACGATCTTCGGATTTTCCGCTGCCAGACGGCAGATTTCTCTGGAAAATACATCTGTATAGCCCGGATGTTCCTTTTTCCGGAGCGGTTTTCCCGTTTCAATATCAAATGGTTCAACTCCGTGAAATGCCGACGGATTCTTCTCCGCCGGACGGTATCCCTTGCCCTTTTTCGTAATCACATGGATCAGTACCGCGCGGTTGATCTTTTTCGCCTCGCTGAAAATACGGATCAACCCCTTAATATCATGTCCATCCACCGGTCCCAAATACGTGATTCCCATATTTTCAAACCACATGCCCGGAATCAGAAGCTGCTTGATGCTGTTCTTTGTCCGGAGCAGCGTGCCGACCAGATCCGAACCGATCATCGGGATACGCGATAACGTGCCCGCCACATTCTTCTTCAACAGATTGTAGCCCTCATCTGCACGAAGATTATTCAGATACCGCGACATACCGCCGACATTTTCCGAAATGGACATATTATTATCATTTAAAACAATAATAAAATTCGTCTTGAGCCGTCCCGCATTGTTGAGCGCCTCATACGCCAGACCGCCGGTCATCGCCCCGTCCGCGGTGACGGAAACGATCGAATAATCCTCGCCCAGCAGATCGCGCCCCTGTGCCATACCAAGCCCCGCCGAAATCGAAGTCGAGCTGTGTCCCGTGTCGAACGCATCAAACGGGCTTTCCTTCCGCTTCGGGAAACCGCTCAAGCCCCCATACTGGCGCAGCCCATCAAAATTATCCTTCCGCCCGCTTAAAATCTTGTGCGTATAGGACTGGTGCCCTACATCCCAAATAATCTTATCCTTCGGAAGATTCAGTGCGCAGAACATTGCAATCGTCAGTTCCACCACGCCTAAATTGGACGCCAAATGACCGCCTGTCCGGCTTGTCGTCTCGATCAGAAACTCGCGGATTTCCGCCGCCAGCTCCTTGCGTTCTTCCTCGCTCAACCGTTTTACATCCTCCGGTCCTTTTATCGTATCTAATACCATTCTTTCATCCCCCAAACCGTTTTCCACATCCGCTGTCGTCCCCGGTCTTCGATTGGATTTTTTATTTTTCACGGCTGACCAGCATCTCGATCAGCTCTTCGAGGAATTCATTCTTTCCAGGCAGGGAATAGAGGATATCAACCGCCGTCTCCGAAAGCTGTTTGACATCATGCTTCGATTTCTCGATTCCCTCCAATGTCACATAAGTGGTTTTATTGTTTTTCTCATCGCTCAGAACCGGTTTTCCAAGCACCTCCTGGCTGCTGGTAACGTCGAGAATATCATCCTGGATCTGGAACGCCAGACCGATCGCCGCCGCCATACGCTCTACTGTCCCGCACTCAGCTTCGCTCGCGCCCGCCATCACGGCTCCGATCACCATCGAAGCCTCCAAAAGTGCTCCCGTCTTTAAACGGTAGATAAAATCCAGCTTATCCTTGGGAACGGGACCTCCTGCCAGCTCTACATCTACCGTCTGGCCTCCGATCATACCGTAAACGCCCGTCTTTGCTGCCAGGATCCCCATTGCCTTTCCGGCTCTCAAAAGCGCATCTGCATCCTCTGCCGCATCAAAGGCCTTGGATGCCGTCTCAAAAGCGTACATCATCAGAGCATCTCCCGCAATAACGCCAATGTCCTCGCCATACTCTGCCCAGGTACTGGCTTTGCCTCTGCGGATCATATCATCATCCATACAGGGCAGGTCATCATGAACCAGAGATGAGGTGTGGATCATCTCAATGGCAGCCATAAAGGGCTTTACAATCTCAGACACCTCTCCTGTAAAAAGACGGCACACTTCCTGCATCAGCAGCGGGCGCAGCCTCTTTCCTCCTGCATTCATGCTGTAGTTCATGGCCTCAAAAATCGTCTTCTGGCAGCCCTTTTCCTCTGGAAGATACCCTGCAATGCCTGCATTTATCTCTTTTACTCTCTCTTCCAGTTCTTTTTTAAATGCTGTATTATCAATCATTATCTTCACCCTCGCTCAATATCTGAATCTGTTTTTCTACTTTATCAATCTGTCCGTTTAAGGACTGTACAAGCTTCATGCCTGCTTCATAGCCCGCAAAGGTCTCCTCTAAGGACTCTTCTCCTGCTTCCAGCCTTTTTATAATTTCCTCCAGCCGGGCGAAATTTTCCTCGATGCTGGCAGCTTCCTGCGGCTCTGCTTTCTTTCGCGGCACGGTCATCCCTTCCTTTCCTGCTATGAATATTCCACTCTTTTTACGATCCCGTCGATCCTGCCGTCTGCGGCATAGATCCG
>OGMN01001877.1_pt1 | contig 13845 bp, 10 predicted proteins | sample 1573211 | NCBI WGS metagenome assembly OGMN01 (sample SAMEA2581876, study PRJEB24529) | metagenome | biome: Human gut stool | place: China | collected 2011
AGAACGGCCGTGAATCAGCAAGTAAGAGATTAGGCGTTAAGATATTTGGTGGACAAGCTTGTAAAGCAGGAAACATCATCGTTCGTCAGAGAGGTACAGAATTCCATCCGGGCAACAACATCGGTATGGGTCGTGACCACACTCTTTTCGCTTTGGTAGATGGTACAGTATGTTTTAAAGTAGGTCGTGAAGATAAGAGATCAGTATCTATCATTCCGGCTGTAGAAGCATAATGCGGTCCCCTACAAAAAAAAGAATTAAAAAGAAGATTGTGTCAGTATTTTGACACAATCTTTTTTTTTATATACAAAGCCCGGACTTTGTTATTGGCTCACCTGCCAAACCATAAAGAAGAGCTTTTACTCTTAAAAGTTCACCCTGTTCTTCAGATAACTTCCGGAAGTGCCCTTTATGTATCAGCCTTTCCAACGGCTTACCAAGTCCCGACAAAGGGTAAAAAAAGATCAAAGTGTTTTTAAAAAAGCTCGTTATCTTTTGGAAAAAGCTCCTTTTCTTTTTTTAAAAGACCATTATCTTTTTGAGAAAGCTCTTGCTCTTTTTACAAAACGTCTTTGTCTTTTTGGAAGTACATAATTTCACGTTAGTACGTATGAGCCTGTACGGACGTATGCGCAGCCTTACACATACGTATGTGAAGCTCCATGCGGACGTACGTGTAAAAGCATGCTTTCCGACATGGAATGAAGCAAGCCTTCTCTATTTTACGGGTAATTCCCAAAAAGGCATTGAAATCTTTAAAAAAGAATCATATCACCCTGAAAACAAGCACTTTGCCGTGTACATGAATAATAAACCGATTGCCGATAGCTTCATTCAATGTCCCCTGCCACCAATTCGTAAAAGCAGAAAGAGGATAAACCAAGCCGTCTGCCGAAAGTTCCGTAGCCCCCATATTAAAAACAGAAACCTGTTGAGTCGGAAAAGATTCAAACACGCTATCTTCTTTAATAGGTATAAACAGCCCATAATCAGTCAACATCCTCACTTCTGCCTGCTCCATATAGTCAGCAAGCAGACTGATGTTTCCCAAAGTATGATCTTCCCGCTTACCGGTAGCCCCCATAATCGTAATATCCCGCCTTCCCTGAGACAGACAGAAACGAAATGCCTTACTCAAATCATTCGTATCCTGCTCCGTTTCACGATGAATGAGATGAACATAGCGTTCCTTTATCTCCGGCAATAACGAATCACCATCACCCACAATAGCAGCCGGCATCTTCCCAAAGCGAAGATATGTGTTGACCGCCCCGTCACAACAAACCACATAAGGACACTCCCTCAACCATTCCTTAGCCAAAGAAGAAGAAGGGAAGTCTCCATCTGCCAATATAATAGTTTGAGGTATATTTATTTGTTCCGGTAATTTATATTCTTTCATTCTGTTACATTCATTAATTGTTTCCACCTTAGATACCCCCCAAAAGCTATCACGGCATAAAGTCCATAAAGAAAGGAAGTAAAATAAAGATCTTTATAAAGATATAACCCGCAAGATATAACATCTACAACAAGCCACACCAACCATTGCTCCACATATTTATGTGCCAACATCCACATAGCTATAATACTTAAAGCTGTAGTAAAACTATCCCACCATGGTATTGTACTGTCTGTATACGTTGCCAATATCCCACCTATCAACGCAAACACAAGGCATAGAACAACAAACAAAGGCATAAACAACTTGCGAGGAGTAAAAGTAATCAATTTCTCCTGCCTGCCGGGAACATGCCTCAACCATACCCACCAGCCATAGATACCCGCCAGCAAATAATAAACACTGATACCCGAATCTGCATACAGCCCCACCTGATAGTACACAACTATATAAATGGCAGGCATAATGACACTCACAGGCCACAACCAAATGCTTGCCTTGTACTCAAACCACAAATAAAGCAGCCCGACAAGAGTACCCACTATTTCAAGATAATTCATCTTCCGTTCATTTTCATATTAAATCCAAATGCAAAAGTAACGAATAACTCATACACCTTACCATTTTTTTATCTATCTTTGTCCACTAATTAAAGAAATATCAAAAAGAGTAAAAGATATGCTTACTATTAAACAAATTACCGACAACACGGAAGGAGTTATCCGCGGATTGGAAAAAAAGCACTTCAAAGATGCAAAAGCAACCATTGAACAAGTGCTTGCATTTAACGATAAAAGACGTAATACACAGAATCAATTAGATAAAAATCTGGCAGAGGTCAACTCTATCTCGAAATCCATCGGTCTGCTCATGAAAGAAGGCAAAAAGGAGGAAGCAGAAACAGCTAAAGCACGCGTTGCTGAAATCAAAGAAATCAGCAAAACCCTGCAAGCCGAAATGGACCAAGCTCAAGAAGACATGACCAATCTGCTCTATACCATCCCCAATGTTCCCTATGATGAAGTACCCGAAGGCTTTGGGGCCGAAGATAACGTAGTGGAAAAGATGGGAGGTATGGAAACCGAGCTCCCTAAAGATGCACTTCCCCATTGGGAACTTGCCAAGAAATATGACTTAATCGATTTTGACTTGGGCGTAAAAATTACCGGCGCCGGTTTTCCTGTATATAAGGGTAAAGGAGCACGCTTGCAACGCGCACTCATAAACTTCTTCCTTGACGAAGCACGTGCTTCCGGTTATGACGAAATTATGCCTCCGACGGTTGTCAACACCGCCTCCGGTTATGGAACCGGACAATTGCCTGACAAAGAAGGACAGATGTATCACTGCGAAGTAGATGATTTATATTTGATTCCCACTGCCGAAGTGCCTGTGACAAACATCTATCGCGATGTTATTTTGGATGAAAAGCAATTGCCTATCAAAAATTGTGCATACACTCAATGTTTCCGTCGTGAAGCCGGCTCATACGGTAAAGATGTTCGCGGCCTGAACCGCTTGCACGAATTCTCCAAAGTAGAATTAGTCCGCATTGACAAGCCCGAACATTCCAAACAATCACATCAAGAAATGCTGAATCACGTAGAAGGTCTATTACAAAAGCTGGAACTCCCCTATCGTATTCTCCGTCTTTGTGGCGGTGATATGAGTTTTACAGCTGCTCTTTGCTTCGATTTTGAAGTATATTCGGAAGCACAGAAACGCTGGCTGGAAGTCAGCTCCGTTTCAAACTTCGACACATATCAGGCTAACCGCCTGAAATGCCGCTATCGCAACGCAGACAAGAAAACCGAACTTTGCCATACATTGAACGGTTCAGCATTGGCATTGCCGCGCATCGTTGCTGCACTGCTTGAAAACAATCAGACTCCCGAAGGAATCCGTATCCCCAAAGCATTGGTTCCCTATTGTGGATTTGACATGATTGACTGATATACTATGGTGTAATCGGTTACAAATTTCATATACAATAACAAGACTTAGTCATATAGCATAAGCCACCCATATAAAAGGGTGGCTTTTCTTTTGTCGTTAGAAAATATAATCATAACTTTGCAAACAATTATCAAATTGATATCCAAGCAAGAAGAACAACTAACTTATAGTATAGCAAAATGAATAAGATTATTTCAAAAGAACATTTCTCAGAAAAGGTCTTTAAGCTGGTGATAGAGGCTCCTCTTATTGCAAAGTCTCGCAAAGCAGGACACTTTGTAATCGTCCGTGTAGGCGAAAAAGGCGAACGTATGCCGCTGACCATAGCCGGTGCAGACCCCATAAAAGGAACCATCACATTGGTAGTGCAAGAGGTAGGACTCTCCTCTACCCGTCTTTGCGAACTGAATGAGGGTGATTACATCACTGATGTTGTAGGTCCATTGGGAAAAGCTACCCACATCGAAAACTTCGGAACCGTAGTCTGTGCCGGAGGAGGAGTCGGCGTTGCCCCAATGCTTCCTATTGTCCAAGCATTAAAAGCCGCCGGAAACCGTGTCATCACCGTATTGGCAGGACGCAGCAAAGAACTGATTATTCTCGAAAAAGAAATGCGTGAAAGTTCTGACGAAGTAATCATTATGACAGACGACGGCTCATATGGTCGTAAAGGACTGGTGACAGAAGGTGTAGAAGAAGTGATAAAACGCGAAAAAGTAAACAAATGCTTCGCCATCGGTCCCGCCATCATGATGAAATTTGTCTGCCTGCTGACTAAGAAATATGAAATACCTACCGATGTATCTCTGAACACCATCATGGTGGACGGAACAGGTATGTGTGGTGCATGCCGCATCACCGTGGGAGGCAAAACACGCTTCGTATGCGTGGATGGTCCTGAATTTGACGGACATCAAGTGGATTTCGATGAAATGCTAAAACGTATGGGAGCTTTCAAAGAGATTGAAAGGGAAGAAATTCATAAACTGGATACAGACAAACAACCCGAAACTTGCGAAGCGACCAAGGAACTTGATGGACGTGATGCCCCTTGGCGTACAGAGTTGCGCAAAGCGATGAAACCCAAAGAACGCATGGCCATTCCCCGTGTCAAGATGAATGAGCTGGATGCAGAATACCGTTCGCATAGCCGTAAAGAAGAAGTGAACTTGGGACTGAACGAAGAACAAGCCATAACGGAAGCCAAGCGTTGTCTGGATTGCCCCAACCCGACTTGCATGAATGGCTGCCCGGTAGGAATCAATATTCCTAAATTCATTAAAAACATCGAACGCGGAGAATTCCTCGAAGCTGCAAAGACTCTGAAAGAGACCAGTGCTCTGCCGGCTGTATGTGGTCGCGTTTGTCCACAAGAAAAACAATGCGAATCGCAATGTACACATTTGAAAGCCGGACACGAAGCTGTTGCCATTGGTTACTTGGAACGTTTTGCAGCTGATTACGAACGTGAAAGCGGGCAAATATCCGTCCCACACATAGCAGAAAAAAACGGTATCAAGATAGCCGTCATCGGTTCAGGTCCTGCAGGGCTTTCCTTTGCCGGAGATATGGCCAAGCTGGGCTATGAAGTAACCGTATTCGAAGCATTACATGAAATCGGCGGCGTATTGAAATACGGCATCCCTGAATTCCGCCTGCCCAACAAGATTGTAGATGTGGAAATCAATAACTTGGCAAAGATGGGTGTCACCTTTATGAAAGATTGCATTGTAGGCAAAACCATCAGTGTGGAAGATTTGGAAGCCGAAGGTTTCAAAGGTATATTTGTCGCATCAGGCGCCGGCCTGCCCAACTTCATGAACATTCCGGGGGAAAACTCCATCAACATCATGTCTTCCAATGAATACCTGACCCGTGTAAATCTGATGGATGCAGCCAGCGATGATTCTGATACTCCGGTGGTATTTGGAAAGAATGTAGCCGTTATCGGTGGAGGCAACACTGCCATGGACTCTGTCCGCACCGCCCGCCGTTTGGGAGCAGAGCGCGCCATGATTATTTACCGCCGTTCAGAGGAAGAAATGCCGGCACGTTTGGAAGAAGTAAAACACGCCAAGGAAGAAGGAGTGGAATTCATGACTCTCCACAACCCCATTGAGTACATCGCTGACGAAAAAGGGCGCGTCAAACAAGTAGTATTGCAAAAGATGGAATTGGGTGAACCAGATGCTTCGGGTCGCCGCAGTCCTGTAGCCATTCCGGGAGCAACAGAAACCATCGATATAGACATGGCTATTGTCAGTGTGGGCGTATCTCCCAACCCGATCGTTCCCAGCTCTATCAAAGGATTGGAATTGGGACGTAAAGGAACTATCGCTGTAAACGATAATATGCAATCATCCATCCCGACTATCTATGCCGGTGGAGATATCGTTCGCGGAGGAGCAACGGTGATTCTGGCAATGGGCGACGGACGCAGAGCCGCTGCCGCCATGCATGCACAATTAACTCAGCAGAAATAACAGATACATTAGACACAGAAGACACGGATTTGCATGAACTTATTCTCCATTCCGTGAAATCTGTGTCTAATCATAACATATACCATCATTAACTAAATAATTCTTAAACATTCCGGGTAATAAACAAATAATAACGCTGATTTAACCGGTATTATAGCTACTCCTAGTTACTTTTGCCAACATATAATCACGTATAAAGAGAAAACAAATGACCCAAAGGGTAAGTCTCAGCATATTACTCTGTACCTTAGCGGCACTGACAGCACAAGCACAATGGAGCAAACAGGATTCTCTCCGTTTACAGCAATTGTTAAATGGAGAGGAAGAATTAATCATCAACAAAGAAGCTGTAAAATCAATTCATTTTGACTTTAAACCGACTAAGGATGCCATCCAAGGAAGTCCGATGATATCTCAAGACAAACCATGGATGAAATTTCTAGATGCCTTACCCAAAAACTTTGGAGATACCACCCAATGGATAAAACCCCAATATGTTCGCTTTACCCCTTACACCCCCTATACAAGATGGGATGAAGACCCGGTAAATGATCCGATTATCACCAATGAGAAAGAACTGAAAATATCCATGGTGTTAAATGTAAACAGCGCAATCAAATATGATGTAAGGGAACAACGTGTTATACTTACCGGCAAAAATAACAATGCCATTCAAGTCAGCGTAGGAGCAACATATACTTTCGATGCCGAAAAATTACTTTATGAAAACCTTACCACACGAGGACGTGCCATCAAACGCAACCGCAAACATGCCAATGCCTGGAAAAGCTATATGGACTATATACCAACCCTGCAGGATACCGTAAAGAAAGACACTACCCTAATGATGGAACTTCTGCGTAAACAAGCCGAAAGGCTCTACCCGGGAGTAGTGGAATCTTCTGACTCACTACTTCTTAAAAACAAAGTAAACGGCCAAAACCAGACAAAGGAAAGCCGCTAAATGATTCCACTTCAGTTCCGTTTTAAAAGCCCAAACTGAAAATAGAGTAAACACGGCTAACGTAATCACTTCTTGTATTACTTTTAACTGCATGATATCAAACGGCCCTCCGTTATCGCGAAAGCCTAAACGATTGGCAGGCACCTGAAGACAATACTCACTTAACTAAATAGACTTGCCCAAGTGAAATTTAATACCTATATTTGCTTCATAATCAGTAAGTTACATTATGACAAAAATTATAGGATACGCACGAGTTTCTACTACCAAACAGGACTTATCTCGACAAAAGTTAAAGATTAAGGAGTTCTGTGAGAACAACAATTATGAGTTAATTGAAATTATTGAGGACTTTGGAATATCTGGTGTGGTTGCAGACAGAAAAGGTTATATCGAATTACAAAGTAAAACCTACAAAGATGCAGACATGATAGTAATTTCTGAGTTATCACGTTTGAGCAGGCAAGAAGATGTAACAGAGACAGTTTACAACATTCAACAGATTATCAATAAAGGATTATCTGTAATACTCTTAGATAGTCCCAGTAAAATCTATGAAGCTAATAAACTTTTAGACATTACAGAAATACTTATCCTCACTATCAAAGCATGGGCAGCAGCACAAGAAAGATTGGATATTAAAAAGAAGAACCAAGATGGAAAGCAAGCTCTCTTCCAAGCTTATCCTTATGCTGTTGTAGACCCAAAAATACCTTATGGATATAAAGCAGTTCCTAACCCCAATGGGAAACGCCCTAAATATATTTTAGAAGAAGTACCAGAAGAAGTAGAGAATATAAAAAGACTCTTCGCTTTAGTAAACTCTGGTAAGACACTGGGAGCAGTAGCCAGATATTTCAATGAAAGGAATATTACTTTTAGAGGATATTACAGCACTGTTGCCATTCTAAGCAACTATATCCATAGTGATATTTATAGAGGAATCAGAAGAAGAACACAGAGATTAGGCAGAGAAGAACCTTATACTATCGAAGTCAGAATAAAACCTATTATCAGTGAAGAGGACTTTATGAAAGCACAAGAACTGATTAAAAACAACTATAAAAATACTCCAACTGGAAAAGTCAATCATAATCCATTAAAAGGAATCATCAGATGTAGATGTGGGAGAGCCATGACTGTAAAAGACAAAAAGCCAGCAGCAGGAATTTCAAAACTAACATATAGATGTAGCTGTGTTGATAGGAAATCTCATCCAGACTTCTGTAAATATAATATTGATGAAGTTTCTTACGACCTTACAAATGAAATATTATATAGTCTTTTCAAATCTATGCACACAGCAGAATATATCAACTTCTTTAGGAATCAAACAGACAATAGAGTTACAGAACTACAAGAGGAAATAGATGGAATTGAGAAACGTTTATCTGTCCTATATCTTGATAAAGAGAACTTATCTAATGAAAGCCAAGATAATGCCAATAAGTTTCTACTAACCACCAATCCTACCCTTTTAAACATTATCCAAGAGAAACAAAACCAGTTAGATGAGAAGATAAAATCTATTGATAAAGAAATTATAAGATATAAAAAGTCACAGAGTAAAAAGATGGCAGACATCGAAAGAATTAAAGATAATAATGGTAAAGAGAAACTTCAAAACCTCAGCATAGAAGAACAAGGAGAACTATATCATAAATATTTAGAGAGAGTGAATTATATTCCTGTCACTACCATGCAGGGATATTATATTGTACAATTCCTTAATGGAATTAAATTCTATATAGCTATTACGAAAGTTAGAAGCATTGCAATGGCTTCTCTCCTATTAGACAACTGGACTATTGATGAAAAAGGAATTATAACAGCTAACTACGATACTTTAAAGTCCAGTGATATGAAGAACTTTAGCATAGAAATGATTAGGAAAAAAAAGACTATGACTTTACAGGAATATCTTAAATCAGACCTTGCAAAAGAAAGAGCCTTACATCTTGACCTTAGTTACAGAGAGAGATATTTAAAAGAACTGCATAAAGCAGGATTGGATGGTAGGCTCAGACCATTAAAAAAGGAATATCTTCATCCTTTTTAGTTATCTTTGCTTCCAAACCATATAAGCAAAGATATGAGACCAATTGAAAAACTTGAAGAAACTTATTACCCTAAAGGCATAGAGTTACTTGAATATATGGAAGAAGTAGCTGTACTTTATGTACCAGATTATGATATAGACCATGAAACAGGAGAACAATATATCTGTGGCACTACCGCCTTACCCATATTTATAAGAAGATACAATCAGAATAAACTATATGGCAACTTCACATACGAAGATTATATAGCCAATGAGGACATACAGAATACATTGAAAGGTTTAGGAGTTGATATAGACAAGTTCTGGTTTCTACTTCTGTTCATCTTTGACTATACTTGTGGAACGTGCTTGGATGGAATGAAAGCTACAGGCATTGGAATAGAACAGCTCACCAAATTCGCCAAAGCCATAGCCGACAACCATAAGGAGATTAACCAATTTGGAGTAAGTTTTAAGAAGCCCATCACCGTATCTGTAAAGATAGAGGGCAAGCATCAGATAGTAATTGACAATGCCAATGCAATAGGCTACTTGGCTACTATCATTGCCAACAACCTAAAAGAGATAGAGGAACACCCTTGGATGCAGAGCCAGCAAGTCAGCATAAGCACCCATGCAGAAGAAAAGGAATCCGTTCAGATATGGCTGTTCTATAAGATGTTCAATGACTTCTTCAATTTAGAGCCATATAACAAGCAGTTTAATATCAGACAGAAGAAAGGAAGCACCATATCACTCAGTAAAACATTACTCATATCAAGGCTTATCTACTTCACCAAACTATCTAAACATAGTAAATTCTTAGATGATGAAGATGTTTTAAAAGGCTACATTAAGCAATATAAAAACAAAAGAATTGATACTGTGAATAGCATATATTTCTAATAAACATTTGATAATTAATACAGTCCTGCTTCATACCATTAAGAGGGTACATGAAAGCAGGACTTTTTTTCTCTCTTTTAATCCTGTCATTATATACCATCTTTGCACCGTCAAAACGATAGCAGACGAGCTGTCAATTAAGAGGGGGAGTGAAACCACTCATTAATTTCTCTCTTCTAATCAGCCCAGAAGCCAGTAGTTTTGCAATATCAAAATTAACAAAAGCTGGAGCGCACCAGCCTAAAAACTGCAAAGAAGATATGATGACTATTTATTTTTATGGAAGCAATCGTGAAATCGTAGCAGAGAATGTAAAGAAGTGCTATTCTATGATTAAGAAATATGGCTTCAATGCTGCAATGGGTAAGATTAAGTTAGTTGGTAGCGAGGATTTAACAGGAGAGAAATTATTAAAGGTTTCCATTGTTCCCAAGTCCAATGCCAAACCTCTTTCAATCGATAACTGGATGCTGAATATAGAGGAGGTTACAGATGCCAATGAGAGAGCAACAGCTAAAGCCCCAGTGGATGGACAACACAGGATAATAGCCATGTTCATATTAGAGGTAGAAGGTCTTCTTAATTTTAATGAGGAAGAAATGACTGAAACCGTTAAGAAACCAGAGAATATGAGTTTAGCATTATTTACAGCTTCTATCAACAACGGCAGACCTTGGAATTACAAAGACTTTGGTAAATCAAAGCTCCAGACAGGGAACGAGAGGATTGATTACATTGAAACGCAAATTCAAGAAACAGGATTGAAATCTGACGTAATCTATAGTTTTTACACATTAGGACAAGCAGAGATTAAAGCCAATGTCGCCAAAGACCTTAAAATGGGCATAAACAGATTGCCAAAATCCTTAAAGTTAGATGCAACAACCCAAGAGTTAGGCGATAAGGTTCTAAAGGCTTTCAAGAATAGTAAAATCTCTGAATCCACATACGATAATGGAAGATTAGCCAAAGGATTTAAGCTGTTCTATAATGAGTACAAACCAGAGATTAGCCAAATCCAACAGTTGATTGCCTTGATTGATAAAGATGTGTGGTTTGGTAATCAGAAGCCAGACGGTAGTGCAGAAGCCAAACAATATTACAAGAATTTCGAGAAATGGTTCCAATCTATGAATGAGGGTAATAATAAGTCTGTAGAAACTGCATAAGCCACCAACAGCAAAGCCCATGTGACAGGTGGGCTTACTCTCCATAAGTTCTTAGACATTCTGAATAGCATAAAGTCTGATTCTTAAATGTGTGGTCTTATCATTAGTTCCCCACTCTTGGAATTACTATCTTTACAATGCCACAGACAGATAATCCCACCACACAGATTGACGAACTTACAAACTATTCAGAATATCTAAAATGGAAGAATTTACCTATGAACAGATAAGGGCTAAGGCTCTTAAACAGAGAGTGAAAGATAACAAGGTTCACATTGGATTATGGGCTAATCTTAATAACTATCTAAAGACAAGGAGAAAGAAGAATGGAAAGGTTACTACCTATTATATCTCATTGGAAAAATTGGCTTACTGACAAGATAAAAATTGGAGCAGAGAGATTCATATTGTCAAATTTTTGGGGTGTGCTTATTCACTTTTTACCCCGTGCCTAAACACCCCCTCTCTACACTCCTACACTACATTCCAATAAGACCCTTGCATTGTCCTTGCGGACACCGCACAGGTAATATGTAAGTTGGGAGTGACTAAAATCAATGATATGTGGATTTATAACAATCATTTCTATAACAAGCTGAGCGAACTTAGGAAGTCAAACAAATTAAGTTCCTCTAAAATGAGATTCTTATTAAAGACCAACCAAATCATTTTAATTAAACATATTGAGCGATTGCCTTATGAGTTACGAGAAGCTACCATTCAAGGAATATACAGTAATGAGCAACAATCTGATTCAGAAGTTAGGTTGTGCTGATGTTTACAGGACATACGTGTTACTATTGACAGCAGACAAATATACATTGACCACTGACACTACAATAGACCAGCTTGCATCATTCGTTAGTGATAAACCTGCCAACTATAAAGGTGGTAAGAGTTCCAAATCATTCAATGACAAGTTAAGAGCCACAGGGGAAGTCAGCATACAGAATAAGGAAAGTGGCAGGAATGACAGGACTTGGACTGATTATATATTCTTTCCTGTCAGCTTTGGGCATTACAGAAGAATCAACAGAGAGTTTTACGATTCATACAACAATACTCTGGATTTAAAACTAAGAGGATTCATCCTTAAATTGTTCAGTGCAGCAGAGCCACACAGCCATACTATTACCTTATCTGTAAGGAGAATGAAAGAACTAATCCACATGGGACATGGTACTATCTCCAACTATATAAAGCAACTAAGGGATATGGACTTATTGGATGAAGTTGGAGATACAATCATATTAAAAGCCAAAGGTCTTATTATAGACTTGCCCAAAGATAAATATGTGGAGGACGTGAAAGCTGCCTTTGAACACATGATAACATTTAACGAGAACAGAGGAAAACCCATTTCAAGGGAGTGCATGATTTATAAGAAGTACAAGGAGAATAACTTTGAGGGAGTTAAGAATATGCACGCTCTTATGAAATCATTGTCAAGTGGATTGGTAGGCAGGAAGCAGGAGGTAAAGGACAAGGAGGTACTTCCAGATTTATACCTATGAATCAATCTAAGCAACCATCAATAAGCGTACCATTGGCAGCATTTCCAATTCTAAAGAGTTATGCACGAGACACCCCTACCCACATAAACACCCCCTCATAGCTCTTAAGTAAAAAGAATGCTTTAGAAATACAGTCTGATAGCTGACAGGAATAAGCATTCTTTTCTAATCCAAGAACAGGCACGATGCACTATTGCCACTGCTTACCAATAATTTACTAATGCTCCTCATTTCCTTTGAAAGAATCTTTAGGGAAAGACATAGGACAGCCTAAGATGCAAGCGAAGAAATTCACTTGTGTTTTAGGTTCGTTCCTATTAAATCCATTCAATCAATAACCATTTAATTCAATTTCATTATGAGAGATTTAGTAATTATGCCAGCTATGGCACAGCGTAGAGAATCATTAAACATGGGTGAGTTTGCAGAAGAAGCAATCATTGTGGAAGAAGTAGCAGCACCCAAGAGAGTAAACCATTTCATTGAAGCCAACACGCAGGAAGTAACCTTACAGCACTTACAGCAAGACTGCATCATTCCAAGTTTTGCATCAATGGAGGAAACCATAAGCCACCAATCCTTTATAGGTGCAGTAGTAGATGCAGCTAAGGATTACTTTCATGGAGAACAGTTTGATATGCCAGAGATTAGAATCTCACACCCTATCAATGGCAGAATACCAAGTGCATTAGGTAAGAAAGCATCTGAATTGACAGACGAAGAGAAAACTTTGTTCTATCAGAGAATGTGTTTCTGTTTTGAAATTCCATCCATTGTACATGATGAATACGGTAATCGTTTAGCGTTATCCATTGGTGGAGTGAGAGCATATAACGAGATTAACCTATACAGTAAGAAGTCTGTTGAGAGATTTAAAATCTTCATAGGCTTTCGTAATCGTGTGTGCTCAAATTTAATGCTTACTACTGACGGCTTGCAGGATAAGATAGAAGTCCTAAGCGTACAGGAACTATATGCAGCAGCATTGAATCTGTTCCATGCTTACAACCCATCCAAAGACCTGCATCTGTTAAGGACACTTGGGCAGATGTCAATCTCAACGAGTGAGTTCTGCCAGATAATAGGCAGGATGAGATTATATCAAGCTCTTACACCCAACCAACAGAAACGCTTACCTCGTCTATTGCTGGGAGACAGTCAAATTAATGCAGCTTGTAGAGCATTCGTTTCTGATGTGAATTTCAAGAGTACTGGGGACAGCATTACAGGCTGGCAGCTCTTAAACCTGCTCAATGGTTCTGTAAAGTCAAGTTACATTGATAACTTCTTGGAGAGGAATCTTAACTGTACAGAGTTTGTACAAGGCATTCAACGTGCCAAATTAGGAGATAGTGAATACGCTTGGTTCTTGGGCTGAGTGGATTGTTGATTGAGAGAGGAAGGGACATC
>OGMN01001879.1_pt1 | contig 13839 bp, 10 predicted proteins | sample 1573211 | NCBI WGS metagenome assembly OGMN01 (sample SAMEA2581876, study PRJEB24529) | metagenome | biome: Human gut stool | place: China | collected 2011
CGAAGCCCAGTTGCCTGTAGAAACTGTCGAAATGGAAAACCGCAGCGGGCGAAGGCGCGGAATGCCGGTCGGCAAACCAGATATTGCCCACATCGACGAACGTCGCTCCGTGAAACATCCCCCAAATCGGGAAGCGCAATTCGAGATTGGCCTCCAGCTTCATATCGCCCAGTTGTGTAGGGAAAACCGCATCTTCCGGCTCCGGAACAGCCCCCGGCCCCAACATACGGGGTGCCCAACCGCGCATGCTGTTGGCACCGCCCGCATAAAACAGACGGTCGAAGGGAATCGAAGTCGAATTGCCGTACGCCATACCGTAACCGCCGTAAAGCCGTCCCACGAGAGCCGTCACCTCGCCGAGCATGATCTTGCGGCTCACACTCAAATCGGCCCGGAAATATTGCGAATACTGAAGACCGAAAACCTCGTAATAGTCCTTCCCGGCCGCCGGACGCGAGAAGAGGTGCATCAGGCCGTCGAGCAGGTTGCCCGCCATCTCGTAATTGAAGCGGAGCAGCGTCGCGTTTCCGCCCAGATGCTTGCGCTGATTGTTATAGACATAGCTGAACGAAAGGCCGCTGATGAACTGCGACTCGTAACTTCGCTTGAGATATTCGTTCTGGAGATGATCCAGGAAATCCTTCCTATTGACATACCCCATATCGATCACGTTGATATCGATCGGACGCAGCGAATAGCTCGAATACTTCAAATCGCTCCACGAATATCCCCAAGCCACGCTGGAAAGGGTACGCCGATAATAAGGGCGATCCTGGAAATTGATGCCGAATTCGAGCCGGGTCCGGGGCATCTGGATCGACTGCCACCGCTGGGTTCGGAAAGGCAGCAGGAAACGGGGAAACTGCAAACCCATATTGACTCCGAATTCGATGGCGTTGCGCTTGCGGGCACTCGGAGTTTTCATATACTCGTACCCTACCGAGAACGAAACGTCGAAAGACTCCGCTCCCCGGAAAATATTGCGGTTCTGATACCCCACCGTCGCCCGCAATCCGTAGAAACTCGACGTCGTACTTCCTTCCAGCTCTATCTTATACCCCTGCTTCAAGGCCGGAATGCACTGGATGTCGCACTGGAGATAGCCCTCGCGGGTCTGATGTACCGAATCGGCCGGCTCCTTGCCTTCGCCCACGAAAGTCACGTAGTTATCCTTTGCCACACTGTCGGCCTGCTCGTTGAAAATGACGTTGGCGCTTTTGAAATAGCCCATCGACATAATCTGGTTGTACGTCTGATCGACCCGGTTAATGTTATAGACGTAGTTCGGATAGATCGGCACGATCTGTCGCAGCACCGAAGGACGTATGTTGGGACGCTTGTTGTCCTTGTGGTACACCACGTTCAACCCCCGGTAGTAGATCGTGTCGAGTCCCTTGCGGTAGTCGGGAGCAATAGCCGCCGTAGGATCGTAATTGGGAAAAATATTGATCTGGTCGATACGGTAAACCGTATTGTTGCGCAGAATCGGATAACCCTGCTCGTTATAACCGGCCAGATGCTGCTTGACGATCATCTTCAGGTCCACCAGATGATTGCCGCCGAGCGTATCGGCCTCGTACTCGATGTTGTTGACCGTAAAATTGTAATAGCCGCGCTGCTTGAGGTAGGTGGTGATGCGCTGCCGCTCCTGGTCAAGGACCTCCATGTCGAACACCTCGCCCGTACGGAGCAGCGAATGTACCGTATCGGGCAGGATGATCTGCTCGAGGAACCGATCGCGGAAATCGTACGAAAGGCGGTTGATGCGGTAAGGCTCGCGCTGTACGGTGCGGTAGGTGATGAAAGCCCGCTTTTTCCGCGACGTGGTATCGACTTCGTAAGTCGCCTGCGAAGAGAAGAACCCCCGATAGTCCATGTAAACCTTCAGGTTGCGGACCGACTGCTCCGTGAGGCTCATATCCAGCAGCACGGGCGCTTCGCCGATACGCCGTTTGAACCGGTTCCACCAATTATCCTTTTCGGGATCGGCCTGCTCATAAACCCAGACGTAAAAATTGAGTCCCAGGAACCGTTTATTCGGATTCTGACGGATGAATTTCCGCAGGTCGGAAGCCGGAATACGCTCTTTTTTAGGCGTTTCCTTATCGGCTTCTACGGTCACCTTCTGCACCAGATAACTTTCCTCGGGAAGTTTGCGCGTGACACTGCACGACACCCCCGCGAGCACCGCCAGCAAAAAGACGAATATGACCGGCAACCGTTTCAAGACTTCCGTTAATTGTTGAAGAAACCCTGTTTTTTCAGCAGCGCGAAATAGTTGCGCGAAATAGCCAGGTTATCTTCGGCACGATACCTGTTGCGCGTGAAAATCTGTGCCAGATTCGGCAGGCCGTTCTCCTCGAGCAGCCGCCGGGTCTCTTCCGACGTCTCCTTCTCGGCCCAGAGTTCGTCGATCTCCGACGAGGTGTAATGATGGTATTTCTCGCAATGCACGACCGCATCGAGCGGCAGGCGGTCGGTCAGTTCGGGCGACTCGTCGGGATGCCCCACCACGATCGTCGTCACGGGAATCACCCCTTTGGGAAGATCGAGGATGCGGGCGATCTCCTCGGCTGTATAGATCGTCGTACCGAGGTAACAGATTCCCAACCCGTGCGCTTCGGCCTCGACACACAGGTTCTGCGCCGCCAGCAGCGCATCGGTCACCCCGTTGAGAAACCAGGCGAAATTATCGTAGCACGGCTCGGCATCGCGCTGTTCGCACCACATCGAAAAACGGTGGACATCGGCACAAACCGTAATCACGCAGGGAGCCTGCGTAACCATCGGCTGATTGAAATGACACGGGGCCAATGCCTCGCGCAATTCCCGGCTCTGAGTAACGATCAGACTGTAAAGCTGCATATTGCCGCACGTCGAGGCACGCGAGGCGGCTTCGAGCATGTCTTGCAGCACCTCCGGCGCGATGGGCTCGGAGCGGAATTTTCGAATCGAACGGTGTTTTGCGAGCGATGTTTTCATACGGATCGTGAGTTACGTAACAAATTCACGCAAAAGTAGTAAAACTTTTAGAATTTTATTATTTTTGTCCGCGTTAAAGCTGGTTGGAACCTATTTTGCAGCGCCCCGGAAAAACCCTCTTCCGTCCCGGACATACACGCGTTTTCAGGATGCAAGAGAAGTGCCGAACGGCTCCGACCTCCGAACCGGAATAGCGACAAAGCCGATATTTCAGAACAGATGCAAATGCGATTCGCAAAATACGAAGGTGCCGGCAACGACTTCATCCTGCTCGACCTGCGGAACGGCGGAGCGACTCCCCAAAGCGCGGAGATCGCCCGTCTGTGCGACCGCCATTTCGGCATCGGAGCCGACGGTCTGATGACGCTCGCCGCTTCCGCCGTATCCGGCTGCGACTGTTCGATGCGCTACTACAACGCCGACGGCTCGCCGGGCGAGATGTGCGGCAACGGAGGCCGCTGCTTCGCCCTGTTTGCCCATCACCTGGGCATCGGCGGCGACATCAAGCGGTTCGACTCGACGGACGGCATCCACGAAGCCAGGATGCTTCGTATCGACGGGTTGCGAAGCACCGTAGAACTGGGAATGATCGACGTCGAACGGATCGACCGGGGCGACGGATACTGGTTCCTCGATACGGGCGTTCCCCACTACGTCGAATTCACGGACGACCTCGAAGCCGTGGACGTCATCGGACGCGGACGCCGGATACGCTACGACAAACGCTTCGCCAAAGGCACCAACGTCAATTTCGTCAAGGTAGTCGGTCCCGGGCATATCGCCGTCCGCACCTACGAACGCGGCGTGGAGGACGAAACCCTCGCCTGCGGCACGGGATCGACCGCTGCGGCGCTGGTCACCCACCTCGCGGCCCAGCCTTCCGTCACAGCGTTCCGCATCGACGTACGCGGAGGACGGCTCGGCATCGCCTTCGACGAGCCGAAACCCGGCATCTACACCCGCATCCGCCTTTCGGGAGAGGCCCGCAAAGTATTCGAAGGCAGCTACGATACCGCCAACTTTCAATCCTAAATCTATTTTTTCTTCTCCGATCCATGAAAACGAACAAGGGATTCCGCGACGAAAACCATGCGGACGAACTTCGTAAGGCCAAACGGCTCGAGCCGATCCACAAAAGCGGCAAGGAACGCCACACCATCTACCGCGAACTCGACGACGAGGAAGACGATGCGCCCGCACGCCCCAAGCGGGAATCGGCGTTCGACTATTTCGACGACGAGGAAAACTGAAAATCCACCCGACAATGGTTGAAAAATTCATTACGGCAGGCGACACGCCCGTCCATGTGTGCGACTCCGAAAAAGGAGACCGGTGCGCGGTCCTGTTGCACGGTTATCTGGAGTCGATGCTCGTCTGGGACGATTTCGTCCCCTATCTTTACAAACAGGTACGCGTGATTACGCTCGACCTGCCGGGGCACGGGATCTCGGTGGTCAAAGGGCCTGTACACACGATGGAATACCTGGCCGATGTGGTGAAGGATACGCTCGATGCGCTCGGTATCGCCCGCTGTACCCTGGTGGGACATTCGATGGGCGGTTACGTCGCCCTGGCTTTCTGCGAGAAATACCCCGAACGGCTCGACGGCGTGGTGCTGCTCAGTTCGACGCCGGACGCCGATACGGACGAAAAGAAAGAAAACCGCCTGCGGGAAATCAAATTGGTCGAAGCAGGCAAAAAGGACGCGCTGGCCCGCGTAGCTCCCGAAGCGGGCTTCGCTCCCGAAAACCGGCCGCGAATGCGCGACGAGATCGAAGATCTGGTCGAACAGGTATTCGTCACCGAAGACGAAGGGATTGCAGCCCTGCTGCGCGGTATGATCGAGCGGCCCGACCGCAACGAAATGCTCCGCCGCTCTGCGGTGCGGCAGCTCTTCATCTTCGGTAAGCACGACGGCTATATTCCCCTCGAAAAAGCCGAAGCACTGGCGGCGGCCCATCCTCAGGCTCGCATCGCCTGGCTCGAACATTCGGGACACATGGGATTCCTCGAAGAACCCGAAACCACGGCCCGGGCCCTGTTGGATTTTATGGGAACGGAAAACGAACCGGAATCCCGATAGCGAAAGTTTCCTAAAAGGGAAACTTTTTCATTTTTATTTCTCCAGACGCAGATGCAGAATCGGAAACGGCCGGTCGGCATCGTCCGTTTCGCTACGCCCGACAACCGCAAACCCCATACGCAGGTAAAAACCCACCGCCTGCGGATTCTGTTCATTGACATCGACCGAATCAGCTCCCTGGCGGGCGACGGCCCACTCCACCAACTTGCGTCCGCAGCCTCTGCCCCGGTATTCGGGCCGAACGAACAACATGGCGATATGACTTCCGTTCAGACCGATGAACGCCACGATACGCCCCGCATCCCGCAGGCAGCGAAGTTCGACCGCCGGCAGGTAGCGGACAGGCAACAGAGAACGCAATTCCCGAATATCCGCCTCGGAGAGAAAATCATGGGTAGCCCGCACGGAAGCCTCCCACACTTCGGCCAGCTCTTCGAAATCGTCCGGTCCGACCTTTACAACGCTCATCTGTCAATGATTAAAATATATCCGACGACCGCTTATTCGCGGTACTGGCCGCGTTTATGCTTCCGAACCGTTCCCAAATCCCTTCCTCCGAAAGAATCTGCATTGTTACGCCCCGGCATATAAGCGAATTCATTATCAACCGATAAAAAAGACGATCCCCGCCAGATGCGACAACAGCGCCAGGTCGATAAACAGATGCCAGACCAGGTGGTGGTAGCGGAATCCCTTCTTCGCATAAACGATCGCTCCGGCCGTATAGAGGACCCCGCCCAGCAGGATCAGCAACAGCAGAGGCAGCGAAGCGTTCCGAATCAGCCGAGGCAGGAAAAAGATCGCCGTCCAGCCCATCACCAGATAAATCGTCAGGCTCAAAGCCGGGATGGAACGCCGGGCCAGCGTCTTATACAGAATACCCAGCAGAACGGCCGTCCACTGCAAAACGGTGACGAAGACACCCTGCCAGCCGCCGATCACGAGCAGCGCTACGGGGGTATAGGTTCCGGCGATGGCGACGAAGATGAAGATATGGTCGAGCTTGTGGAAAACGGCCTTGTGCTTCGAATCCGGGCGCATCGAATGGTAGAGCGTCGAAGCGAGCAACATCAGAAAGATCGAAATGACGCAGACGCTTACCGACACCGACGCCAGCACGGGCCGGGCATCGTGCAGATAGGTCCACACCGCAGCGAAAGGCAGCAGACAAAGGGTCAGCGGCAGCATCACGGCATGCGAAACCGTGTTGGCCACCTCCTCGCCGTAGGTGGGTACGTAGGGCAAACGGACTTTTTCCTCTTTTTTCATAGACGACGTATAATTCTGTTCTACAAAGATACGTTTTTTATACAACTGCATCGGTTTTTGCACAAGATTATTCCGTGAAATCCCCGACGGCGCTTTGCGATGCCGAAGATTTTCGCTACTTTTGAAAAACAGTAAAACTTTCCGGAAAATGGATTTGACCCGTTATGACAAGCTGCGCAGCGCGATCCGCCGAACGCTCTCGCCCGACGAGGCGGCCGCAGCCGACCGCGCCCTGGAATATGCTGCCGAACATACCGCTTCGCAGGTACGACACGACGGCTCGCCGATGCTGGACCACGCCGCCGAAGTAGCGCGGATCGGGCTGGAGGAGATCGGGCTGGGAGGCGACTCGGTCGTGGCCGCCATTCTCCACGACGTAGTCCGCACAGCCAGTCGGCAGGACGAAGAGACATTCCTGCGGCTGACGGACGAGATCCGGGACCGCTTCGGCAAGGAGGTGCTCGGCATGACCGTAAGTCTGAGCCACATCTCCGATATTCGCCTGAAAGCCTCCCGGGAGCAGGCGGAAAATTTCCGCGAGCTGATCGTCTCCTATTCGGAAGATCCGCGCGTGATCCTGATCAAGCTGGCCGACCGGCTCGAGGTGATGCGCCGCCTCGAAATTTTCCCCCGCGAAAAGTGGCGCAAGAAGAGCTGGGAGAGCCTCAACCTCTACGCCCAAATCGCCCACAAACTGGGTCTATACAACATCAAGAGCGAACTCGAAGACATCGCCCTGCGCTATCTCGAACCCCAGGACTACCAGCATATCGCCGACAAACTGGCCGAGACCGAAAGCGAACGCCGGGCCTTCATCGCCCGCGTCCTCGAACCCATCACGCAGCGGCTCGACCAGGCGGGGCTGCGCTATCACGTCAAGAGCCGCACCAAGTCGATCTTCTCGATCTGGAACAAGATGCGCAAGCAGCACGTCCCGTTCGAGGGGGTATATGACATCTTCGCCATCCGTATCATCCTGGACTGTCCGCTCGAAGAGGAGAAGCAGCAATGCTGGACGGTCTATTCGATCGTCACGGATTTCTACACGCCCAATCCCGAGCGGATGCGCGACTGGATCTCCATCCCCAAATCCAACGGCTACGAATCGCTCCACACCACCGTCGCCACCAAAGAGGGACGGTGGGTCGAAATCCAGATCCGCACCGAGCGGATGGACGCCGTGGCGGAGCGGGGCATCGCGGCCCACTGGCGCTACAAAGGCGTAAACGCGGGATCGGACGGGAGCGAAATGTGGATGAAACAACTCCGGGAGCTAATGGAAGACAAGACCCGTCCGCTGGCCCAGAACTTCGACGCCAAGCCCTCCTCGGGCGAAATTTTCGTCTTCACCCCCGGCGGCGACCTGCGCAAGCTGCCCGAAGGAGCCACGGTGCTGGATTTCGCCTTCGACATCCACACCTCGCTGGGGCTCACCTGCTCGGGCGGCAAGGTCAATAACCGTCCGGCGGCGATCCGCGACGTACTCCACAACGGAGACATCGTCGAAGTGCTGACGCAGAAGAATCAGAAGCCCAAAGCCGACTGGCTGGGGTTCGTCACCACGTCGAAGGCCCGCACCCGGATCAAGGCCTCGCTGCGCGAGGAGCACACCAAGAACGCCCGTCTGGGACGGGAAGAATTGGAACGCAAACTCAAGAACTGGAAACTGCCCCTGACCGTCGATGAAGGGGTCGGCATCCTCTGCAAGCACTTCAAACTCCGCACGGGAACGGAACTTTACGCCTCGATCGGCACCGAAAAGATCGACCTCATGCAGATCAAGGAGCTGCTTCAGGCCCATCTGTCGGGCGAAGCGGAGGAAGAGCGCCGGGCCGCAGCAGCAGCCATCGAGTCCGAAAAACGACGCAAAGCCGAAAAAGTTTCGACCCAGAGCAGCGGCGACGCACTCATCATCGACGAAAAGATCGGACAGCTCGACTACAAACTGGCCAAATGCTGCAATCCGATCCACGGCGACGAAATCTTCGGCTTCATCACCGTAGGTGCCGGCATCACGATCCACCGTACGGACTGCCCCAACGCACAGCGTCTCCGCAGAAACTACCCCTACCGGGTACTCGAAGCCCGCTGGCGCGACGAAGCGCAGGGCGCGTTCCGGGTGTCGATCCGCGTGGTGGCCAGCGACACGACGGGGATGATCAACCACATCGCCGAAGTAATCAACCGCGACCTGAAGTTGAGCATCCGCTCGATGAACCTGTCGCCGGGCGGCGGCCTGCTCTCGGGCGTGATCCACGTCGAAGTGCCCGGTACGGGCATGGTCGATATGCTGATCCACTCGATCCTGCGGATCAAAGGCGTGCAGAAAGCCTACCGCGTCAATAACTGAAAACGCCCCGAAAAGAGAAAGCCGCCTTTATCAGGCGGCTTCTTCGTCGCATCCGACGGGTCGGCAACCCGCCAGCGCATCATAAAAAGCAGTAAAAAAAGATACAAAACAGCCCGCAGAAAACCACCCTCGACCTGCAAGTGTATCCTGTCATAAAAAAGAGTGTGTTGAAATGAAAATTTCAGGCACGATCCTAAAGGGTGTCGGAATGGATGCAAGGCAAGGCATTGAGGGTAAGGGTGACAGTCTTTTACTATGGCAAATGACTTAACCCGTATCCCGATAATAACTACCGTTGTGTGTCATTCGGACACACCGCCATACACCTGTTCGGGTCCCATGTCCGGAAATTTACAACGGACCTCCGCCGATCGGACAATCCGCACTCCCGCCCGGAAATCCGAGCCGAGCCGCAGAAAATCCAGACAACAGGTCAAAAATTCGCACGAGGAACCCGGAACCAAGCTGCACGGGCAACCGCTTCCCTACCGGTCCCGCTCACCGACATAGACACAGAGGTTGGCCAATGCGTCGCGGTATTCGGAAGGTTCGTATTCGGAGAGCACGGACATCGCCCGCGTGAGGTATTCCTGCATGACGCGGGCCGCCTTTTCCATACCGCCCTCGTTCTCGACGATGTGCTGCAAATATTCGACCGACTCATCCTCCTCGTGGCAACGGGCCAGCCGGGCCAGCAACTCCCTGCGGCGCTCCTCGCCGACGGACTCGAGCACCGTGAGCAGCGGCAGGGTCACCTTGTGTTCGCGCAAGTCGTTGTTGGAGGGCTTGCCCGTACGGGCCGTGCGGGTATAGTCCAGAATGTCGTCCTGAATCTGGAACGCCATGCCTATCGACTCGCCGAACTTGCGCATGAGCGCCTGTTTTTCACGGGACGCACCGACGGCCAGCGCTCCGGCCGAAGCGCTCACCCCGATCAGGCAGGCGGTTTTCTTGTAGATGATATCCAGGTACGACGCCCGCGTCATCTCCTGCCGGTTCGCCTTGTCGTTTTGCAGAATCTCTCCCTCGCAGAGCGTGGCGATGGCACCGCAAACGTGAGTCACCAGGTCGAACTGGCCGCTCTTGAGGCCGAGGTCCATGTTTTTGGCCAGGATGTAATCTCCGACTACGACCGCATTGCGCGACTGCCAGCGGGCATTGACCGAAGCCCGGCCCCGGCGCATGTCCGATTCGTCGATCACATCGTCGTGGATGAGCGAGGCCACGTGGATCATCTCGACCAACGTGGCTGCGAGCAGTGCGCGCAGACCGCCGCTGCGCTGCCCCGCCGGAGCGTTGAGCGCCGCAGACAGCAGCACCGTCATCGGACGAATCCCCTTGCCCCGCGCCGAGAGCGCATAATCGAGCATCTCGGAGAGCAACGTGCCGTCCGCCGTGAATTTTTGCCGGATGAACTGCTCGAAGGCCTCCAGATCACCCTCGACCGGCTTGCGGATCATATCGAGTGTTACCATAACCGAACTTTTGTTTACGTCGAAAAAAGGTTAGCCGAATACAGAGCGATTGTCTCCCCGCCGGAATACAACCGCCCCGAGCCTGGGATCAATCCGTGCAAAGGTAGTGATTTTTCGCTGAGTCGGGGAGGAAACTCAATGTTTTTTCGTACCTTTGGCAATCGACAAAAACATTCCAGATGACCCGCTTCAAAGAGATTCTCCCGAAAGTGCTGCCGACGGGCGCGGCCCTGCTGCTCTTCTTCATCGTCAGCGCCCTCTATTTCGCCCCCCAGTTTCGCGGCGAAGTGCTGCCACAGCACGACGTGCAGCAATACGAAGGCATGGCCAAGGAGATCTGGGACAACCGCGCCCAAACGGGCGAAGATCCCCAGTGGGCGGGGCGGATGTTCGGCGGCATGCCCGCCTACCTGATCAATGTAGCCTACCCGGCACAGCTAGTCAAAAACACGGCAGGACAGATCGTTAAAATTATAAATACTCCCGCAGCCTTCGTCTTCTTCGCCATGGTTTCCATGTGGCTGATGCTCCCGATCGTCGGGGTGAATCCCTGGGTCGGCATCATTCCGTCGCTCATGTACGGCCTTTCGACCTACTTTTTCCTCATCATCGGCGCGGGTCACGTGACCAAAATGTGGGCACTGGTATATGCCCCCCTGATGATGGGCGGCGCATGGCTTACGCTGCGGGGTAACATGTGGCTCGGCGGAGCGCTTACGGCCCTCTTCGCCTCGCTCGAAATCGGCGCCAACCATCCGCAGATCACCTACTATTTCCTGCTGGCCATGGCCGCGCTGTGGATCAGCGAAGGAATTGTCGCCTTCCGAAAAAAGCACCTGCCTTCGTTCGCCCGCCGCACGGCGGTATTGCTGGGCGCAGGCATTCTGGCCGTCGGCTCGAACTTCGCTCCTCTGTGGTACACGATGCACCACTCGAAACAGACCATCCGCGGCGGTTCGGAACTCGCCGCCGGCGAGGAAACCTCCCAGGAAGGGTTGGCACTCGATTACGCTACGGCGTGGAGCTACGGCCGTGCCGAGAGCTGGAACCTGCTGATCCCCGACTTCATGGGCGGCGATTCGGGTCGGGCGTTCACCCGCGACGGCGAAGTGGCCAAAGCCCTTAAACCATACGGTCTGGAAAGTTTTGCGGAACAGTTACCGGCCTACTGGGGCGAGCAGCCCTACACCGCCGGACCGACCTACTTAGGAGCCGCCGCCCTGTTCCTGGCTCTGCTGGGACTCCTGCTGGCATCGGGACGCAACAAGTGGTGGATCGCAGCCGTCAGTCTGCTGACGCTTTTGCTGGCCTGGGGACATAATTTCATGGGATTCACCGAATTCGCCTTCAAATACCTGCCCGGCTACAACAAGTTCCGCACCGTATCGATGGCCCTCGTGGTGGTCGAATGGACGGTTCCCCTGCTCGCGGCGTTGGCTCTGATGCCCCTCTGGCGGGGAGAGGTGCCGCGTCGAAAACTCCTGCGGGCCCTCGCCTGGGCCGGAGGCATCACGGGCGGTTTCTGCCTGCTCTTCGCCGTGGCCGGCAGCGCGATCTTCGACTTCGGCCGGACGGAAGCCGCCGATTTCATGAGCCGCCAATACTACCAGATGTTCCAAGCCGCAGGTATGCAGGAAGCCATCGCACAGGGCGCTCCCGAAGAGTTGGGAGAGGTGACGGCCGACGCCATGGCCGCCGACCGGGCCGCGATCATGCGCTCCGATGCCTGGCGCTCGCTCGTAATGATCGCCCTCGCGGCGGGCAGCGTGCTGCTCTTCGCCCTGGGACGGATCAGACGGGGCTGGCTCATAGCGCTGCTCGGCGTGATCGTTCTGATCGACCTGGTGCCGGTCAACCTGCGCTACCTGCCTCAAAGCCGCTTCGTCGCCGCACGGCGCCAGCAGATACAGCCCACGGAAGCCGACCGCGCGATCCTGCGCGACCCGGAACCCGGATTCCGGGTGCTGAACCTCACGGTCAGCCCCTTCAACGATGCTACGACCTCCTACTTCCATCGCTCGGTGGGCGGCTACCACGGCGCCAAACTGGCCCGCTACCAGGACTTGATCGAGCGTTATCTCACGTCGATGGACGAGGGCGTACTCGACATGCTCAACACGCGTTACCTCATCCGCTTCGACCCGACGGGACAGCCCGTCGCCGAATTGCGGGCCACAGCCAACGGCCCGGCCTGGTTCGTCCAGGAGGTCGTCGATGCGGACACTCCGCAGAAAGAAATCGACGCACTGGGGCGCATCGACACCAAAACGGCGGCTGTCATCAACACCCGTGAGTTCGATATCCGCCCCCTGATCGGCGGCGAAGGGGAAATCCGTCTGGAGGAGTACCGGCCCAATTATCTCCGGTACGAATACACGGCCACTGCGCCCGGTACGGCGATCTTCTCGGAGATCTACTACAAGGACGGCTGGACAGCCTATATCGACGGCATCGAAACTCCCTATTTCCGAGCCGACTACCTGCTGCGGGGAATGGAGCTCCCGGCCGGTACGCACACGGTCGAATGGCGGTTCCGCGCCCCCGGCTGGAACGTCGCCGAAGGCGTGACGCTCGCCTCGTCGCTCGCGATTCTCGCAGGCATCATTGCAACCGTTATACTCGTTTTACGCCATGAAAGACGACAAAAGACTCAAGCGTAAGGTACGCAATTCCTACATCGTTTCGAACATCAGCATCGCCCTGGTGCTCTTCCTGCTGGGATCGGTGGGATACCTCATGACGGCCGCCATGCAGGTGGCCCGCACGTTGCAGGAGAGCGTCACCGTCACCGTCGAGCTCCGCAACGGAGCGGACGAAAAACAAAAAGAATCGCTCCGCAAACGGTTCGAAGCCAACGAGCTGGTGAGCCATGTGGAATACAGCTCCAAAGACGATAAACTGAACGACACCGATTTCCGGCAGATGTTCGAACAGGAGTTCGAGGCGATCCTCGAAGAGAATCCGCTGCTCGACTCGTTCGAATTGACCCTGTCAGCCGATTCGGCGGACCCGGACAAGCTCGAAACCTTCATCGCCCAAATTGCCGAACTCGACGGCGTGGACCGGGTTTCCTATCCGGCACAGACCGTCGAGCGGCTGCATGCCACGATCGCGAAGATCCGGCTGGTGCTGCTACTCTTCGGCGGAGCCCTGCTCGTCATCTCGCTCATCCTGCTGAACAACACGATCCGGCTGGCGATCTTCTCGAAACGCTACCTGATTAACACGATGAAGCTCGTAGGGGCAACCAAATGGTTCATCATGCGACCGTTCCTGGGCAGCAGCATCACACAAGGCATTCTGTCGGGAATCATCGCATCGGCACTCTTCCTGACGGCCGTTTACGGACTGAACGAGGCGGTTCCGGAACTGATGTCGCTGGCCGAAACCATGAAAATCGGAATCATCGTGGGCGGCATGGTGTTGGGCGGCATCCTGATCTCGCTCTGCTTCACGTTCTTCGCCGTCAACAAGTTCGTCAACATGAAATCCAACAAGATCTATCTCTACTAAAAATCCCCGTACCATGAAAAAATTCAAGGAGATCAACGATAAAAACGATCCGAAGATGCCGCTCTCGCTCAAAAATTACATCCTGTTGCTCGCCGGACTGATCGTCATCATTCTGGGCTTCGTCCTGATGGCCGGCGGCGGCAGCGACTCGCCCGACGAGTTCAACT
>OGMN01001887.1_pt1 | contig 13759 bp, 10 predicted proteins | sample 1573211 | NCBI WGS metagenome assembly OGMN01 (sample SAMEA2581876, study PRJEB24529) | metagenome | biome: Human gut stool | place: China | collected 2011
TCACACTTTTCGGTAGTGTGCTAATTATAGCATATCACCCACCTTTTGTGCAGAGATTCCTTAAACCACTGGTTTTTCAAAAAATCACTTTCGATGCAGAATCTTTGTTCAAAATTTTGACAGAGCAGCCTGCCAGCTATGTCCAAGGCGACTTAAGAGCTTTGACTGCCAAAGTGTTGAAAAACGCTGCCAAGATTGCCAAAAAACAGATAAATGACGTATCAGAGCGCACGCCTCCCCTATTTGAAGGCGAGCACGAAATGATCTGCATTAACTCCTGGGGCCAAGCTCGAGTGAGCTCAGATCTTTTTTGGAAAGAATTCGACTTAGACAAGAAAGGTCTGGTCAACAGAAAGGTCGGAGAAAAAAGACCGGACGGATCCGTTGTAAGGTATCACGAAATGTTCTCCGGCTACATTAACAGCAAACGACTGGAAGACTCGCCGGAATCTGTTGAAGCACTTTATTACTGCTGGGTGCTCGCATCAAAAATCACTTTGGCCGGCGCCATTGTTCCGCAAATGTATGAACCCGTTCCAAAATGCTTTGCTGTGCGGTGGATTCCGGCGACATCTGATCTAACGATCAAGACTTTAGTCGTCAAACTTGGTAATTTACTCAACGGTATTGATCGAGAAGTTTTTGACATCCTCAAGTGCCCGGACGAAATCGACGAGCAAACTTTGGGAGAAATTTTCTTAGGAAGTTTCATCCAGAGCTACGTCACCGCAGCTTTCCAGTCAACCTCGGGAACAGATTTGAATGTGTATGAACAGTCTGCGCTCCTCGGCGGCGGCTTTATCGACACCGAAGATGAAGTATCTGCTGAAGCCGCTCGTTTGAGACTGTCTGAATGGCTCAGTTCTTTGACAGTTGCGCGCTCGGAACTTCAGCCGGTGCTGACAATTTCTGAAGACATGCGGCAAAGAAGTGATTTCCCCGGACGGGAGGGACTTCTTTCTGTCAATGTTTTCGATAAAAGTATTACTGAAGAAGAGATTGTCGATGCAGAAATTCTTGATGATGATTTGCTTGAGCCGGAGGAAAAATTCGAACCTCATTTAGCAATTAAGCTGGGCTTCAACCTAGAAAACACGAAAGGACGTAATAAGGAGCGCGGCTACTATTCTTTCAACGACTTCCTCACCAACCCGAAACTGTCGGAATACAAGTTTGATGCTATGAAAGTTTCGGCAAAACTTTCCGAACACTGCCCCGAAATCTATGGAATTTTAGAGAATCCTTCAACAGATTCCTCCTTAACTGCGAATAAATTAACTCCTCTTCTTCTTGAGTCGATACCTGCGCTGACGCTTCTCGGTGTTTCTATCATCCTGCCGAAATCATTGCAGAATTTACTTAAGCCGCAAGTTCACTTAGAAGTCGACATGGACGAGGAATGGAAGGGCGGAGGCTTCCTAAGTCTTCTCGGCTTGCTCGACTTTGATTGGACTGTTGCTGTGGGCAACAGAAGAATCACGCCAGAAGAAGAATCCAGCCTCTTTAGCCAGGCAGGCAAAGTGGTTCGTTTCCATGACCATTATGTCTATCTTGATCCGCAAGAGTTGGAAAATATCCGCAAGCGCCTCGGAGGAAAACTTCAAGAGCCCAACAAACTTGCCCTCTTCCGTGCAGTTCTTGCAGGGCAAGCAGAAAAGGCACCTGTATTGTTAGGCGACAAGGTCAAAGAAGCCATCAAAAATCTCTTCAAAGATGTCGATGCTCCTTTGCCTAAATCTGTCAAAGCAAAACTCAGAAACTACCAGGAACGCGGATATCGATGGATGCTGAGAAACATTCAGATCGGTGTCGGCTCCATTCTTGCCGATGACATGGGTCTTGGTAAAACGCTTCAGGTTCTTTCGGTACTTGAAAGCATGCGGACAAGGAAAGAGTTTGATTCGAAGCCGGCTTTGATTATCGTTCCTACTACGCTTCTCACGAACTGGATGAGAGAAGCAGCAAAATTTACTCCTGATCTGCAAATCGTCCCCTTCTATGATCCGAACCGAAACTTATCCGTGGATGGCGCAGATGCTTACCTGACGACATACGGAACCATTCGGCGTGAGGATGCATTTAAGAAGAAAGATTTCAAATTAGTGATCTTAGATGAAGCTCAAGCAGTAAAGAATCACAAAACTTCTACGTGGAAGTGCGTAAAGGCTCTAAAAACCGAACATCGCATTGCGATGAGCGGTACGCCTGTTGAAAACCGTCTGCTCGAGTATTGGTCCATCATGGAAACCGCCAATCCGGGACTTTTAGGAACCGAGAAAAAATTCAAGAAGGAATACGCAGACCCGATCGAGGTTACCAAAGACAAGGTTGTCGCTGATCAGTTCAAAAAACTCACAGAGCCTTTCATTCTCAGACGATTAAAGTCAGACAAATCCATTATCCGAGATCTTCCGGAAAAGATTGTCAAAGAGGAATACTGCGTTCTCACGCCGGAACAAGCTGCGCTCTATCAGGCTACCGTCGACAAAAATTTAGCGAAATTGAACGCCGGTTTAGGCCAACTGGAAAGAGCCGCCATTGTTATTCAAATGATTCTTCAGCTCAAACAAATCTGCAATGCGCCGATTCAATTTGAGAAGAACTCGCCGTTTAAGGGACCGGAATATTCCGGAAAGATGCAGCAGCTTTTCGGCATCTTAGATGAGTTATTCGAAGCAGACAGAAAGGTTTTGATTTTCACACAGTTTAGACAAATGGGCACCCTCCTGCAAAAGTGGCTGGAAGAAAAGTACGGAAAGAAACCTCATTTCATTCACGGTGGTTTGCCTGTCAGGGAAAGGCAGGAATTAGTGGATTCCTTCCAAAACGACCGAAGAGAAAAAATCATGATTCTTTCGCTGAAAGCAGCCGGTACCGGTCTCAACCTTACCGCCGCCAGCGCCGTGATTCACTACGACTTATGGTGGAATCCGGCGGTTGAAAATCAGGCCACGGACCGAGCTTTCCGAATCGGTCAAAAACAGAATGTCACGGTTTACCGATTCATTACGGCCAACTCCTTTGAGGAAAAGATTAATGACATGCTCGAAAGCAAAAAGGCTCTGGCCGAAATGACGGTGGCCACCGGAGAGCATTGGATTACCGAACTTGACAATAAGCAGCTTCAGGAAATCTTTACGCTCAGCAAACAGCTGTCGGAACCGGATTGACGGAAGCCTAAGACTGAAGTGTCGGGGTCATTAGTAAATTATTGCGGAAATGACTTTTTCGTTGCTATTTATATTAACCGAAACGAAAAACGCTTCATTTTGAACGATTATCAATCTTGAGGGTGCCAAGCCCTTCCATCTGAACAGTTCCGAACTGTTCATCAACTTCCAAACTCTTTGTGGGAGGCACAACTGACCACTCTGTAATCCGCCTTTCGCTTCCAGAAAAAACTAAAGCGATTCTGAGCAGTTCTTTTTCTTCTGTCTGCATTCCGTGGCGGCGTTTCTCCATTTGCTCTACCATCTCTTTCAATAGACGCTTTGGGCCTGAGGCTGAGATACAGCCACCACAGTATTTGAGTTCTAAAACAATATGCCTTTCCCCCGACGTAACTCCTTAATCGCTTCTGCCATGGGCACTTCAAAGTGAAATTCCTGACTTAGCAGTTTGCGGTTAATTTTGAAATTTTCAAAATAAATTTTGAAACTTCTCTTTCTGAGAAGACAACTGACGGCTTCCAGAGGATCATTAGAGGATCAAATCCCAACCACCATAAGGAGCCACCATGGACGAGAACCATCGCGGAAAAATCAAAAAAGCACCTGCACCGGAAGTTGTGAAGTACCTTATCAACCCGGCGATTAAAACAGACCTAGAAAGAAGTTATCAAACCATTCTTGACATCAACAAAGCTCATGTCTTAATGCTTGCCGAGGAAAGCATCATCAGTGCCGACGTTGCTAAGAAGATTTTAGAGTGCACGCAGAAAATCTCTGCGATGGAAGGCCATCCGACTTTTGAAATCAATCCGAATGTCGAAGACCTTTACTTCAACTTAGAAAAGTATCTTCTCGAGCAAACAGGCGCCGAGATCGGAGGCCAGCAGCACACCGCCCGATCCAGAAACGATCTTTTTGCAACAGAAGCAAGAATGGATATCCGCGGTTTCTATCTCCGTCTCTGCGGAATGTTCAATGAACTTCGCCAGAATCTCATTAATTTAGGCAAAGAAAATATTGACGCCGTCATGAGCGGCTACACGCACCTTCAGCCGTCGGAACCGATCACTTTCGGTCATTACTGCGCCGGTGTGCTAAATGCTCTGGGACGTGATTACGAAAGAATCCAAAACGCTTGGAAAGCGTTGAACATTTGTCCGCTCGGAGGCGGTTCCATGGGTTCTACCACTTTCATGATCAACAGAAACCGTACGAGCGCCCTACTCGGTTTTGATGAACCCATGCAAAACTCTATCGACTGCACGGCAAGCAGAGATTACTGCCTTGAGATCATCGGCACGATGTCTGTTGCTTCCTGCACGCTTTCCCGCTTCGCTTATGACTTGTACATGTGGTCGACGCCTGAATACGGTTATGTCGAAGTCGATGATTCCGTTGCCGGTTGCTCTTCCATCATGCCTCAGAAGAAGAATGCGCTGACGCTGGAATGCTGCAAAGGCAAGGCTGCTCACATGGAAGCCTTCTTCGTGTCAGTTTTCAGTTCCCTGAAGAATATTCCGTTCACACACTGCAGAGACTCTTCGACAGAAGCCATGCGTTTTGTCTGGACAGCCTTGCAGGAATTTGAAGCCGACCTGGCTTTGCTCAATGTCACCATTAAGACACTGACGCTTAAGAAAGAACGGATGCTTCAAGCAGCTGTTCAAAACTACTGCACGGTTACTGAACTGGCCAATTAGCTCGTCCGCCATGACGGAATCTCCTTCCGCAGTGCGCACGGTGTCGTCGCTATGTTGGTCGGCTACATGCAGGAACATAACAAGTTAGCCAACGAAATCACTGTGGATGACATCAATCCGATTTGCGAACTCCTCCTGGGTAAGAAGACCGGTCTTACCGACGACTTGATTCGAGAAGCCCTTGACCCAACAAGAAATGCTCAGTCTAAGAAGACAATCGGCGGTTCAAACTCTGAGGAAGTCACTCGTCAGCTCGATCGTCTGCAGGCAAATTTAGATCGAGATAACCTGACATTAAATAGCAGAGTCGGCCAAGTTAAAGGCGCCAAAGAAGAATTAGAGCGCAAGGTCGCCGAAGCTATCGCATAAACTTTAACCTCCCGTTTTTCCAACCAGGCGGCGTTCCCTTTGGAGCGCCGTTTTTTTACGGCTGAAAGACAATTGACAGACAAACCTGTCTTGGACTTTCAAAAGAAGAGCGGAGTGCCGGAGCTTTTTACAAGTTCTGTGTCTAAGGAGAAACCTTGCGGCAAGACAGCGCGGCCCCGAACTGAATATCCTTCATATAATTATCAGAGAACACGAATAATCAACTGAGCTTAGACAATGGATAAAAAACAGTGGTCGGAAAATTCCGGATTCTTCAGTGCCGGCACTCAAGTCTTCCTAGTAATGGCCGAATGCGGCAATTTATCGGAAGCTTCTTCCGTCTTGAATATGCATCCGTCGACCATTTCTTATCATCTTTCAGAACTAGAAGAGAGCCTCAACGTTCCTCTATTTGACCATTCCAAAAGACCATTAAAGCTCACTTCAGAGGGGCTGAACCTCTACAACGAACTGAAATATCATTTTTCTTCGCTTAATGTTCGAGTTCAGAAACTAAGACAAAAGAACTTTCTGAAGCCTGTTATCCGAATCGGCATCATTGAAAGTCTCTCTCGGAACCTCGGAGTACATCTCATCGAAAAACTTTCGCCTTTATCTAACGAAATTTCTCTTTTAACGGGAACATCTGAAAGGTTAATCGAGTTAGTTAAAAACCAAACTGTTGATATGGCAATTGCCTGTACCAAGAAAATCAATGAATCTTTCTTTGCTCAGAAGTATTTGTTTTCTGAACCGTCAGTGTTGGCGCTTCCCAAAGAACCTCGTTTTGAAAAGGATTACTTTACTTGGGAAGAACTGAAGTTTTGCGGCTTGCCTTTCCTGAGGTACAACCGGTTTTCAGGCGGCAGCGAGATGACGGAGAATTTTCTGAATTCTTTGTTCATTCATTTGCCTAACCGAATTGAAGTCGATGACGGCGGCGTCATGCTGAAACTCATCAGCAAAGGTATCGGGTGGAGCTTGGTACGCCCCGCCACATTGGTTCAGCATCCTGACTTAGCCGCGCGGGTCCACTTCTGCAAAATGCCGGATCCGGTTATGCAGCGAGAAGTGATTCTGATCTTCGGGAAAAGCGTCAATCCGGAATTGGTCGATATGGTCGAGGCATTAAGCAAGAATCTCTACGAGCAGGAGCTTTTCCCACAGTTCAATAGGATAATGCCGTAGAGTTGAACTCAGGCTGGCTGTAGACTCCTTGGCTAAATCCAGCACAAAACGTGGATTCTGAAGATTGGACACCAACTTCTTCAGTATCGCTTGGCTTGAGAAATGTCGGGCATTTTTCTACTCTGCTTTTCTCATTGAAATTCCGAAACTAATCAACTTCAACGGACTGCTTTGAAAGGATAAGAAGGTAAACGCATCTTAGAATAGCTCAAACAGTTCTATGGAGGCTCTAAGGTTGAATAATCCCTTTATGTTTTCACAAGAGCAGTCTGAATTTTTGGAGAAAGCTGCCAAAAGGTATATTTGGTGGATGACAAAGGAAGAAACAATGCTTGATCCGTTTTTTGTCATCTCTCAAGTCATGAATCTTGGAGATATCAACGATTCCGCTAAATTGTTCTGTATTTTTGACCACAAAATCCTTCGTCAAGTTTTGTTAAACGCAAAAGCCGGATGGTTTAGCGACAAAAGAACATGGGGTTCTTGGAATAACTTGCTATTTCCCGAATACAACTTTGTCCCGCCCCCGATGCCGGTTAGGAAGATTCCTGATTGGGACAGTCTATGAAGTGCTTCAATCCGCATTTAGAAATCCTGTCTGAAGTCCAACAGTGGGTTTATCCTCAACTTCGAAATCTAAAAGATCTTGGATTCGTCTTATACGGCGGGTCGGCGCTTGCGCTCCAGCTCGGCCAAAGACAATCTGTCGGCTTTGAATTTTTCTTGCACGGACGATTAAAACAAAAACTTCTTAGAGGCGCCTGCCCTTTGTTAGGTGACGAAAGTCTTGTCACTCAAATTCAGGATTCCGAAAACACCGTGACCTTTGAAATCTCTCCTCCGGATAGCGGCAAAGGGATCGCAACAATTTCTTTTTTCGGAAACCTAGGCTACGGCCGTGTCGGAGAACCTCGATTGACCGAAGACGGAGTCCTCGTTGTGGCCTCCGCTTTGGATATCTTTGCAACCAAGTTGAAGGGCATCATTCAAAGGCCATCAACCGAAGATTTTGCGGACATCATTCGGTTGATAAAAAGCCAAGAATCCCTTCTCGAGGCTTTAGAGGCTGCATCCATTCTCTTCGGCACAGATTTTTCACCAATGCTTGCGCTAAAAGCATTTTCCTACTTTGACGAACTTAAGCCGCCGCTGAGTCAAGTTGATGCTTCCTTTTTAATAGAACAAGTTTCTAACACTGTGAAAAATATTAGCGTTAGAAATATCGAACGACCTTCACTTTCTTCTAAAAATCTCGGCCCAAAATAATTTTCGAGCTTCTAACTCTCTTAAAAAAAACATTTTTTCAATAAAGCGCAGAATAAAAACCTCCCCATGGCTTGCGCAGCCTAACTTACTTCCTAATTTGGCAAAGTCTCTATCTGTTCTCTGAAAGTCATTCATGATACGTGATTTAGCCGCCTGACTTATTTTCCTCAACAAAATCATTCCTGACTTTGATCTCATAAACTGATAAGCTACAGGCAAGTCCGTCCGGAGAGTCTGACAACTCTCCGGACGGTGACTTACTTCAGGAGATCCAACTTAAGTTTTTACTTCTGGTTTGCAGCCGAGTTGCCAGCAATGCGACCGAAAGTAAAGATGTCGGCAATCGCGTTGCCGCCTAAGCGGTTCGTACCATGGATACCGCCGGTGACTTCGCCTGCGGCGTACAGACCTTCAATAACATTACCCTGACGATCAAGCACGCGAGTTTCTTTATCGATTCTCACACCGCCCATCGTGTGGTGAACGGCCATACTGGACAATGCAGCCCAATATGGAGCTTTTTCAATCTTGTGAGACAGATTGCGTTCTGCTTTACCGAAGTCTGGATCTTTCTTCTGATCAACCATTGCGTTGTAGTCTGCGATCGTCTTCTTTAACTGATCGGCAGGAACACCCATCTGCTTAGCTAAATCCTCCAGCGTATCGGCCTTGAAAGCGTCGCCGGTCTTCAGGCCTTTCATTGCATCGTCGCGAACCACTTGATTGTAGCTGTTGAAACCGTCGATATCGACAATGGCGTAGCCGAATTTTTCAGGAAGGTTCAGGATGGCGTCACGAAGAACGTCACGACGGGCATCTTCGGCCACAAAACGTTTACCGCGTTTGTCTACGAATACATAGCGCGAAACGTCAAGGTGCAGAGCCTGACGAGATGTGTGTCCCGGAGGGCAGCCGGGGTTGCACTGGATGTAATCCAGACCCAACAGGTATGCGCCTGCCTCGTTAGCGGCGAGCATCACTTCTCCGGTAGAACAGGCTTGGTTATTGGTGGTTGTGAGCGTTAGCATGCGAGGATCATGGATCGCGCGGAGACGCGGATTCGCAGCAAAACCACCGGCTGCCAAAACGATACCTTTAGTGGCACGGATGTAGAAGGGTTTGCCTTGTCTTTCGGCCATAACACCGAGTGCTCTGCCTTCATCAAACTGTTCACGAATGATCTTGACCAGCTTTGTATTGGTCATGATATCAACGCCAAGTTCTTTGGCTTTTGTGGAAAGCACGCGGATAAAACCTGTTCCCTTCGGTTCAGTGGCAAGGTGGGAACGAGGCCACAGGGCGCCGTAAACTTGCATGACGTCAGGACGGAACTTAAGACCCATGCTTTCGAGCCAATGCAGAGAGCCTAAAGCGTTGGAGCAAAGAATGCGGACCAACTCAGGATCGGCACGGCCGTCACCTCCCGCCAGAGTCTGTTCGATATGTTTTTCGATACTGTCTTCAATGCCCTGTTTCTTCTGGCGTTCGGGGTCAACAGCGTTGAAGTAGCCGCTGGAGATCATTGTGTTGCCGCCGATGAAAGCTAATTTTTCAATCACGGTAACTTTTGCACCGGCTTGTGCTGCGGAAACGGCTGCAGCAAGACCTGCACCGCCGGAACCGACAACGAGCACTTCGGTCGTTAAATCCCATTTATCAGGAACAAGACTTGACTTCTTTTCCTGTGCAAAAACGGAAGAAGCCAGAGAGGCGGCAGAAGCTGCGACACCGGCGGACAAAAGACCGCGGCGAGATATAGTAAATTTGCTCATATATGCTCCTTGGTTTGGATGACTGCCTGTAGTTCAGGCTATGTCATCATCGTAAGGAGAGCGGGCTTTTTCTCATATCCGATGAAGATCGGATGTGCAGATCATCAAAGACCAACCGCGGCATTTTCTCCTGCAATCCGACCGAAAACAAAAGCATCCAAAAGGCCGTTTCCGCCGACTCGGTTAGAGCCGTGAACGCCGGTTGTCACCTCCCCTGCCGCGTAAAGCCCTTTGATCGGTTCTCTTTCCTTAGAAAGAACCTGAGCCTTTTCATTGATCACGATGCCGCCCATGGTGTAATGGACGGCCATTCTTACGCGAGCGGCATAAAAAGGAGGCGTTTCAATCTTTTGCGTCAGCATCCAAACCTCTCTGCCGTAAGGATCCTTTTTAGTCTCAACGGCTTGGTTGTATTCCTTAATAGTATTGACGAGATTTTCGGGAGGAACCTTCATTTTCTTGGCAAGCTCTGCCAAGTCATTACTTTCAAAGTGCTCGCCTTCGATCTCTCCCAAGATTCCCGCCTGCTGGAAAAGAGAACTTAAATTTTGGAATCCGTTCTTATCGACAATCGAATACACGATCTTATTAGGCTGCTGTAGCACAGCATCACGCAGGTAATCTCTCGCTCCGTCTTCTGCTACAAATCTCTTTCCGTGGATATTGACCAACACATGCCGAGTCACATCAAGATGGTATCCGGAACGATGGGTATAGCCGACGTCCGGTCCGAGATTGCACTGGATATATTCCATATCAGAGACAGCAGCGCCTGCTTTCTCCGCAATACCAATCATCTCGCCCGTTGCCGAGGAGGCGCCGGTAAATGTCATTCCTTCTAAGCGGGGATCCATTTTTGCGTAAAGGGCTTTGTTCGCACTAAATCCACCAGAAGCAATAATGACAGCCTTATCGGCATAAAACTTTCGCAGCTGATTTTTAAATCGAGCTTCTACACCTACAACTCTTGAACCTTCCTTAATTAAAGCGACCACCTCAACATTCGTGAGAATCGGAATATCTTTTGCTCGGCACTGCTCTGACAAAGCTGCGACGTACCCTCTCCCGTGAGACACCGAAGGATAATGACCTCGAGGCCACAAGCCGCCATAAACCTGAAAGACACCCTTTTTGAATTTAACGCCAATACTTTCTAACCATTGAATGGTCTGATAGGAGCGATCCGTCAGAACTTCAACCAATGCTGGATCGGCTTTGTCATGACCGGCTGCCAATGTCTGCTTATAAAACCATTCATTGGAATCTTCGATTCCTTGAAGTTTTTGATTCTTTTCGTCGGGAGCATTAACAACACCGCTGGAAATTAAAGTGTTTCCGCCGATGATGGGCATCTTTTCGAGGATGACGGTTTTGGCTCCTTTGTCTTTGGCCGAAATAGCCGCCGACATCCCAGCGGCGCCTGAACCGATCACAATGACATCCACTTTATCCGGAAGCAGATCTTCTTTCTGAGCCTCGCCTTTTGACAGGGCAAAAGAACTTAGCGGCAACAAGCCCAGAGCCAAGAGGCTTTTTAAGAGGCGATTTCTTGTCCACATACTGTTCATACCATTAGCGAAGATTGAGGTTGCGCAGAAAGTCAGCGATTTCTACAGCATTGATGAGATTGAGCTTCTTGCATGCGACACCACGATGCTGCTGGACAGTCTTCTCGGAGATCTTAAGGGTATCGGCAATCGTTTTATTCATCATGCCCTTGCCGACAAGAATTACCACGTCTTTTTCACGATCTGTCAGAGAATCGAAGCGCTTTCTGTCATAAGCAAGCTTTTCTGCCTGGAATTTCAAATCACTCGAAACTGTCAGAGCTTTTTCGACTGCTTCAATCAGTTCTTTTTCGGCCGGGGGTTTCAAAAAGAAATCAAATGCACCGTTTTTGAAAGCTTTGACTGCCATGTTGACGTCGCCATGACCGGTTAAGAAGATGATCGGTCGCTTGTTGTCTTTTGCGTTCAGTCGTTCTAAGAGTTCTAATCCGTCAATCCTCGGCATCCGAATATCAAAGATGAAGCATCCGTCAGCCGCAAGCGCTTCATAGTCATGTAGAAAAGCTTCGGGATCATTCCAAACACGGGTCCTCCATCCGAGTGACTCGAGAAAGAAAGCCAAGGATTGAGCCGTTTCTGCATTGTCATCCACAATGTAAATCATTCCGGTTGTCATTGATTTTCACCTATTTCTTTTACTGAATCAGCCTTAAGCAGACAAAGCTTCATGACTAAGTGACCTTCTGCGTTTCTTATGGCGCTCAAACAGCCTCCCTGCGATTCTGCCAAAGCCTTGCAGATCGAAAGACCCAATCCCAAGCCGTCCGTTTTTTGGCTGACTTTCGGGATAAAGATAGAGTTAACTAAATCCTCAGAGATTTCAGGTCCGTTATCTCGAATTTGGATGACTGCTTCTTGTTCTGACTCTTCCACAGTGATGCTGATTAAAGGCGCAGACTCATTTTTACAAGCTTCCAAGCTGTTCTTGAAAAGGTTATAGAGGACAAGATCACTTTCGAGCGGGTCGACTTCTACCACTATTACCTCAGAGCAACTCAAATTGAAACTTATTCCGGAGCCCTTGATCTGCTTGAACTTTTGGATGGATTTTTCCAAAAGAGCCAGAAGATTCACTCTAACCTTCTCTGCACTATGCTGCTTTGCATAGGCTCGCACTTTATTGACGATTTGAGCTGCTGTTTCGCTTTGATGAGTAATCCTCTGAAGCGTTTCCTGCAGGACTTCCGGATCCAAAGAACCGCGCTCATTTCGAATTCTCAGTCCCCGGGAAAAGTTTGTAATCGCATTGATCGGCTGCTGGAGCTCGTGGGCAATCATCGATGATAACTGTCCGACAATACCTGCTCTCTCCATCGCTGAGATCTTTTCTTGTTCTGAGTTCACAAGCTGCTGAAGTTTCTGGGCTCTTTGCATAGAAGCCGTTAATTGAGCAGTACGTTTGCGAACCAGCCAAGAAACATAAATCGTATGAGCAAACAGCAAGAACAGAAAAATAAAAAAAGCCCCCAGCCACGGGCCATATTTACTTAAGAAATTCTTCCAGAAAGCTTTGTCCTTGTTTTCATCTTCAAGTGCAGACAACAGTGAGGCAATGGCGTCGTTGTTGCTCGGCGTCGACCATTCCATTAAACCTTGAAGTTTAGGCACCGTAGGCAAAACAGAACTGACTTTTAAGATGAGATTTCGCTCTTTTTCTGTAAGTTCGGAAGCCGGTTTAGAAACCGCCATTACCCAGCCCGGATACAACCCTGTTGAGTGTCGGCAGCGAAGGTCACTGCTGTCGCGCGGGCTGATGACCTTTAAAGAATCAGGAGTGATATTGCCATCCCGCTCCATCCTCTCAAGGAGGCACGCGTCAATGATTCCGACATCCCCTCTTCCTTCCAGAATTTCGTGGACAACCTTTTCAATCGGAGCACCGCTGAAGGAAACTTCCTTGGAGAAATGACCGGGACCGAAAATTCTTTGGAGTTCTCTTAAGCCGATCAGATAGCTCAATGATGAGGTCGGAGACATCCCTACGATTTTCTTGTCTTGCAGATCAGTTAATGAATTGATATCCGTCCGATCTTTCCGGGTAATGAAAGCGGCTCCGCTCGTATGAGAAGAGTCAATGGCCAAAGGATGTTTCATTGCAGCAACCGCCCAGGCCCCTGCCTCCGACAGGGCTGCGAAAGTCGCCGCGTCCGTAATGAAAAAGAAGGCGGGATTATCTTTGGTCTTTTTAAGAAGGTCTTCCTTGGCAAGATAATTCAGTTCAAAGAACTCGTCGGATATTTCTTCGCGCAAGTGATCTAATGTAGTCGCTATCGTTTCGATCACACTTCTATCTTCTCCGATAACCTGGGCATCTAGAGTCACGGCCTGTGCACAGCTTGTCCACGACCATATACAAGCTGCGCTGAACAGGATCGGGATTCTGGCGATTAAGGGATCGAAGATTCGGCTTGCGCCCATGACTGTCAAGGGTAGTTCTATTGGACGTAACTTTGCCACAAACGCAATCAGCGATCAATTGAGATAATTACTCAAGCTTCCACAGGCAGGGCTTATCCGACTTATGGACAAGAGGACGTTTAAGGAAAAAGCTTGAACTGCATCAAGCGCTCTTGGAGTTTTCAGAGCAGTTCCTTGCCGACCGGCGGAGAGTCCAGCCATTCTCTGTCTTCTAAATTGCGTCGAGTGCTTGCTTGAGCTTTCTCAAACTTGTCTAGTAGTTCAATCTATAAATACGTTATCAATTAAGTAAATGCGGACTCGATGTC
>OGMN01001896.1_pt1 | contig 13701 bp, 13 predicted proteins | sample 1573211 | NCBI WGS metagenome assembly OGMN01 (sample SAMEA2581876, study PRJEB24529) | metagenome | biome: Human gut stool | place: China | collected 2011
GAAGTTTATACCGAATTATAAGAGACTTCTTTTCCAATGTTTTATCCGCAATTTTATTTCTTTCTATGCCACAGACATAAATCACGATATGGATTTCTATGTAGGAAGCATCCAATATCGTTCACAGATGTTCAAATAACTTGGTTGAGGTTCATCTCCCATACATAAGGCATATATTCTGGTTTGGTTCTCTTTTATCTTTTGGATTTCGGCAGATAGCTCTTTGTCTATCGGTGCCATCTCAAAGTCCGAAATCATCACAAAATCTGCTTCCCGGTATCCCTCTTTCTCAATCATGCGGGCGGTATGGGCAATGGCAGGAGCGATATCCGTGCCACTGTGAAAAGATTGGCACAGGAAATCTACCAACCGGTCGAAGCTGGTACCTAAGTCTGTGATCTCGATGCATTCCACATCGTCGGAAAAGATGATAATGTAGCATTTGCGATGTTGTTGTTCCGTCAGTTCGGCAATGGCAAGCAGGGCCGATTTGGCTAAATTTTCCCTTTTGCCGGACATTGAACCGGAAGTATCGATACACACAATGAAAGGTCCTTCGGCTTCCTCGGAAACCTGGTTGCCCGGTAGCCTTTTATCATTCATGGGTTGTCGTTCGCGTGATGCATAGTCTATCATCCGGAGTTTTTTTTCGGCATACCGTTCGAAGAATATCGGTTGCAAGGATTTCTCTGCCAGATAACAATATTCGATGGGAAGCAGGCTGTTGAGATCATTGCCTTCGCAGATGCCGGTGATATCACTTCGGGTAGAATGTGTTACGATTTCTTCTTTGCGAATGCCGGCAGTCATTTTAAAGCGTTTCTGTCTCCCTTGGCGTTGTTTTCCCAATATCTCTATCAATTCTTGTATGGCAGGCGTTTTCTTGATTGTTTCATCATATTCCAGAATCTGTTCGGCTATCTGCTTATGGTTTCTCAATAGCCATACCAAGCGGGAATCGCCGCGTATCGGAAGGTTTTTGGAGAGCGATATCTGTAACCGGTAGAACTCTTCGGACAGCCGGTTGATATGTTCCATTTGATAGTTGAATTCATTGTTGGATAACAATCGGTGCCATTTATCGAAGAAAAGCGTTCGTAATGCTTTCCATTCTTTCGAGCGTGGTTTGAGAGCCTGAAATCGTTCCAGATAGTATTTTACATTGAGGTCTACCATATTGTACCTCATAGAAAGCGGATAAGCACTGTTCTTCAGAAAATGCAGAAACTTTGTATCCGAAGCTTCGTCCGTTTCATGGAAGTACTCCCATTGGGCGGCATACCGCGAATAGAACTCTTGCAAGGAGGGAAGCGTATACCGGAAGTATTGCCGGATATCCATATCCAATTCTTCGGGTCTGATAATGAGATTGTGCAATTGTTCATCATACACCTTGTAGGCAATCTCTTGCAGGCGGTCATAGTACCTGTCTTGCAATTCCTTTAGTCTAATAGTCCCTGTTCTCTTGTTCATGGGCATGGGCGATGATACGCAACTCGTTCCGGTAACTCTCTATGATATGGGCTGTTCCGTTCAATATACGTTTCAGATCGGCTTTTTGCCTGGTGCTCAGAAACAGATGCTCTCTGGCATATCCGTTTTCCCGGTCGGAGAGTTTCTTGAATTCAGTTTCCATGTTCTGCAATAAGTCGATCACCTCTTGCAGGCGGAATTCAAACGGCGTGCTTTTCTCTTCGTTGGGTTCGGGCAATGATTCGCAATCTTTATAGCACAACAGAGGATACTCTTCGTTGTTGACGAATACGGACCGGTTTCCTTTTCGCAATGAATAGATGTCTTTCTGGGCAATGCTGCGGTTTTTTACGAAATCATATGTTTTCAGTATCTTGTTTACCGGGCGGAATTTATCCTGTTGGATGTAAAACAGCCGGTTACTGTCCTTTTTCAGATTCTGGTAGTCGGAAGCGAACATTAGCAGGTTACCGGCTATCCGGTATCCTTCGATACGGTGATAAAAAGTATCGACCACCTGAATGGCCGGGTCACTGATTTCCCGCAGGCTCTGTTCGGCTTTCATATCTTCTTTCAAAGCATCGAGTTTCTGCTCCAATTTTTCTCCCAACAGATATGTATTTATACTTTCGGTAATAGCCTGTTGCACGATATTCTCCACAATAGGGAGTTGGCTCACTTCATCCCATATACAATAAGGTATCAGCAGGCAATCGGCAAAGTTTACTGCCGGTGATTCGTTTAGGTAAGCCGAAGTACGCAACAGTCCTACGATCTTTTTCCAACGTCTGTCTGAGATGTAAATAGGAGGGAGGTTGGCATCCCGTTGCGTATTATATTGCTCTACTGTCCGCTTGATGGTATGCACCAGTTCGAAGAAAGTATAATGCAGGGTCACTGTCTCTGCCTCCGCCTGCATTTTGCAGTATTCTTCCTGTTCGATCGGCAGTTTCTCCGGTATATTCGGTTCTGTATCCTTTGTCGAAGCAATCATCCGGACAAAAGCGAATTCCTGTTCGATACAGCCCACAAATTGCCGGATAAGGAAGCGGTCATAAAGTGCTTCCAGCCCTTCTCCCTTTGCCGGTAGTTCGTTAGAAGCCGCTATCAGTACTTTCAACGGGACTTTCACTGTAAACTGTCCGTTCCGGTATATCTTTTCATTGATTACTGTCAGCAGGGAGTTCTGTATGGCCGGGCCTGCTTTCCATATTTCATCCAGAAAAGCCACTGAAGCTGTGGGAAGATATCCTTCGGTAATCCGTTCATAGGTATCTTCATCTTTAAGTTTCGAGATCGATACCGGCCCGAAAATCTCATCCGGAGTACTGAAACGTGACATTAGGTATTCGAATGCATTGTTTTCTTTGAATGCATATTTCAGCCTTCGTGCTACTAAACTCTTGGCTACTCCCGGAGGACCTAACAGGAAAATACTTTCTCCGGCAATGGCCGCCAATAACGAAAGGGCTATGGTGTGTTCTTTCTCAAATACTCCCTCATTAAGAGCGTCGAGAAGTTTGTGGATACGTGGTTTGATCGAACTCATGTTTTTTCAATTTGAATGCAAAAATAAGAATAAACTCAGGATGAAAAAGAATAAAACCGGTAGTCTTTACAGAGAATTTATGTGTTTCCCATTTAACATTGTTAATTCCCGTTTTCTATTATTCTATTCTTTGTGGCAAGAATTATATTTTAAGGAGTTAAAAGATGCATTTCTTGAAGACAAAACATTAATTTTAACGTACAGTTAAAGTTAATGTTTTGTATGTAGGGTATAGATTCTATGAAATGGTTGATTTATAGTATTATATGACTTAAATCATGTATCATGTATATTCTTTCTACCGTTTTTTCTCGTTGATGGAATATGGTGTTAGTTGATATTTTATCAATTATCGAAACCTGATACTAATGCGATCTTTTTCTTGTTTTATTCATTTGTTTGAAGAATAGTCTTTTTATAATTATTGCAGAATATACACTAATATGATATGCTTGAGCGCACTTTTTGACTGTTTAAGTCTATTTTGCTTTTATCGTGTTTTGTTATGTTTTCTTTTTGTTATACTTTTATAGCGTTTTAATATTTGTGTCTGATTTTTGAATGGTAATAAATTAATTGTTCTTGTCTCTAAAATCGCCAAATTGAAGAGTACTGCACATGGACAATTTTTAGGCAGCATGAATTTTCATCTGCATGAATAATGAAAGATAATTTTCATGCTGCTTTTTTATTTTTTTAGATATAATGAGGATTTTATTTGTATAATTCTTTTTTTTATCTAATTTTGCGAGCATAGACAAGTTCGAAGGAATTTGTTTGAAATAAAAATATTAGTTAACGAGCGTAAGCTAATTCTTGTCTCTAAAATCGCCAAATTTAATGAGACTGCACAAGAAATAAGTCAACGGTTGTTTAGCTCGTATTATTATAACTTGTATCTATTCTTACCTTTCATTTTCTGAGAATGAGAGGTAACTATGACTCTTCTTATAATATAACGAAGCGTAGACAAAATTGTTCATTTGTGCAGTGGGTGTTTGGCGATACCTGGAGGCGGATGACAATTGGGTCTGCGCTTTTTTGTGTTTTGATTGGATCAGTAAAGTCGGATTCAAAATGATGACAAGTGTTTTGTTATTGACTTTTTTAAGAATTTATTAAACACTTCAACGAAGAATAGATGACAATAATATGGGTGTCCAAGATGTATACCACGAGATAGAAAAATCGTTTGCCAATGGGACAAACGACCGCGAAGCGCACCCAAAACGTTGGATTGCTGTTCTTGTTCAGATGAATTGTGAGAAGAAAACAGCTACTCAATTGGGCAAGGCTGGTTATGAAACGTATATCCCTACACAACAAGAAATACATCAATGGAGCGATCGAAAGAAAAAAGTCAATCGTCTTATTATGCCAATGGTCGTGTTTGTTCGTGCAACTGTAAACGAAGAAGAATGGTTACGCAATCAATCGTATATCTTCAGACTCTTAGCTTTACCTGGCAGTGATGAAGACAAACGAAAATTTGCTACTTCTATCCCAGACTATCAAATAGACAGATTAAAATTTATGCTTGAAAATGCAGAAACAGAAGTCACAATTATCAGTGACTTGCATGCTGGCGATAAAGTTTATGTAGCATCTGGTTCTTTGAAAGGTCTTGAAGGAGTGGTAAGTGAGGCAGACGACAAACATTCTATCGTTGGAGTTTTAATTGATGGATTAGGATATGCTTGTGTGAAAATTGCTAAGCACTGTTTAACTGCTAAATAAAGAATATTTGAAATGATTTTATATAAATCATACAAAGACATGACTGACAAGGAAATTGTTGACCTCATTATTGCAGGAAACGAAGAAGCTATGCTCTATCTGCTATACGACAGATACGAGAGTGACTTGAAGTTTTATGCGTGGAGATATTACGATTCGTTGGCATATCTTGAAGATTTGATTAATTGTCTATACATACAATTCAAAGGCAAAAGAGGTGACTGGCAACCATTGAAATCCTTCCAGTGGAAATGCAAGTTCAGAACTTGGTTCTGCTCTGTTGCATCGCATTTATTCTTGGAAAAGAAAGATGAATTGATAGGTTTAGGGGGAAAAGATGGCTCTATTGTGGTAAATGGCGGAGATAAACCGTTGCCAGAACCTGAACCGGAAGCTGGTAATCAGAAATTGGTAATGCTCATGGAGGCCATCAACCGATTAGAGAATGATGACTATCGCTTCATACTTATCAAAGAACTTGAAGGATATAATCACAAAGAGATTGCTGAAATGATGGTTGCAAAAAGAAAGAAAGAGAATAAAGTAACCTTCTATGACGGCAAGATAGTCGTTCCTGATGCTCACTATGTAGATATGAATAAGGCAAGGGCACTCAAGGAGGTCAAAGCTATTGTAGAACAGATTAAAAAAGACTGGTATGAAAATAAGTGATGAACTGATTGCCTGTTATGTAGAAGGAACTGTAACCGCTGAAGAGCGTAATTTCGTTCGAAGATATTTGTGCGAACACCCGGAAACGTATGAGCATATTCTATGCTTGATGGACAATGACACAGTTGATTATTTAGGTGAACAATTAGAAATTTCAGATAATTGCATTCCGATGAATGAATCATCATTCTCAGAAATTGCGTATTCAGCAGCGGCATTTGCCCCTGAGCAAAACAAATTATTCATACCTAAAAATAAGTCACAGAAAGCCAAGGCAAGCGAATTATATGATAGGTTAAGTAGAATGAGTACTGAATTAGATGATTTATTGTAAGATATGCCCTTAACCGAAGGATATACAAAGTTAAAGAGTAAGGCCGAACAGATTGTAGAATCTGTGAAATCCTCAAAATTTCTTTCACAAAAGAAAGAAATGTCTCTTCCATATGCATATCCCTGCGATAATTATATGGATGCAATCCTTTCAAATGGATTGGTTCGTAAAACACTTCAATTATTTGCCGATAAATACTGTAAAGAGCAAATCAAAAAAATAAAATCAACAGGGCAATTAGTCAGCAGAAGTAATTATCCACACTTATATGATGTCCTTCAAAGTTGCTATAAATCTTTGAATGTTGAGGACATTCCGGAAGTATATATTACTAATCAACTCAAAGGTATAAATGCATTAAGCGTAGGAACAGACAATGCTCCAATCATTCTTATCAGTTGTAAGGCGGTGATTAGTTTGCCTGATGGGGAATTGAAATTTATGATAGGTCACGAACTGGGGCACATTCTTCAGAAGAACCTAATGTGTCATACTATTAAAGGATTATTAGATAATCTAAATAACAAATCTGAGATTTTGGGGCCTATCGTATCTGATTTGATAGATGTTCCACTCAATCAATGGTATAGATGTGCAGAATATACTGCGGACAGAGCTGGGTTGATATGTGTAAAAAGTATATTGCACATTAAATCTTTATTCACAAGGTTATGTAACACAAATATTAAAGAGACAAATCAAATCGCAAGATATTTTGAGTTGAGCAATATACACCCAATGTATAATAATAGACTTAACCAATTAGAACAATTTATTTCACTTCAACAATAATAGTATGATAAAGAATAAAAAAATACTAAAGGGCTTGGATCATTCACAATATGAACATCCATTTGACCAAAAAGCATTGAGAGCGCTGCAGAGAACTCCTGGTGTTGACCTCGTTGGCAATTTCATTACAAAGCATACCATTGAGAAAATTTACACGGTGCAGTATACTGGAAGTAATCTCAAAGTTACTAGTGAGAACTATCCGGAAATATTTGAGTATTTGCAATATGCTTGCCAGATTTTAGATTTGCCTAAAGTGCCAGATTTGTATATTCAATGGGGATATGGTATAAATGCATTTACTGTTGGATCTGAAAATCCGATAATTGTACTAAACTCCGGATTGATAGACCTTTGTGAGGATGATGAAATAATGTTCATCATAGGTCATGAATGTGGCCATATAAAAAGTAATCATATGTTATACCATATGATGGCACAGGTTATTAATATGGCAATTGATTCCATTCCATTTGGAAGTATTGCTGCAGCACCATTGCAATATGCTCTTTATTACTGGGATAGAATGTCTGAGTTTACAGCAGATAGAGCAGGTTTACTATGTTGTCAGAAACCAACAGCTGTAATGAAAGGGTTAGTAAAGATGGCTGGTCTTCCAATAAAAGAATATCAAAATATTAAAGTTGAGGGATTTATAGAACAAGCCAAGACATTTAAAGCATTGGATTATGACGCGATGAATAAAATAATCAAATTTATATCCATTGCAGACTCTTCTCATCCATGGACAGTGATGAGGGCAGCAGAATTATTGAATTGGTTGCAAAGTGGAGAACCTAAGCAGATAATAGGTTAATCTAGGTGAGCGTGAAGTATAATACGTTTAATAATATTTATCTAATTTTTTGATTATGGCAACAGCGACAGAAATGTATGAATTTAATGAGCCTAGTAATTACGAGCAAAAATGTTTATGTGTACTTGTTTTGGACACCTCTTATTCAATGGATGATGGTCCTATTGAAGAGTTAAATGCTGGTCTTCAACGATTTCAAGAAGAACTTCTAAAGGATGAAATCACTAGAGATCGTTTGGAAGTTTGTATTGTTACATTTGATAGTGAAGTTAATGTTGTTCAAGACCCTGCATTATTAACTGAATTTACCATGCCTACTCTTCAAACCAATGGCTAAACTTGTATGGTAGATGGACTTGAAGAAGCTATTAGTATTGTGGAGAACAGAAAGCTATATTATAAATCACATGGAATAACATATTATCGTCCTTGGATAGTTATGATGACAGATGGGGAGCCTGATAGCGATCAGGATGTAGATGGTATTGCGTCAAGAATTCATAATGATTCCGAATCAAAAAAATATGTGTTTATTCCAGTAGGTGTAGGAGACGATATCAATGAAAATGTTCTTAGAATTTTGTCAACTCCGACTTTCCCTCCAATGAAAATGCAATATGTTAAATTCATAGAGTTTTTCCAATGGCTAAGTAATAGTATGTCTACAATTTCATCTTCCCAAGATGGAACTGTGACCATTGGCAATCCAGATGCATGGTTAGACAAAATGTTAACAAATAATTAAATATTACTTATCATTTAATTTTTAAACAATTATGGCAACAGCAACAGAAATGTATGAGCAAAATGAGCCTATTAACTATGAGCAGAAATGCTTATGTGTATTGGTTTTGGACACATCAGGCTCAATGAATGCAGATAATGCAATTGGGCAATTAAACCAGGGACTTCAAACTTTTAAGTCGCAAATTATGAATGATGAGACTGCAAGGGATCGTCTTGAAATAGCAATTGTCTCATTTAACTCCGAAATTAAAGTAGAGTTACAGCCTTCTTTAATTTCTGAAATTGAGATGCCGACCCTTAAGGCTTCAGGTCAGACTCAGTTAGTTAGAGCTATTGAGGAAGCACAGCAGGTCATTAAGGACAGAAAAGACTATTACAAATCTAAAGGATTAACATATTATCGTCCTTGGATTGTCGTGATGACAGACGGAGACCCATATCCAGCAAATCAAGACATTGATGGAATAGCTCAAAAAATTCAGGAAGATGCCGATGCTAAAAAATATGTATTTTTTATGATAGGTGTTGGCAATGAGGTACATGATGACGTTTTGTCTAAATTAACCACATCACAATTCCCTGCAATGAGGATGGATGCAGTTAACTTTGCAGAATTTTTTCAATGGCTTTCAGCTAGTGCCACTGTGGTGGTTAATAGTGACGATTTAACCGATAGCAATGTTTCTATTCCTCAGCCGACATGGGCGCAAGGATTTGTTATCGGAACTGATACGGAGTAATACATTTGAGAGGCTGAGGTAAAAAAAGTATATGCTTCAGCCTCCTTTTTTGTTAAAATATAAAAATGAAAAAGAAGAATATTATATTTTCAATTTTGTCAATAGGTTTTATAATAGCATCTATTATGGCATTCATTTATGATTATAATTGTTATGGAATTATATTATTCATACTTGGACTGTTGATGTTAGCCGTTGCATTATTAATAAATATTTTTAATGTTAATGTAAAAAAATGTATAAAGATAAATATGTCTGCGTTTATTGCTATGTCACAAAAAAATAAGAATAAATTAAATTATAAGAATATGCCTACTACTTTTATAGTTGAAGAGCAAACGGATAGTATTGATAATCAACAAGAAGATTCCCATTCCATTGAAGATAATAATTTTATTACAACTGAAAGCGAATCAAATACAACAAATGTAGAAAAGGAAGAGCAACCTATAACAGATATCGACTTAAGCAAAGGAGAAGAAATTATACATGAACTACATATTTTAATAAATAAAAAAGAGACCAATAATATTGAAGTTACACTTATTTCTAACCCTGAATCTAGGCTTCAATATAAAATTGGAACTGGAGAATTCATTGAGTATTCCAAGCCATTCACGATTAATCACAATTGTGTAATTACAGGGAAAGGCTTTTTTGATGATGGGATAAGTATCGAAAAAGTAGAAAACATTAATTCGTTTATTTCGACGCGACCAATAATTAATGAGAATAATCGCGTGGTGTCAATATTACCTAATGATAAAGAAGTTGATGTATATTATACAATAGATGGAACACTGCCCACTCGTAATTCTTTAAAATATGAAAAGCCTTTTACTATTAAAAGAAGCTGTAAGATTTCCGCTTTTACATGTAAAGCTGGTTATAAAGATTCTGATATAGTATCTACATATATAGAGATTATTATTACTCCAGAAGAAAGAATACGCCAATTTACGAATGAGCAATATGCAATAGGAATTTCCTATCAAGGAGAAGGTCATATTAGAAACTTTACTCCATGCCAGGATTTTCATTCTTATAAAAGAATTAATGAATATTGGTCAATTGCAATTGTTTCTGATGGTGCAGGTTCAGCAAAATACTCAGCTGATGGTTCAAAGGCGGTCTGTTTAGCATTTACACATTACCTAGAAGATTATTTATTAAAGTCATACCCTGATGGTTCATTGCCGGAAAATAAAGAATGGGATATTGAATTTAGAGGAATGCTCCATAAGTTTCAGATAGAATTGTCGAAGCAAGCAGAAGCTCAATCAATTGAGTTCAAGAGTCTTGCTGCTACGATTATAATTGTTGCATATTCCAAACAAGGATATTTAGTTGCACATATTGGAGATGGTAGAGCAGCTGTAAAAACATCTGAAGGTTGGCAAGCTGTCATTACACCACACAAGGGAGAAGAAGCTAATCAAACAATATTTAGCACATCAATTTTATTCTCAAATTATCCTAATCTTAAGATGTCTGGTGTTTATGTTCCTGAAACTTATGTTGGGAGAACTAGCATAAAAGCATTTTCGTTAATGTCTGATGGATGTGAATGCGGTTTGTGGCATATGAATCATAAAGTTGATTTACCTAATGGGGATTTCCGAATAGAAGAAAAAAATGTCCCATATTCAAAGGGTTTAGATGATGCATTATCGATAATAGATGAGACTTCTAATCTCAGAGAGAAAAGACTATTAAAGTTTATCACTAGTTATAATAATCCTCTCGCTAAAGAAATTGATGATAAAACTATATTAATAGGGATAGTACGATGATTTTATATTGCAACTCAGGGAAAATTAATATATGTGATACACCTTTAAGTAAGGGTGGTGAAGGTTCTGTATATAAGATTCCTTCAATGCCTAATTATTGCGCAAAGCTATATCATCCTGGTAAAGTAAATAATGAGAAGGTCAAGAAAATCGTTTATATGGTTAGCCATAAACCTGCAAATTTAATAAGTAATAATTATAGAATTTGTTGGCCTACTGATTTACTATATGATACGAATAAAAGATTCGTTGGATTTATTATGCCTTTAGCTTTTGAAGGATCTCAATTGTTATATCAACTATGTAAGGGGAAAATTAATGGTTCATTATCAAGAGATTGGCATCAGTTTTATGATAGAAATTCTAGAGATGGACTTATAAATCGGTTAAAATTAATAGTAAATATTGTTACGCCAATATATGATATTCATAATACATCAAAATATGTATTAGTAGATTTTAAACCTAATAATGTAATGATTACAGCAAATGGGAAAATATCAATGATAGATTTGGACTCTGTTCAAATAGTAGATAATAGCATTAAATATATGGCTCCAGCATTCACGGTAGAATATTTACCACCAGAGCTACAAAGAAATCCCAAATTAGGAAAGGACACTTTAGATGTAACATGTGATTTATTTGCTATGGCTGTAGTTTTTTATCAATTGTTATATGGCATCCATCCTTTTATGGTAAGTGCTAAAGATTCGTCTTGTACTGAACTTTGTCAAAATATTATAAATGGTTATTTCCCATTTGGTTGTCATTCAAGCAAAATTGCAGTGATACCAAAGCCTCATAAGAAGTTTTTATTATTACCTAGCGAAATTAAAAGTCTTTTTATTCTTGCTTTTGAAAATAATCCAAAGAATCGCCCGTTAACTAGTAAATGGGGAGAAACAGTATATAAGTTTCTAGAACCTTTAGTGAATAAAAAATGACATTAAGAGATTCGCAAAATACTGCTATACTGATAGAGAGTAATTACTTTGCATCTGGTGGAGAAGGGAATGTTTATAGAATTATATCTCCAAATAAATACCAAAATTATTGCGTAAAATTATTTCATGGAGATAAGGTATTTAGTAGATTAGATAAACTTGAGTACATGATTAATCATCCGCTTAGAATTCCCTCAAATACTCAATATAAAATATGTTGGCCTACAGATTTTGTTTATAACAACAGTCAACCTGTTGGTTTTATAATGCCACTGGCTTTTAGTGGTAGTAAATCATTGTATTCTTTATACTTGAAAGATGATAATTCCATTTTTGATAGGCGTAAGGATTACGGTATTAGAAATAGGTTTAAGTTATTATTCAATATTGCTAATGCTATTAGCAATCTACATCATCATGGATATATTATTGTAGATTTCAAACCGCAGAATTTATTATTTAGTGATGCAGGACAGATTTCATTAATTGACTTAGACTCAATTCAGATAATGTTAGGGGACTTATTATTATATTCTCCTACTGCTTTTACACAAGAATATGCATATCCGAAAGAAATAAATAATATCTCGCAGAAAAAACCTTGTTCTAAATATTGGGATACATATAGCTTTGCTATTGTCGCGTATCAATTGTTAACTAGTATACATCCTTTTATTGCTTCATCAAATTTAAAAACACCAGGTGGAGATGAAATTTCAGATCGTTTAGACTTTATGCGATATAACTTATATCCTCTTGGAAAGAATGCATCAAAGTTAAGAGTTATTCCACCACCTCATTATTACATTAATCTTCTCCCATATAAAATACAGGATTTATTTGAACAAACATTTGACCTAGATAAATCATGTGTTCTAATGGAAGATTGGATGGCTACATTATTAGAATCTATAAATAATGATATTTTAAGGAGTAACCCTTTTAGAGAAAAAAAGAAACCAATTTTTATTTTACGAACTAGACTTCCTAACGAAGCAGCTGCTGGAGATTTTTTGGAAATATCATGGTTCTCTGCTAATATTTCTAACTTAACAATTAATGGCAATGTATATACAAATCAGAATACTGCAAGATTTAAACTAAACGAAAGTTTAAGTTTAAATATTGTTGCTAGTAATTCACAGTATAAATGTTCTTACGAGTATTCTATGCGCCCTAGTTCATTTTGCATAAATTGTGGTAGGAAATATTATTCAAGTTCAGATACTTTTTGCACATATTGTGGTATAAAGAAAGTATAAAATGAAAAACTATATTACATCATATTTTGAAAGCGAAGCTACAAAGCTTAGCATTGTTGGTGATAGGTTTAAAATTTCTTTAGGACAATCTATTTTAAAGAATACCAGTATTTTAGTATCATTATGTAATTCCACACAATTAGAAATATTTCAGATTATTATATCATTAAATAATAGTGTTGGCATTTTTAATCTTCCTCCCAAGATTAATGAGGGTATATATTTTATACAGATTTTTATGCAAACTACAAAAAAAGGAATAACAACAAGTTATTCTGGGTTATTTTTCCGAAAAGATATTCCAATATGTTTTTACAAAGGAAGTTACCGATTTGTTAAAACGGTAGTTTATGTAAATAATTTATATTTATTTAATAAGATTAAAATACCTTCTTTAACTAGTAAAATTATTGAACCAGAAATAGCGATTTTAAGTAGAAACATAACAATTGGTCTATTATCTAATTATCAAAAAATACTTGCAATATATGATTGGGTTGCATCAGAAATCTATTATGATTTTGATTCTTTAAATAATGGGACATATGTCAAAAATGACCATTCTGCTTTGGGCGTTTTGAAAAGCAGAAAAACAGTGTGCCAAGGCTATACAAATTTAATGGTTGCTTTATTATTGGCTATAGGCATTCCTGCTAAAGGACTCAGTTGTTTTTCATTAGGAATTTCAACAAATGGAGGATGGGAATTAGAAGAAAATTTAATGGCTGAATCTAACCATATTATTCCAATTGCATTTTATTCTAATCGTTGGATAATAATGGATGTTACTTGGGATTCAGACAATGAATTTATTAATGGAAAATTTATAAAAAAATCA
>OGMN01001912.1_pt1 | contig 13586 bp, 9 predicted proteins | sample 1573211 | NCBI WGS metagenome assembly OGMN01 (sample SAMEA2581876, study PRJEB24529) | metagenome | biome: Human gut stool | place: China | collected 2011
GGACATTTCTTTTCGTCATAAATATGATTGTCCGCGAAGAGCGGCCATTCTGTCCTTGCATGTTGGACAGGCATACTGTCCCGGTACACGCTGGGCGTCCAGAATGCAAGGACAGCGTGTCCTGACATGCTATCCCCGCTCATTGGACTTCCAAAATGTCCCTACTTCCCGGCGATCTGCATGTCCTTTCAGTGTGTCCGATCTGAATATCCTCACAAAAAGGACATACGTTTTGTCCGAACAGTTTGTTTGAGCACAATGGCCGATCAAAATATGCATAGCCGTTTTTCCGGTCAAAATGTCCTGCCATACTAGACGCTCGAAAAGGACTCTCATATGTTCCACCCAAAATGGACACTCATAATATCCATGCAAACCGTATATGGTTGCCTGTCTCCGCCAGAGCGATTGGGAATGCTCCGGTGGGGAGCAACAGCTCTGGACCTGCAGTGATACCTTCCGTTTCTGAGGGAGGAACGATGGTTGGGGAAAGGAGCATATGGGGAAAACGGTCCCTCAGGCCTCTTCTTTTGGTGACTGGTGGAGGATATCCGATTGTTGTAAGGACGGTGGCCAACCGGAGAGGCGGGGGGATGTTCCTGATGATGGGACGGCTATGGATAATGTGGGTGTCCACTAAGGGAGTCCATATTGGATGCTTTCAGGGCGACGGGCGGATACTCAAAAGATTTGCAGTTCCTCCCTGTATGTTGGAAGAATGCAATATGATATGAGCGTGTCCATTTGAGCGTCCATTATGATAGTCCGTTTTGAGTGGATATTTTGCTGTAAAAATTCATCTTTTTCATGTTTAAAGAATGAGAAAAAACATTCATCTTATAAACATGCTATCAGAATATCTCTGCGTGTTTTTTGAAATATAAGAATATGGACATGCAAAATGGACACTCAAAAAAATGGATCAACATGTACTCTCAAAATGGCCTCTCAGAAAGTCCGCGCATAAAGGAGGGGATGCAATAACGCTACGTAGAGAAGAATACCATAAGCTCGGGTACGTGGTTACATGTGGGGAATAATCAGGTTTGTCATGGCCTCACGAACTTGGGGCTAAAATGAATACGCATTGGAGCATGTCGGCATCAGCAATGGTACTGGTGCAATAGGGGAGGGTAGATGTTCCGCCGTAGAGTTTGTTTTCCTGCGCCGTTGAAACGTTCGTTTTGTCCAGGGATGGGCCCATGCTGACATCGTTCAATCTTTTTGAAATCGTGTTTCGCCCTATGGTGAATAAAGGCATGGCTCGTGGAGTAAGCGCTATCCTCCAACGGGCTCCGGGGCTGAAAGATTTTTGAGTGGGCGGTCTAAGGGCTGGGAGGATGGCCCCCCTGAAGGCAATGGAAAAGGAATATGATAACAGCCGATGATTTCCGTGTGGCGTATCCCTGAGTGGGTGGATACTCGCAAAAACATATTTGATATACGAATTTTTTCGGGTAACCATCCGTCCTTCAAGCATTCTTTTTTTGTATGTCCGCTTGTCTGAAAAATAACAGGTATGGATTTGTAATATGCTGAAATAAAATGATTTTATCTCAAACAAAAAATCCATCAAGGGAACCGCTCTTGATGCGCGAGCCCATCCGCTGCGTAAGGGCGAACATTCATCGAAAGAAATATAGAAAAAAAATAGACTAAAAATGTTGTGTTTCAACGTTTTTTATTCTATCTGAAAACCAAGTCGTTCACTAAAAGGAGATTCCGATGGGCAAGATCATTTCGGTCGTCAACAACAAGGGTGGTGTGGGGAAGACGACGATCACCGTCAATCTCGCACATGCCCTGGCCATGCAAGGGAAAAAGGTGTTGATCGTCGATGTGGACAGCCAGTGCAACTCCACTTCCTTCTTCAACCTCGCTCCCGGCTGTGCTTCACTTTACGAGCTGCTTGCCTCGGTTTATGACGAAGAAGCCCCCGAAATCAAACCTGAATCTTGCATCTATCCCACAGAGATCGGTTGCAGCATCCTCCCGAACGTTGAGGAGATGGCCTTCATCGAAGCCGAATTCTATAAGAACGAGTCATACATCGTCGCCCTCCGTGAACGGCTGAGAGAGTATGCGACCAAAGAGTTTGACATCACCCTCATCGACTGCCCGCCTTCAATGGGGGCTTTCGTGTATATGGCGATGATCGCCTCCGACTTTATCATTGTGCCCATCCGTGCGGGGTCGCGTTTCTCGCTCGACGGTATCACGAAAACCATCAATGCTATCAACCAGATCCGCCGCACGAAGCTGAACGAAGGGCTTGTCCTGCTTAAGTTCCTGTACAATATGGCTGACTTGCGGCGGCTTGCGGACAAGCACTCGCTGACCATCCTGAATAACCGCTATCCCGGACAGGTCCTCACCGAGTATATCAGTGAGGCGACCATGCTCCGATCTTCCGAGATGCTCTCCGAAACGGTGTTCCAATCTTCACCCCGCAGTAAGGTGGCGGCGAAATTCCGCTCCGTCGCCCGTGAAATCCTCGCCGCCCTCGGCATGTAAACAGGAGCCTCTGATGACCCCCGGACAGACGCATCCCCGCAGACGCGGCCTCAACGAACTGATGGAATCCGTCGCGGCCAAGCTGGCAGAGCGCCCAGATCACATCGCGGCGGCCAGAGTCCTTGAGGAGATGCAGGCTGACGCCGCGAAAATCTCGCATAAGGCGGATGGTGTGGACGTGCAGAATGGACAGTCTGAAATGTCCTCCTCCTCCTCCTCCTCCTCCTCCTCCTCCTCTGTGGACGCGCAAATTGATTCTCCTGAGTGTCCTGACAAAGTGGACGATCAGAACGGACTTGCAAGTGGACTCGCCACGGAGGTACGATCTGGCGTCTCTGTGAAGACAGAAGCTGAGGACATGCAAAATGGACAGCCTGATCTTGCTGTCAAAGTGGACGCTCAGGCGTCTCAGCACTCCCCTTCGCAACGAGAAACAACGGGAAAATATTCTGAAACTTCAAGCCTTGAGTCCCTGAGCGCGCCCTCTACGTGGACGCCGATAGTGGACACTCTATATGGACATTCAAAGGCATCTCCGGCTGTTTCCCGTCCCGATGGACGGAAACGTCCTTATCAAGTGGATGTCCAGAATGGACACTCAGAATATCCTGACAAAAGATCCTCTCACCATGAAGAGCTGCCTGAGCGGAATCCAGAGCTACCGGTGGAGAACAGACTAGAGGCGGGGACTTCCACGGAGCAGGGGACGTCTGCCTCTCGTAAGCATGATCAGGAACAAGCCGTACCTGTCCAAGCCGCTGCGATGACATTGCGTTCGCCCACATCAGACGCTCTGAATGGCCGCTCACGCCGGACAGCCAAAGTTGACGTGCAGCCAGGGGCCCGGTGCAAACCCAAGAGGGTCGGAGAAGGGCAGATCAGCCTCCTCAGGCCTCTGGCTCCAGTGCATGGGGCCAATCCGACGAAGCTCTTCAAGTGGCTTTACGGGATCGGCAAGAAAGAAACCATCGACCTGACCCTCCCCATCATTGAGGAGACCATCGGTATCGATGCGCGCACCTGCCGTCGGATCATCGCTACATGGGCGGAAACGGGCGTGTGCGAGAAAACGGTCCATCGGCGGGGGATGCGTATCAGGCTTCTTATGGATGAAAAGGAGGCACTCGGCGCGCCGCGTGCCGCTTCCCCTTCCGTGTCGGCTTCTCCGGCGGATGAGCTGGAGAGGGCGCTGCCCGAGCTGTGCCCGAGGTTGATGGAGGTCGGTTTCACCGCCAAGCACCTGCGCCGGATCAAAGAGCTCCTCGCCGTGCAGAACATTGACCCCGGTTCCCTCACGGACGCCCTCCGGTATGCGGAGTACGAGCTGGAACACGGCCAGATGGTGGACAGCAAGGGCCAGCCCGTTTCGCGTCCGGTGGATTGGGTCTTTCGCTGCCTGTCCAAGGACGGGACCTACCGTATCCCCACGGGGTATGTTTCTCCGGCGGAATTACGCCGCCGGGAACGCGAAGAGGCCGTGCGCCGGGAACGCGAGGCATTGGAGGCCGAGCGGAGGCTGCTCGAAGAAGAGGCCGCCCTTGCCCTTGAAAAAGAGGTCGAAGCGATGTTCCGTCAGATGCTCGATGAACCCGACGGCCCGTTTGCCGCACAGATCCTGGAGAAGGTTCCCGCCGTCCTGCGTTCGCGCGGGGGGTTGGAAAACCCGCTGGTGCAGAAGGCCTGCCGGATGCAGATCAGCTATATGCTCCAGGACGCCGTCGGAGCGGGGCAGTAGGGCTATTCTGTGTGTCCATTCTGTGCGGATATTTTGGGCGGATAATGTGCCCGTCCGGGATGCGTGCGGTTGCGCATGGACAGGCAGCCCGTCCGGAAGGCCCGGACAGCGTGTCAGGGCAGGATGTCCGGACATGCTGGACGCCCAATCCGTCCGAGGATGTTGTGAGCGGCCTGTGAGGCAGGACAGAATGGCCGCACACGCCGGACAGTCTTCTTGGCGATGTCCCGGACACTCTGACAGGAAGAAAAGGCTGTAAAAACAGTGTAGACTCTCGTGAAGGGACAACTTGATCGTCCATTTTGATCGGATAATCTGATCTGACATTCCCTTCGCCTATAGAAAGAGAGAAAGAAAAACTCTTTCTCTCCCCAACGATTCAAGACAGAAGGTGCTGCTGCGAATGGCTTCCAAATCGACCAAAAAAGATCTTGTCCAACACATAGCGAAGGCTCTGGAAGTGAGCCCTGTGGAAGCCGAACGGGTTATGCTCGTGGTTATGCGGTACGTCCGGCGGCAATTGCTTGAAGATACGTCGGTGATCCTGCCGGGCATCGGGACGCTGGCCGTGACGGAAACCGCGGCCCGTCTGGGGCGCAATCCCCACACGGGGCAGCCGGTGCCCATTCCCCCGCGCAAGACGATCAAGCTCAAGGTGTCCAAAGACCTCAAGGAAGCGATGGAGCCTTCCGAAACCGTGCGCACGGGCGGGGCCGATTTTGACGCCCAATAGCTCCGCCGTTCCGGAGCACGCCTGAAGGCGGGGCCTGGCCGGAAGGGGCTTATCCCTCGAAAAGGACGATCCGGTTTCTGCCGGACGTCTTGGCTTCATACAGCGCCTGATCCGCATGGGTCAGCACTTCGCAGATGTCCGCATCTTCCCCGAACGAACGGTGCGCAATGCCGATGCTGACAGTCAGCTTGCCCGTCCGGGAATCGGGATGGACAAGGTCCAGTGCGGCCACTTCTTCCAAGATGCGCTGTGCCACGGTCATGGCCGAATACTGTCCGGCCCCGACCAGAATGATGGTGAATTCTTCGCCGCCGTACCGGAATATCCTGTCCGAATCCCGCAGGAGCGCTTTTTGCGTGGCCTGCGCCACGGCTTTCAGGGCGGCGTCCCCGGCCTGATGCCCGAATCGGTCATTGTAGTTCTTGAAGAAGTCGAGGTCGAGCATCAGCAGGGCGAGCGGCGTGCGCGCCGGGATGCGCTCCATCGTTTCCTCAAGCGCCCGGCGGTTGTATACGCCGGTCAGCGCATCCCGGAAGCTGAGGTCAGCATACTGGTCCCGTTCCTGCGCGAGCTGGCCGGAACGGGTGTTCAGTTCGTCCATATGGCGGCTGATGTCCGGCAAAACGTCGAGTACGTCCTGCAATTCCCGGATGCGTACCCGGGGAAGTTCCGAGATGGAGTGCCCGGAACGGATGGTCCGCAGCGCCTGAGAGAGCAGGGACAGGGGGCGGAGGATCTGAAGGTGGATGAGCAGCAGCGTGGCCAGCAGCCCCGCGAGCAACGCGGTCCCCATGATCGGGAACAGTTCCTCGATGCGTGAAACTTCCTCGTTGATGTGGGACATGCTCCGGTAAATCCATTCGGCCTCGTGGGTCGAAACGGCGTCGCTGAGTTCGCGCAGTTTGCCGTCGAGGGTGTTCCAGAGCTGTTTGGCTTCCACGTGGCCTCTCGCGAGCTGCGTCCAATTGGACACGATGCCGTCCCAGTTCGTCCGGAATTCCCCGCAGTCCTTGAGCAGCGTCCGTTCAGGGGTTTCGGCCTGTTCCGTCTTGGCGCACATGTCCATCAGCGGGCGCAGGCTTTCCTGCAGGCCCTGCTTGTTGGCCGTGTTTCTGGAGAAATCCTTGTCCAGGTGCCGCGCACTGTGCCTGAGGGGATAGCTGTATTCCATCCCCGCCCGCATAAGCAGCCGCCCGAGCACGTTCGAAAAAAAGATTTCCGCATGATGGAGCCGATCCTCGGCCAGATAGCTCTGCTGCCTCAGCTCAATGAGACGGAGGAGTTGCGGCCTGATCTCATCCATTTTGCTGGAGAAGTCCACCGACGTCTCCTCAAAGACCGATTCCGCGATCAGCGCCTGGGCGGTGATGCCCGCGTTCCGGCTGATGGTGGGGTCGGACGCGCTGTACACCAGCGCGATGTTGCGGCGCATGTTTTCGACGTTGAGGAGCATCTGCTGCTTGGCAAGGATCTGCGGCAGATGGCTGTTGCTGGTGGAGAGCGCCAGATTTTTGATCCGTTGAAGGTCATTGGTGAAGATAAAAGAGACGAAGGCCAGCAGCGCCAGCAGGGGCACTGAGACGAGCACGGGGAAAAGGTTGATGCCGAGTTGTCGTTTCCGCTTCGGCTCCGCGTTTCGGGAAGGCTTGCAGTACATGAACGCGCTCAATAAATGCTGAAGGGGAAATATTTGCGTACGATGCGGTCGTACTCGCCGTTCAGTTTGATATGGACGATGGCTTCGTTGATCGCCTCGATCAATTCGGAATTGTTTTTCCGGACGCCGATGTGGGCATAGGCGAGGTCTTCGTCGGGCGGGAGGGGATCATCCAGTATGGCGAAAGGCTGGCCGCGCTCGCTCTGGAGGAATTCGTACCCGGACAGACCGTCCACGAGGATGGCGTCCAGCTGTCCGGCGCAGAAGGCGTCGATCAGTTGCCCATAGGTAGGAAAACGGATGATTTCAGCCACGTTGACCCAGTGACTCCGGAGGAAGATCTCCTGCTGCGTATGATCCTGGACGCCAACGCGTTTCCCTTTCAGGCCTTCGGCGCTGACGGCCACGCTGCCCGGAAGCCCCAGATAGATGGAACGGGAGTGGTAGTAGCTGTTGGTGAAATCCATATACGCCAGCCGTTGTTCGTTTTTGGCAAGCCCGGCAACGATCATGTCCAGCTCGCCCCGGCGCATTTTTTCGAGCAGCGTGCCGAAAGCAAGGGGCTCGACCGTGCAGGAACGGCGCATGGCCTTGCACAACGCCTCAGCGATCTCCGGGTCGAATCCGGCCTGCGTGCCCTCGGCGGGAAAGGAGAAGGGCGCATAATCGTCTTCCACGCCGATGCGGAGGATTTCCTCGGCTCCGCTGCGGGGCGGGAACCCCGCGAACAGCAGCGCGAGGAGGAACCCAGCCAGAAGAACGGGCCGGAGTGAAGAAAAAGACGGTATCGTGATTCTCAAGGGAAACTCTCTCGGGGGGCAACCCGCGGCCCCTGCGCCGTTTTCGGCGGGGCTCGCGGGACGCTTCAATGTGATGCTCTCGTTTTCAAGGAGGAAAAAGCGTTCCTCAGGCCTTAACGTCGGGAAGTTCCCCAACAACCAAATCGGGAAAACGACGGAGCGGTGGGAACCCCGGAGGAGCCGGGATAAAGCCGTGCGGCGGAACTGGCGGCGGGTAGCGTCAGTTCCCGAAACCGCTCGATACGCGGCGTCGGGACCGGACAGCCGGATGGGGTTGGCCGCTTTTCCTGAGGTGCGGCCTGTCCTTTTCTAAAGGATATTTCGGCCCGTTGCAATCAGTGTTTGGGGAGGAATAACGCTTTATTATGATAAATTGCCCCGCTTTATGGCGAAGTGGGGGATGGACGTGAAAGCGGCCCCGGGCCTGAGGGGAACGCCTCCGGATGCCGCGGTTTTCGGAACAAAGGCCCGGTGCGGGCAAGGTATCTGCACATAATCATATGGAATGGCTATAAAATTGCGGGGAAGGCCCCTTCCCCGCTGGGGATACCACAGCGGCGAATGCCGGGGAGAAGCGGGCGGGGAGAGCGGGCACGGGAGCAATCATGCGGGGGAGAGGCTGGCGTGCTGTATTTTGTTTTTTCTCCGCAATCCTGTGGCGTGTTCCCCGTTTTTTTTGGCGATCGGTTCTCCGTTCCGCACGGAGACTCTGTCCGGCATCCGTTTGGGATACGGGGCCGGGCGGAGCCCGCCGGTGCCTGCGCTCCGCCAACAGGCGGGGAGGGCACTATTTTATCACATAATCTTTTAAATTATGTCAATTTTATACCACGGAAAGTAGCTGCGAAATCCTTCCCCCCAATGCCCGGCATATGCGCGATCCGTTGCAATCGAGTGCCGCGCATTCGTAATCAAAAAAATTATAACACAGTAGAATTATAAAAACAAATCCATCCCCGTTTCTGGACGAGGCGGGATTTGGAGCCAAAGGCGCTCACAAAAGGGGAGAAGGGAGGGGCCGCTGTCTATTCCGCGAAAGACTTCCGGCGCAATCGGAGAAAAGCGTAGCCACCCCTCGTAATGAGAAATACATGTTTATAAATACATGATAGTCTGTTAGAGATCTACAATTTGTTGGCTTTCAAATTTGTCAGAGGCGAAAAAAAGGACGTTTTCAGGGAAGCCTTACCGCGTTTCCGGCGTGAAAACCCCAAGTTTCCGCAGGAACCCGTTTGCGGCACCCTCCCGGGGCTTCGGGAGGCGCGGCTGTCTGCCTTATACATAAATCCCTTATTTTTCCGGCAGGATAATGTCGAGATAGGCGATATACAGTTCCTTCACGTCGAGCGGGGCCTTGTCCTTGAACATCCCTTGCCAGAGCAGCCCCTGCATGATCGGCGAGACGAGAAGCTGCGGGAACCGCTGGAGCGCCGGGTGCGGGTGCTCATGCGCGGCGAGGCGCAGGTTCTCCCGGTGCAGCTCGAGGATCGGGGCGACGAGCCCGTGGTAGAACGGCGCGACGAGCTTGGGGTTGTGCAGCCCTTCTGCCCACACCAGCCTGATGATCCGCGCCGTCCTTGAGCAGCCTTGTTCATCCAGCATCGGCCCGCAGAAACGGAGCAGCTTTTCGCGCAGGGTCGGCGTCTTGTCGTCGAGGATCTCCTTGGCCAGCGAGTGCATGGGCGCGAACGCAGACTCCGCGAGGCCGTTGAACAGCCCCTCCTTATCCCCGAAATGCAGATACAGCGTGCCCTTGGCGACCCCGGCCCTCCGGGCGATGTCTTCCATGCGCGCTCCGGCGTACCCCTTTGCGGCGAATTCTTCCAGTGCGGCGTCAAGGATGGCCTCCCGGCGCGCTTCCGTCTTTTTCCGGCATTTCGTTTGTTGTGCCATGCGTCCGCCTACCGGATTTTCTTGTTGATGGGTGTGGACAGCCAGACCAGCCCGGCCAGCCCGATGAAGGCTATGGACGCCAGCCAGAACAGCTCGTTGAATCCGAGCAGGAACCCTTGCCGCGTGATTTCGTTGGCGACCCAGACCTTGGCCTGTTCCGGCGAGAGGCCCATCTGCGTGAGCTGGTTGAGCCCGTGCTGCGCCGCCGGGTTGAACGGGTTGATGGACTCGGTGAGCCGGACGTGGTGCAGGGCTTCCTGCCGTTCCCACATGGTGGTGGCGAGGGACGACCCGATGGAGCCCGCCAGCACGCGGGTGCAGTTGGAGAGGCTGGAGGCGTTGGCGATGTCCTTGGCGTCGAGCCCCGAAATGATGATGCTCGTAAGCGGCATGAAGAACATGGCCACGCCGATCCCCTGTACGACCTGCGGCCAGAGGACGAAGGCGAAATCGACGTCCGGCGAGAACAGGGTGCGCAGGTAGAAGGCCGCCGAGAAAACCAGAAAGCTCATGGTGACGATGACCCGCATGTCGATGCGCTGCGCGAACCGCCCGATGAGCGGCGAGAGGAAGACCGGGAAAATCCCGATGGGCGCGAGGGAGAGCCCGGCCCACATGGAGGTATAGCCGAGCCGCGTCTGGAGCATCATGGGCATCATGACCACCCCGGCGAAATAAAACAGGAACCCGAGGCTGATGCAGATTGTGCCCACGGTGAAGTTACGGTGCCGGAACAACGAGAGGTCGACCACGGGATGCTCTTCGGTGAGCTCCCACGCCACAAGGAGCACCAGCCCCACGACCGTGAGGACGCCGAGGATCACGATGTAGCCGGAGGCGAACCAGTCCTTGTCCTTGCCCTCGTCGAGCATGAGCTGGAGGCAGCCCACGCCGATGATGAGGAGGATCAGCCCCACGGTGTCGATGGGGTTCTTGGCGGTGGCCGTCTCGCGCCCGGCCATGGGGATGCGCAGCGCGACGAGGCACACGGCCCCCACGGGTACGTTGACGAAAAAGATCCAGTTCCACGTATAGTTGTCGCAGATATACCCGCCGAGGATCGGCCCGAGGATGGGCGCGAGCACGATGGTCATGGACCACAGGGAAAGGGCGATGCCGCGTTTCTCGCGGGGATAGCAGGCCAGCAGGAGGCTTTGGGAAAGCGGGATGAGCGGCCCGGCGGCGGCCCCCTGCAAAATGCGGCAGATGATGAGCATCCCGAGGCTGCTGGATATGCCGCACAGGAACGAGGCCACGACGAACAGGAACGTGGACCAGAAATACAGCCGCACCTCGCCCATGCGCCGGGCGAGCCAGCCGGTGAGCGGGATGGCGATGGCGTTGGCGACCCCGAAGAAGGTGATGACCCACGTCCCCTGCGAAGACGCCACGCCGAGGTTGCCCGCGATGGTGGGCAGGGCGACGTTGGCGATGGTGGAGTCGAGCACGGTCATGGCCGTGACTACCGAAATCCCGATGGTGGCGATGACGAGCATCCCGCCCTGAAGCGGCGGCAGGGGCTGGGCGCGTCCGCTCATGGCTTGCCCTGGACGGGGCAGACGCCGGGCAGGGCGTTGTCCCGGATGATGCCGGAGATGGTCGCCTCGACGGGGGCGAAATCGACGGCGGGGGCCTGCGAGACGAGATCGCCGGGCACGGGTTCGGTGCGGGCCGAGGCGGCGAGGAGCCGCCCCGATGTATCGGACGTGTCGACCTTCACCACGGCGGACAGGCCCACCAGCAGGGGGTGTTCCCTGAGGTCGGCGGGGTCGATTTCAATGCGCACGGGCACGCGCTGGACGATCTTGATCCAGTTGCCGGTGGCGTTCTGGGGCGGCAGGAGGGAGAAGGCGCTGCCCGTCCCGGCGGAGAAGCCGGTCACGCGGCCATGATAGGTGACGTCGCCGCCGTACATGTCCACGCGGATCACGGCGGGCTGGCCGATGCGCATCTTGTGGAGCTGGACTTCCTTGAAATTGGCGTCGATCCACAGGCGGTGCAGGGGGATCACGGTCATGAGCGGGGTGCCGGGCGATACGACTTCGCCAGCCTGCACGCCGCGTTTGGCGATCTGCCCGGCGGCGGGGCTCAGGACGGTGGTGCGCTGGAGCGCGAGCCAGCAGTCGCGCACGTTGGCGGCGGCCTGGCGCACGGCGGGCTGCTCGGCGAGCCCGGTATCCAACAGCACGGCGGCAAGCGCGTTGCGTTCCTCTTCGGCGGCGGCGAGCGCCACGGCGGCATTCTCGCGGTCGTCGCGGGCGTGCTTCAATTCTTCCGCGCCAATGGCTTTGGCCTTGCCCAGCGCCTCGCGCCGGGTCAGGTTGTCGGCTTTCTGGCGCAGATCCACCCGGCGCATCCGGATGGCGGCCTCGGTTTCCCGGAGCTGAGCCTGAAGGCGGCAGTTGTCGCGTACGGCGGAAGCCAGCGCCACGAGGGAGCGCTCATAGGCAAGGCGGGCGTCCACGGGATCAAGGCGCACGAGCGTCTGCCCGGCGGCGACCATGTCGTTGTCGTCCACATCCACGGCGACGACCTTGCCGCTCACCTGCGGCATGATGCGCAGCACATTGCCGGCGACATAGGCGTCGTCCGTGCTTTCCTCAAAACGCAGAAACAGATACCACCACGCGCCCGCGCCTATCCCCGCGAGCAGGAACAGCAAAAGCAGGAAGCCGACGATCGGGCCCTTGCGGGGGCGTTTGCGCCGCTGCGGAGCCTTGTCGTTGTCCGGGGTCATGGAAAGATTTTCGTCTGTCGTCATGAGAGGCTCCCGCGTGGTGCATGGTTCCCTGAACTGCCACTATTTTCACATGTTATGGGAGAAATTGAACTGACCGGTCAGTTTTATACCACGCCCCGCGCACCGTCAATCGGTTTTTGGCGCGCGGGGCGCCGTGCCGCGGCGGGTCCGCCTGCGCGGACGATGGAGGGGCGTCTTCGTGGCGGGCTGGCGCGGAACGCTCAGGCCAGTTCGGAGTCACGGCTTAGGGCATGTAAGCCGGGGCCTTTCAGGGTGTTCTTGCGCGGCCCTGTGCGCCGCGAGCCGGAGGGTACGTGGAGCCGTGGCGCGTCCCGTCCCGGCATACGGTTAAGGACGGCCTCTCGACATGGGAAACGATGGAAAAAACGCTGCGGGCTGTGAGGCTTGCTCTACGGGGTGCACCGCGTGTGCCTGCCCCGGGCGGGCCCGGCGGCATGGGGCATCCCATGCCCCGGCAAATTGGGATCAGGGCGACCCCGCCGTGGGGACCCGCCCGCGCCACGGCAAAAGGGGGCTCATCGGCCTTGCGGACGGAGCCGCGCGGCGCTCTCACGGGGAGGCTGTCCGGACGGGCAGGCCACGAGGATGAGGACGCTGCCGAAGATGAGGGCGATCCCCACGGCGGCGGACAGGGACAACGGTTCATGGAGAAAGAAGATCCCGAGGCAGGCTGCGGAGAGGGGCTCCGCGAGGCTGAGGGTCGAGGCGGTGGCGGCGGGCGTCACCTTGAGCCCGGCGAGGGTGAGGGAAAAGGCGATGGCCGTGGTCACGACCCCGAGATGCAGGGCCACGAGCGCGCCCACGGGCGTCGCCAGCCACGCCGCCGGGTAGATCCAGAAGACGGGCAGCATACACAGCCCGCTCAGGAGGCACAGGACCATCATGACGGATCCGGGCGCGGCGTTCTGGGCCAGCGGCTTGCTGAACACGAAATAGCAGGCGTAGGAGAACCCCGCGAGCAGGGGGAAGGCCATGCCCGCGAAGCTGGCCCCGCCCACGGCGTCGGCGTTGAGCAGGATCAGACCGATCAGGGCGAGCCCGGTGGCGGGATACCATGCCTTGGCGGGCTTTTCGCGCAGGAAGATCAACCCGAGCAGGGCCACGACGATGGGCGAGAAGCCAATGGCGACCACGGTGCCCACGGCGACCCCGGCTTCGAGCACGCCCCGGAAAAAGAAGAATTGGAAGCCGAGCAGGGCGAGGGTGGAAGGCACGACGCAGCGCATGGGCCAGCGCCAGAACCGGGGCAGCTCCCCCCGGAACGCGCACCAGAGGAGCAGGGCCAGGCCGCCGACGAGCATACGCAGCGCGCCGATGACGTAGGGCGTCGCCCCTTCCGGGGACAGGGCCTGGACGGTCCCCGTGGTGCTGAAACACAGGGCTCCCAGAAGGATCAGAAGGGGGCCTCTGGCAAAGGGTGTGCTCATGGCTGTTTTTCCTGCGGGGGGCCGGCTTCTCCGGCACGGAGGCCGCTGTGCAATACGTCTGTCCCA